>VTLG01005301.1_pt1 | contig 25766 bp, 25 predicted proteins | sample 4694571 | NCBI WGS metagenome assembly VTLG01 (sample SAMN12604809, study PRJNA352737) | marine metagenome | biome: ENVO:00000447; feature: ENVO:00000209|ENVO:00000569|ENVO:01000036; material: ENVO:00002151; isolation source: viral sequences binned using virsorter ...
GGACTTGTAGGATGTGCTGGTTCAGGAGGTGGTGAACAGGTTAGTAAAAATGTTTATTCAGGTGGTGGTGGAGACCAAGAACAAGGTGGTGCTGGTGGTGCTATGAACGAACCTGCTACTCCAAGTGCTCCTCAAGCAGATGCTCGTGGGGGTAATTCTCCTAGTCCATCAATTCCTGAGGGTTATCGTGGAGGCGGATTATTTTTTGGCGGTGAGGGCAACAATTATGCTGGCGGTGGCGGCGGCGGTTATTATGGTGGCGGCGGCGGCGGATTTGGTTATGTACCAGACTGTGGTGGATTAATCGTTGATGCTGGTGGCGGCGGCGGTGCATCCTATCATGGACATCCACAAATAACATCTGGTTCAACAGAAGAAGGTAGTTCTAATAATGGTGGAGGAACAACACAACCAGGTTATGTTGCAGGTACTAATGAATCTATAGCAGCTCCATCAGTTTCAAAAGGTGAAGATGGATATGTTTTGATAGCAGGAACAGGAGTTGCTACTTCAACAACGAATATAATCTCTAATGCTTTTACAGCAGGAAGTGCTCCGTCTACAGCAAGAATAGTAGTATTTCAAGAAACAGTTGCATCCTATACTTTGAATACGGATTTAATTGCTTCAGTTAGTAGGGATGGTGGTACAACATTCACAACAGCGACATTATCGGATGCTGGATATATTACAGGCACTTCAGGACAAAGAATTTTAACGGGAACAGCAACTGTATCTGGTCAACCGAGTGGTACATCAATGAGATGGAAATTAGCATTAGCAAACAATCAAAGTAAAATTCATGGAGTATCATTAAGTTGGGCGTAGTTAGTTATTATAAATAGTTCATAAAGGAGAGTTATTATGGCTGTACAATCATTAAAGACAACTATTATAGATATTAGACCAACTGCAAAACCTACGGCAGGTGTAAGTATTAAAAATGTAGATGGAACTATATTTACAGAAGTTTCAGATACAGCATTTGATAGAGAAAGTGCTGAATCAACACAAAAAATAGATAATACAACAGGTTATTTTGGTAAAACTATTGCACAAATAAACGAAGGTTAACAAATGGCACTATCAAAAATAAAATCAACAGGTATTACTGACAGTTCAGTTACAAGTGCTAGTATAGCTGACGGTGCAATTGTTAATACTGACATTAATGCTTGTGCTGCTATCGCAACATCAAAAGTTGCAAGTGGACTTGTAACAACAACTCAATTAGGTATAGTAGACCAAAATATTTCATTATTAGGATTCAAAATGGCAGTTAATGAAGGTTTAACTGTGTTCAATTTAGTTGATGGAGTAGTTGACGAATTCCATGATGAGTCAGGTAATGATGAATCTGAAAGTTCAAATGATACTTATTGTGCTTCAAATGATAATTATATAAATCGATCAGCTGATGTTCCATATTCAGCAGGATTTGCTATATCAGCAATAACAGAACCAGATACATCAGCAGCAGGAACGAATCCTGCTCATGGAGAAGGAACATTTGGAACATTTACTGTTCCAACAAGTATGACAAGTGTAGATATTCAAGCATGGGGTGCTGGTGGTGGAGGAGGACCTGGTGGAGCAAATGCTCCTGGTGGTGGAGGCGGTTATGCTGAAGGCACATTAACGGTTACTAGTGAACAAGTTCTCCATGTTATGCCGGGAGAAGGTGGTAATGCAGGTGGTTCACAAGCATCAGAAAGGTCTTTTCTTAATGGAGGATATATGGGACAACCAAGTGGTGGTTGTGCTCATGGTGCAGGTGCTGGTTTAGCAGGAGTATTTACTACTGCTTATTCTGCACCCGTTTACCCTACAGGACCTTCTGGACTTCCTTCAGAAGGACCAAGAGCATATATTATTGCAGGTTCTGGTGGTGGAGGTGCAAGATCCTCTGACCCTGGTCGTGGTGGCGGCGGCGGTGGTCTTACAGGAAGTCGTGCAGGGTCTCCTTCTTATTGTGGTTGTACTAATATGAGATCCAACCCTGGTGGAAGTGTTCACGGTGGTGGTGGAGACCAAGAACAAGGTGGACAAGGTGGTTCACCAGGAAGTTATGGATCAGGTGCTACAGGTGAGCTCTATGTAGGTGGTCATGGAAGTCCAGAAGCCGGTGGCGGTGGTGCTGGAAGATATGGTGGTGGTGGAGGAAGCTCAAGTGGACCTCAAGCAGCCACTAATGATGGTGCAGGTGGTGGTGGTTCATCTTATTATGGACACCCACAGATAACATCAGGTTCAACAGAAACCGCAAGTGGATGTAATATGTTAGAATCTGGAGGCGACACACAACCAGGTTATGTACCAGGTACAGGTGAAGGTGGTCCTGCTCCAACGCAAGCAGGAGAAAATGGTTATATGTTATTAACTGGAACTGCTACTGGTTCTACTACAACAACTAATATTATTTCTAATGCATTTACAGCAGGAAGTGCTCCGTCTACAGCAAGAATAGTTCTATTTGAAGAAAATGTAGCAACGCCGACCTTGAATACAGACATTATTGCTTCAATAAGTAGAGATGGCGGTACAACATTTACAACTGCTACATTAGCAGATTCAGGATATATTACAGGTACAAGTGGTCAAAGAATTTTAACTGGTACGGCAACTGTATCAGGACAACCTTCTGGTACAGCGATGCGATGGAAATTGGCATTAGCAAACAATGCTGTCAAAATACACGGCGTTTCTCTACAATGGAAATAATATGGCACTTACGAAACTCACAACCAATTCAATAAAAGATAGTGAAGTAAAGACAGCAGATATCAATGCTCTTGCTGTTACGGAAGCAAAATTAGCAGCTGATTCTGTAACTACTGGAAAAATTTTAGATGGAACAGTAGCTGTGGCTGATTTAGCAACAGCACAAGATTGGTCATCTAAAACTATAACTTTACCAGTAGGTGCTTTTAATAAGCAAAATTTTAATGTTTCTTTACTTGGTTTCAAGATGGCGGTCAATGATTCAATAACAGTTTTCAATTTAGTTGATGGAGTGGTTGATGAATTTCATAGTGAAGCAGGTAATGATGAAGCCGAAAGTTCTAATGATACTTACTGTGCTTCAAGTGATTGGTATATAAATTCAACACAACCTGATGGAGCTCCTAGTTGCACTTCTTATTCAGCAGGTTTTGGAGCTGCTAATAATCAATCTGCAATTACTGAACCCGATACATCTACTGCAGGAACAAATCCTGCTCAAGGAACAATATGTAGAGCAGTATTTACTGTTCCAGCTGGTATGACAAGTTTAAATATGAAAGTATGGGGTGCAGGTGGTGGAACAGGAAATAGTGGTCAAAATGGTGGTGGAGGTGGTTATAGTGAAGGTACAGCTGCTGTAACTGCAACTCAAGCTTTATCAGTTTATGTTGCAGAAGGTGGCGGTGGTGATGCTGAGGGAGCTCCTTCTCCTCCAACAACACTTAATGGTGGAGGTGTAGGTGGTGGATTTGGAACAGGACCTGAAACTGGTGGTGGCGGAGGCGGTGGTGGTGTATTTAGTGGTGCAACAGCATCATCAGATGCTATAGCATATCCTGCTGATATACCTTTACTGTTTGTAGCGGCTGGTTCTGGTGGTGGTGCAGGTGAACTTACATCTGGTGGATCAGGTGGCGGTTTAACAGGTAATGTTGGTGGTAGTGAACCAGGAACTGAACAATCATCAGAAAATGGTGGAAATGGCGGCGGTGGTTCTCCAGGATCAGGTGGCCAAGGTGGTGACGGGTCTCCAATGCAAGCACCTGGTGGTGGTTATTTTGCAGGTGGTCCAGGACACCCAGCAAGTGGTGGTAATGGTGGCGGTGGTGCTGGTTGGCGTTCAGGTGGTGGAGGTCATGCTGAAAGAGCTGGTGGTGGTGGCGCTGGTTATTATGGTCATCCTCAAGTAACATCTGGATCATCAGAAGATGGTGAAGGTACAGGTAGTGGCGGACAAACCGTTCCGGGTTTTGTACCAGAAACAGGAGGAGCAGCAAGTTATGCTACTGGATCACTAGATCCTTCAAATATTCCAGGAACAGAACCTGATGGTGGATATGTTGGAGAAGAGGGATATATTCTTATTACAGGTTGTGCTGCTGTTAGTGCTTCTGCAATTACAACTAATATTATTTCTAATGCATTTACAGCAGGAACTGCTCCAGCAACAGCACGAATAGTAGTTTTTCAAGAAAATGTGGACACACCAACATTGAATACGGATATTATTGCTTCAATCAGTAGGGACGGTGGTACAACATTTACAACTGCAACTCTTGCTGATTCAGGATATGTGTCAGGTACAAGTGGACAAAGAATTTTAACTGGTACAGCAACTGTATCAGGACAACCAAGTGGAACAGCGATGAGATGGAAACTAGCATTAGCAAACAATCAAGTTAAAGTTCACGGCGTTTCATTAGCGTGGGCATAGGAAAGAAAAATGGCATTAAGTAAAGTACATATTAGTAGAATGGCAGATGATAGTTCAATAACTTCAGCAAAGATTCTTGACGGTACCATAGTTAATGCTGATTTAAATGCTTGTGCTGCTATTACGGCAACTAAAACTTCAGGATTTGCAACATCAACAAATTTAGGTATAGTAGACCAAAATGTTGCATTATTAGGATTCAAGATGGCGGTCAACGATTCAATAACAGTTTTTAATTTAGTAGATGGAGTTGTTGATGAGTTCCACGATGAAACAGGTAATGATGAGAGCGAAAGTTCTAATGATACTTACTGTGCTTCAAGTGATAATTATATAAATCAAACAACAGTTCCCGCTCCTTTTACTGCAGGATTAACTGGTGCAAAAGGTTGCGGTGCTGGAACTGAACCTGATACATTAACTGCACCAGCTACTTATGGTGGTGATGGTCTACAAGCATCTTCTGATGAAGGAGAAAACGCAACATATACTGTTCCTACAGGAATGACATCAATGGATATTAAAGTATGGGGTTCAGGTGGTGCTGGTGGAAAAAATACAGCTGATACTGGTGTAGGTGGCGGTGGTGGTTATGCTGAAGGTACTTTAGCCGTAACGGCAGGTCAAATTTTAACTTTAATTTCAGGAGAAGGTTCTGTGGGTACTTTAGATGGTCCAAATGGATCTGGTAATACTGGAGGCCCAGTTGCAGGAAACCCAAATCCAGTTATTGGTGGTGGGTTTATAAATGGAGGTCAAAATGGCTATCCCGATAAAACTGGAACGCCTGGTGCTGGAGGAGGCGGACTATCATATGTTGGGAATCCTAATGCGACTGATGAAGCGGTACATCCAAGTCCAGCTGAATTAACAGATGATATGTATGTAGTTGCAGGTTCTGGTGGCGGTGCTTCAGCTGAATATGCTGGTGGTGCAGGTGGTGGACTGATAGGAGATGTTGGCGGACCAACGGGATCTGCACAAACAAGTTATGACCAAGAAACTGATGGAGGTTCACCTCAACCGCAACCTCGTTCAAACCATGGAGGCGGAGGTTCTCAAACTGCAGGTGGTCAAAGTGGATATGGTCCTGGAGGATTTTCTGGAACATTTCTTAAAGGTGCTGGTGGATATTCCGGCAGGGATGCTGGTGGCGGTGGTGCAGGATATTATGGTGGTGCTGGTGGTGCTAACTATATAGGTGCCGGCGGTGGTGGTTCATCTTATTATGGACACCCACAGATAACATCAGGTTCAACAGAAGAAGCGGCTGGAGGTCCAGACACAGAAGGAGGAGGAACAGCTATACCAGGTTATGTTGCTGGTACAAATGAAGGTGGAGCAAATGGTGAAATGGGAGAAGATGGTTATATTTTAATTACTGGAACAGGAACAGCAACAAATACTGTTTCAACTAATATTGTTTCTAATGCATTTACAGCAGGAACTGCTCCAACGACAGCAAGAATAGTTCTATTTGAAGAAAATGTTGCTACTCCTACATTGAATACAGATATTATCGCAAGTATAAGTAGGGATGGTGGTACAACATTTACAACTGCAACATTAACTGATTCAGGTTATGTTACAGGTGCAAGTGGACAAAGAATTTTAACTGGCACAGCAACTGTGTCTGGTCAACCAAGTGGCACAGCGATGAGATGGAAATTAGCATTAGCAAATAATGCTGTTAAAATTCATGGAGTGTCATTGGCTTGGGCATAAAATAAAAACTGAACGCTTTAATCTTATATATATTAATAGATTAAATTAACTATGTAATGATATCCAATGGGGATATTACAGTAGAGGAGTTATAATGAATCTTACAACACAAACCCCCTTAAAATTAAATATAGAAAATGTCTTTATGTGTCCTGTATATCGGGCAAATGATCCTCGTTGGTTATATTTGGATAAAGCTTCGGATCGAATTGTCCTAAAGTCTATTGAAGCTCATAAAGAAAGACGAAAAGAAGATAAGACAAGGGCAAAAATACCCAATTCTTATCATAGTGAAAACTTATGGCAACATTCTGAATTTAAACCTTTTGCTGGGTTTGTTATGCAGCAAATGTGGAATATATTATCAAATCAAGGTTATAATTTAGAAGCTAAACAACCTCTACTAACGGAATGCTGGGTACAGGAATTTCCAATAGAAGGCGGATTCCATGATATTCATATACACGGAAATAACCATATGTCTGGTTTTTATTTTTTAAAGTGTAGTAATAAAACTTCTAAACCGTTCTTTCACGATCCACGACCAGGCAAACTTATGACAGATTTAACTAATAGAGAACCTAAAAAAGTTAATTATTCTAATAGTATGATTAATTATCCTGTACGACCTGGTGATTTTATTTTTTTTAATTCTTATATGCCCCATTCATACCAGCATCATAAAGGTAAGGAGAGGTTTCGTTTTATACATTTTAATATGCAAGCAGCAACACTAAATAATATAGAAGGGTTAGGTAAAAAGTAATGTTCGATTTTAAAAAATGGGTTCCACATCAATGGAAAACTAAAATGCCTGATGATTGGGGTTGGGAAACTCATAGTGGTCACGCTTATAAAGATATTAAGGAAGCATATGCAAGGGGTGAGGTTACAAAAAATGATGTAATTGAATTTGAAATTAAGAATAGAGAAAGTATAGAGCAAAGGGAATTTCGTTGGAAGCAATACCATCAAATGAAAGAAGCAGAACAGCAACAAATAAAAGACTTTCAGGGATGGAAATCTCATGGTAAATCTTGGTTGGGAAGAATACTTGACCAAGGTCGTCATTTTACAAAATGGTGGTGGACTAGACCTAAAAAATCAGTTGGTAAAGGAAAAATGAAACAAAGTTCTATAACAGGAGGTTGGTCCCAAGAATATGTTCCTGACAAGACTCGAAGTGTTAGGGATTGGTTACAAGCAGCAAGTCATGGAGAAGCATTTAAGGGTAAAAATAATTTCAATCCCGATACTCTCAAAATGAATAAGCCTACACCAGAAATGCAAAGAAAATCAGATGAAGCAAAAAAGGAAAGACAACGACAAAAGTGGGAATTGATTATGACTGAAACTGATAATTTTGGAAGAGGTTGGCATGGAATAGATAGAAGTGCTCCTGGAAGGGGTGGTGGAAAACCAAAACAGGTTAGGGTTACTTTTAGTGATAAACGAGTTTATAAAGGAAAAGAAAAGACAGCAAAAACTAAAACAAAAAAATAAAATGTAATGATAATTCATTGAGAATTATTACAGTTAAAGGAGTAAATTATGACCGAAGAGAAACTTCAAGCAGCAGATGAACAACAAACAGCAGATGCTGGTTTTAAAACGATAGAGGGTCCGCCTCCAGCAGTTGATCCTGAATCAATCAAAACAAATGACTTATTTACATCAATAGTCCATACAACATTTTTCAGTCCTGAACAATGCCAAGCAGTTATTGATGCTTGTGAAAGTCCTTTATGGATATCAGGTGAGGTGGATAGTGGTCAAATAAATAAAAAATTAAGAAATTGTCGCCAGCAAGGTTTGATGATGAGTGAAGAAGGTTGGCCTCACACACGAATACTTGAATTAATACGACAAGCAAATGAATCAAGATATCATTTTGATTTATCTGGTTTTATGAATTATGATGCTCCGTTAATATTAGAATATTCAAAAGGATGTCATTATAATTGGCATATTGATGTGGGTAAAAGTGTTCCTAATCGTAAGATAAGTTATACAATTCAACTATCGAAACCTGATGAATATGAAGGTGGCGATTTAGAATTTCTTGGTACGGATGTAAAACAGGAAGCATTTAGACAACAAGGAGTTTGTATAATGTTTCCGTCATTTTTAGCACATAAGGTTAATAAAATTAAAAGTGGAAAAAGATTTTCTATAGTAGGATGGGTACATGGTCCAACCTTCAATTAAAAAAAATAAAGGTGGAGATAAAAAGATTATACCGCCTAATGTAGAAAAGGATAAACTTTTTCGTGAACTGTGGTTTCCTACACCAATATTTTTTGTAGATTTGCCCAATGCTGACAAAATAAATTCTAAATTAAAAAAAGATATTGACTTATGGTATAAGCGTGATTTAAAAGGAATTATTCGGTCTAATTCCTTAGGATGGCATAGTGCTGTTGATATGCACCATCGAAGTGAATATAATCATTTTACAAAAATTTGTTTTGAAAAATATAACCAAGTAATGAAAGACCAATGGTATCATCCAAATTATGAAGCATTTTGTGATAATATGTGGGCAAATATAAACAAAAGATATTCTCATAATAGAAATCATACACATCCTGGGGCGCTGTGGAGTGGTGTATATTATATTCAAGCGCCTAAAGATTCTGGTCGTATTTGGTTTACTGATGCTCGAGCAGAAGCACATATGCAGTTACCTGTCTATAAACCAGGAAATAGAAATCCAATGACATATCGTGAAGTATATTATGAACCTGTTCCTGGTCGATTAGTTATTTTTCCTGCGTGGTTACTCCACGAGGTAGAACCTAATATGAATAAGGAATTTGATGAGGATGATTCTCGTGGTTGGAGATATTCATTATCATTTAATTTTGTTCAGCGCCTTAAAGTGGGTAAAGAACCAAATAAATTAGGAAAGGGACATTCTTCTGGAGGAGGAGTATTTTCAGATGATTTGAAAGGAACAGATGATGATGGATAAAATAATACAACATAACTTTAAAACAATAAAACCTCAAAGTATTTTTGTAACAGATGTTGTTGATCCTGTGATGAACGAAGATATTGTAAAGGTGATTCGTAAGTCAGGAGACAAACAAGATTATAAAACAAATGTTAAAGCTTATATGACTGATTGGGATATAAGTAATAAGCCTGGTTTTAAGCAACTAACAAAACATATAATATCTATTACAAAATATTTGAGTGAAAAATATTATCATAGGAAAGACACTAAACTTCGCATTGATAATATGTGGGGGATGATATACAAAAGAGATGAATATGCTATGGTACACGACCATTGGCCAAGCATATGGAGTGGTGTATATTATATTAATGTGCCTGATAATGGTGGTAGTGATTTATATTTTCCTCAATTAAAAACAAGTCTTTCACCAAAGGAAAATCAAATGATAATTTTTGATGGTTATTTACGACATGGTGTAAAACCAAATAAATCAAATAAAGAAAGGATAGCGGTATCATTTAATGTTAAAGAAGCTTTTCAAAATAGGTCCTAAAAAGGAAGACACAATACAAGTATGGTCTACTGAAAGGGGATTATCTGGTGTAATACCTGTTCAAGAATCTTTTAATTTTATGCCTGATTGGTTTGTAAAAGCACCTAAATGGAAAAATGAGAAAATTGATGGTGAAAAGAATAAAAAAGATAATGTCAATAATAAAGGTACAATAAAAAGATGTCCTGCAGTACCTGAATTTATGGGTATGGGAATTACTATTCCGTTGTGGTGTGATTTAAGATTACAGATATTTGATGATGGTTCTCATCAATGGAATACTCCTGCAAAGCAATTTGGATTTACTTTACACGATAGCTCACAATTAAACGATTGGCTTCCTTCATATGCGAAACCTACTCTGGTATTAAAAGCTGATTGTCCTTGGAGAATAAAAACCCCTCCAGGAGTTTCATTGTTGCAGTTACCTATGCTTTGGCATTTTAATCCAAACTTTACAGTTTGTTCTGGTGTTATATGGACAGATATACATTATGAAATAAATCAGCAAATGATGTTTCATAAAAGGGGAGAAATTATGATACAACGAGGAACACCGTTAGCACAATATATTCCTATTCGTAGAGAAACATTTAAATATGATATAGGTGACCAAACACCTGAACAATATACATTTGCTCAAGAAAGTTGGTTACATATTAGAACAAAATTTCAGTCAGGATATCCTCAACATAGAAAGAATACTGTAAAAAAGGAATTAGAAAAATGTCCACATCACAAAAAATAAAAAATGTTGTTATTGTGGGTGGGGGAACTGCTGGTTGGATAGCAGCAACTGTATTACTTGATAGATTAAGTCCTCGTATTAAATTGACTCTTGTTGAGCCAAAAGATATTCCAATCATAGGGGTTGGTGAAAGTACAACAGGAAGATTTACTGATTTGATTTTAAAGTGTTTGCATTTACAAGATGAGAATGAATTTTTAAGAGAAACAGGCTCGACATTTAAGTATGGTACTTATCATACTAATTGGACTAAAATGGGCAGGCCGTTTTGTAGTCCTTTTGGAGGAAATTTTCCAAATAACCATGGTGGTCCTCATGCGGACTATGATTATGTTAGAATGTATCATATTGCAGAAAATATTCCATTTAATTATACTTTACAATCGCAACTTATGTTAAATCATAAAGCACATATTTTAAAGAATGGAGAACCGTTAACAAAAGATTCATTTGTTGACCGAGGATATCATTTAGACACTTATAGGGTTGGTGATTATTTAAGACGAAAAGCATTAGGAACAAAAAGAATAAAAAGAATAGAGGATAAAGTTACAAAAGTTAATCTTACGGAAGATGGTTCTATTGATAGTTTACTATTATCAGGTGGAAAAATAATTGATGGAGATTTATTTATTGATTGTACAGGATTTAAAAGGGTGTTAATAAATGAGTTAGATTCTGGATGGGTTAGTTATGATGAACACTTATTAGTAAATCGTGCTTTGCCTTTTTATTCAGATTATAAGGATGAAAATGATCCTATTAAAACATATACCCATGTTTGGGCACAAAAATATGGATGGTTGTGGGAGATACCTTTACAGGAAAGAGTGGGTTGTGGGTATGTTTATAATGATACTTTTACAACACCTGAAAAAGCACAAGAGGAAATAGAAACAGTATTGGGTCATAAAATAGAACCAAAGGGTGATATTAAGTTTAATAGTGGTAGATTGAAGAAATTTTGGAATAAGAATGTTCTATCAACAGGATTATCAAGTGCATTTATTGAACCTATTGAAGCAACATCTATTCATAATACAATATTACAACTTACTTATTTTACAGAAAATTATTTCCATGATGGTTTAGATATGAGTAGTGTTGAAGATTTGCAATCTTCTTATAATGAACAAATGGTTTGGATGTGGGATGATATTGCAGATTTTCTTACTTTTCATTATATTTCAGATAGGGATGATACTGAATTTTGGAAAGAAGCAAGTTCACCTGAAAGATGGTCAGATGATTTAAAATTAAAGTTAAGGAAATGGAAGACTAGAATGCCAAGAGTAATAGATTATCTTGAAGCCAGAATACCATATTTTTATAATTTAGGAGATGGACTATGGTATCATATGGCATTTGGTATGGGATTGTTAGATTCAAAGTTAGCAAAACACGAATTAGATTATTATGGTTTATATGAAAAGGCAAAATCACATTTTAAAAGTATCCAAAAATTTTCTGGAGAAAGTGTGCTTAATGCTGCAACTACAAATCAGTTTTTTAGGGAGATGATATAATGCAAATATCAAATAATTATTTTTGGTTTAAAAGTAGATTAACTGAAAAACAATGTACTGACATTTTATCTGCAGGTATGTCTGAATTGGTAAAGAAAAAATCTGAATTTGGTGATGCAGCAATTAAAGCACAAACTGCTGACGGAAAAGAAAAAGGTGGTATGAGTGCAAAGGGTAAGGTAACTGGCGATGTAAATTGGGCAAATTTAACCAAAGAACGAGCAGCAAAACAAGGTCTTAGCGAAGCTGATGGTTATGTTAGGGATAGTTCTATTGCATGGTTAAGTGAACGATGGGTTTATGATTTAGTTCATCCAATTGTCCATGAAGCCAATAAAAAAGCAGGGTGGAATTATGAATGGGACTTTAGTGAAGCGTGTCAATTTACAAAATATCAACCAGGACAATTTTATGGATGGCATGCTGATGGCAGTTCTGATTGGCCTGCTATATATAAACCTGCATTACCGGATAAGGATGGAACATGGAAAATGTGTGATATTTTAACTAATGAAGATGGTTCAGATTGGTTGTATGAAACACCTGAAGGAGACCAGAAATATCCTAAAGTTAAAATGACTGACAGGGATGCACCTATTCGGAAAAAGAAAGCGTATGATGGGCGAACAGTATTAGCAAGTGGATGGACAGAAAACAAATATTATTGGGGTAAGGTTCGTAAAATTAGTATGACATTAAATTTAACAGAACCTACTGATTATAAGGGTGGTAATTTAAAATTTGATTTTGGTCCTCATGCTGGTCGGGGAAGATTTAAAACTTGTACTCAAATACGACCTCGTGGTTCTGCAATTATATTTCCATCTTTTATACACCATCAAGTTACACCAGTTACAGAAGGTACAAGATATTCTTTAGTAATGTGGTGTTTAGGAAAACCATTTAGATAGAATAATGAAAACACCCGAGTTTATACACGCTGAATATATTAGTGATGAGGCTGTTCAAGAAGTTTTAGATGTTTATAATAAAGAACAGAGCAGAATTATCCCTGGTCATTCTGGTCAAAAAGGTACGGTATTACATAACACTAAAGAATCTTTAGATTTAGGTTTATTGATTGATGAGCGGCATAAGTTGCCCATATATTTAAAGAAGTTGCACGATATAATAGATAATTATATGAGAAAGTATCCAATACTTGCCTTACACCAAGAATTTGGATATGTTGATGGCTTTAATATTCAGTACTATAGACCTAAACAAGGATACTATAAACTTCATACTGAACGGATGTCAATAAATGAGGGGCATAGATTTTTAGTGTGGATGACTTATTTAACTGATACAAAAAATGCAGGTACACATTTTGAATATTTAAATTGGTCTTCGGAATGTAAAAAAGGATTAACTTTAATATGGCCAACAGATTTTCCTTTTACACATAGAGGAGTTATAAGTGAAACAGAAGATAAAATGATAATCACAGGTTGGTTAGGATTTAGGAAAAAAGAAGATGAGTAAAGAAACAGCAGAACAATTTAAAAAGGACAGATATATTCTAGTCAAAGGGTTTTTGGATCCTTTTATAGCAAAAACTGCTATGAAATACACATTACATAAAGCACGGTTTGAAAATACTCCAGAGGGTACTGAAGGACAGATACCACATACACATTCAGTTCACGGAGACCATTTAATGGAATCGTTATTTGAAACAACTTGGCCAAAGATGGAAGAAATAACTGGTGAAGAATTGTGGCCAACATATACTTATTATCGAGTATATAAGCAAGGAGATATTTTAAAACATCATACAGATAGACCTGCTTGTGAGATATCAGCAACTATATGTTTGGGTTATGATTATAGTAATTTAGATGCTTATAAAAAAACAGATTATAATTGGGAGATATGGATAAATAATACATCTGAAGGACAAAGATATAAAGGCGATCCTGCACACGATAAAGCATATCGTATGGAACCGGGTGATGCTATTGTTTATCGTGGTTGCGAGTGTGACCATTGGAGGGAAGAATTTAAAGGTGTTATGCAATCACAAGTGTTCTTTCATTATTGTGATAGGAATGGTCCTTTTAAAGCAGCAAAGTTTGATTGTCGTCCTGGTTTAGGATATCCTACCAGTTCAAAAATAGAAGCAGCGCAGATAGAACTACACGAAGCAGAGAAAAAATTTCATGGTGAATATAAAGAAGGCGGAAAACATTCCGAGGATAAAAAATGAGCTTAATTGGCAGAGAAATGCGTTACCATACTCCTTTTGGACCTGTTATAATGCATAGCACAATATCAGATGAGTTGCACGAATTATTATTGCGAACAGCAAACCAATTAAGAGATGGTACTCATCCAAATAAAAAGATAAACAAAAAAACAAATGATTATAGAGGAAGATTAGCAGGTTGTTTGTCGGAAGAGTATTCTTATGATAAAGCTTTTACACCAAGTGAAGATAAAATTATTATTGAAGAAATGACATGGTTAGCCTCTATGTTTGTTGAATTTGCTTTTAAAGCAGGTAAAATTAAAAAGAAAAGCTTGAGAAAACCTAATGAATTGATTATGCAACGACCAGTATGGGTTAATTATATGAAGGCAGGTGAATGGAATCCTGCACATAATCATACAGGTGCTATATCCTGTGTTACCTATTTACAGGTACCACCTGAAATAGAACAAGAAAATAAAACAAGTGAACATACAAAAAAAAGTAATACTCCTTCAGCGGGTTGTATTGAATTTAGTTTTGGTAATGTTGGTATGCCTTATGCAACTGGTGGATTCATACGGAGACCTAAAAGAAAAGATATATATTTTTTTCCTGCTCAATTAAGTCATATGGTATATCCATTTAAATCAGAAGTAGAAAGAATTTCTGTAAGTGTTAATTTTGCAGATAAGATAGATGCTGAACAAAATTTAAAAGCCATTGGCCAGAGATTCCTATGATTGAAGTAACTGTGGTTCAAAAGGACACAGGTGAAAGAGAAACAATACAAGTGCCTGAAAATACCACATTGATGGAAGCAACACGATTTTATTCTAAGCATAAATATATTCGTGGTGTTGAGGGTGATTGTGGAGGATGTTGTTCTTGTGCCACTTGCCATGTCTATGTTGATAAAGAATGGATTACTGCTACAGGTCCTGCAAGTGATAAGACTGCTGAATTATCTTTATTAGAATATGAACCAGAGTTTGATGAAAATTATAGTAGATTATCCTGTCAAATAGAATTAAAGAAAAAACATAATGGTTTGATAGTGTATGTCCCATAGGATCGAAATAGAAAGAGATAATCTTTGGCCAACTCCTATTTGGAGAACAAAGATAGAGAAGTTTAGGATCGAAGAACGCAAGGTATCTTTTAATGAGGATATGTTACGATTTATTATTGATGAAGTAGAAAGGGATCCTAAAATTGTAAAAAAATCAAATTATGGTGGGTGGCAAAGTAGAACTGATTTACATAAAGATCCTGCAACTAAAGAGTTGTGTCAAGAAATATATGATATTTGCAAATCAATGTGGCCGTTTATTAAAGGTATAGCATTCCAACAAATGTGGGCAGCAGTTAATAAAAAAGGAAATTGGAATTCAATACATCAACATGGTTTATATGAAATTTCAGGTGCTTATTATTTACAAGTTCCTAAAAATAGTGGAAGAATTTGTTTTAGAGATCCTCGTCCAGCTGCGATGGGCAATTGGTTTGTTAATAAGTATATTGATAAGGGTGAGTTGTGTTGGTATACACCTGAAGAATGTGATTTAATGCTGTGGCCATCTTATTTAGACCATTTTGTTGAACCTAGTGAATCTGATAAGGATAGGATTATGATAAGTTTTGATATAATGCTAACTCAAAATTTGATTTTTTGATGTATTAATATTATAAATATAAGTAAAATAAGATATAAGGGTTTGATTAATGGCAACGATACAAAATATCACTATTGACCAGGATGCTGACTATACTGAAACATTAACAGTTAAAGATTCTACAGGAACAGTTGTTGACTTATCAAGTTTAACAATAACTGCAAGTATGCGAAAAAATCATTTGTCGGTCACAAAAACAGATTTCACAACTGCTACAGTAAGTGCCTCTGACGGTACTTGCACGATTACCCTTACAGATACAGTAACAGCGGCTCTTAATGAGGGACGATATGTTTGGGATTTAGTTACTGCAACAAGTGGTGGAGTTAAAACCAGACGAATTGAAGGTCGAGCAACAATTACTCCGAGTGTAACAAGGTAGACAATGGCGAATCAATCAACGCAAAGATATATTGATGGAGAGAAAGATTGGATTACTGCTATGTTGGCAAGTACTCCTGTTGTTGAAGGTAAGAGTCCTGAACAGGTTGAAAAATTACTTATTCAGGAAATAAAAGAACCTGAAGTAGATATTGATCCAGATATTGAAAAAGAGATTACAGTATTACAAGAAAAGAAACTTCAAGAAGAAAAGCAAGAAGTTATTACAGAACAGATTGAGGAATTAAAAAAAGTTGAATTTGATGTGAATGAATTAACTGATTTTTTTTCTTCGGTTACACAAGCAAAAAAACAGTTAAAGTCAAAGGTCAAGGAAGAAAAAGTTAGGATAGACAAATTAGAGCAGTTGTTTGACACACTATCTGCTAGTAAGAAAAAGAAAAAGGTTGTTAAAAAGAGACCTAAAAAATTATTACTTGAACCAGAAGAAATAGAAAAGGTCAAAAAAACAATAGAAGATCCTGGTGTTCCTCAAAGTGTTAAGGAAGAAGCATTAAAACAACTAGATGAAAAGGAAGAAAATAAACTTATTAAAGCAGTTGAAAAGCAACTTTCTGAAACTCGATATCAAAGTGAATTAGATAAGGATAGGATTAAAACACTAGACCGAATTGATTCGTTTGATAAGATGAAGCAAGAATTTACTAACTTTAAAGACAAAGTTTCTATACAATTAGCTTCATTAGGTGGTGGTGGTTCAGTTAATATTTTAGATAATGATGATGTTGATATATCTTCTAAAGCAAATGGTAAAATATTAGCATATAATTCAACAACTGGAAAAATGGAATTTACTACTAACGCAGGTGGTGTAGATTTTTCTGCTGTTGATGAAGATATATTACCAGATGCTAACGATACAAGAAGTTTAGGTAGTAGTTCATACCGATGGAAAAAGATTTGGTTGGCGGCAGCTACTGTGGATTTGGGTGGTTCAACAATTTCTTCTGATGGTACTGGATCAATTACAATTGCTGCTACTGGTGCAACTTTACCTGAAAATTCAAAAGACTCTGGTGGTAATCCACTTGCTGTTACAGGAACAGGTACAGGAACTGGTGGAGTTGTGATTAAGAAAGTTCCTTTCTTTACAAGGTCTGGTGGAGTAGTAACAAAAAATGCAGATTTTGAATTTAATGCAACTGTAGATAATAACAAACCATTTTTAGACCAATCAACTTTTGTCTTATCAAATGGAAGTGGTATATCAAGTGATGATACTTTAACTATTTTTCAATTTTAAGGATGATATATGGCAGCTAAAACACCAATTAGAACAGTTTATACTAACGCTGTTGCAACAGGTTTAGCAGAATTTCAATCTGGTGAATTTATTGATTATGCAGTAGGTGGTACTGGTCTTGCAGCATTAGGAAGTGCAGGTCAAGTTCTTAAAGTTAATTCAGGAGCAAGTGCATTAGAGTATGGTAATGTTGAGGCAGTTTTAAACATTGATGGAATGACCGATGGGTCAGGAATTACAATTGTTGACGCTGATAAATTTGCAATTTCAGATGGCGGTACAGAAAAATATGTAACTGCTTCTCAAATATCAACTTATATTAATGCTGAATTAGGTGTTGATATTGATTCGTATTCAGATGGTACAGGAATTACAGTTGCGGCAACAGATAAATTATTAGTATCTGATTCTGGTGCGGAGAAGAAAATCAATGCTTCTCAACTTGATACTTTAATCTCAGGATCGACAGGCACTTTAACAAACAAAACTCTTACAACACCGGTTATAGCATCACTACTACAAACAAGTGGCAGTAATACTTTAACAATGCCGGCGGCTACAGATACATTAGTTGGTAAAGCAACAACAGATACATTTACAAATAAAACATTTGATTTGGGTGGAACTGGTAATAGTTTAACTGGTTCATTAGCAGAATTTAATTCAGCATTACAAAGTGAAAGTTTTGTTTCATTAACTGGTTCAGAAACATTAACAAACAAATCTCTTACAGCTCCAACTATAACTGGAACTGCTGTTATGGCAACTTTGGATATTTCTGGTGATGTTGATGTAGATGGTACATTAGAAACTGACGCTTTAACAATTGCTGGTGTTACTATTGCAGAAACTATTGCTGATACTGTAGGTGCAATGGTTGGTTCAAATACTGAAACAGGTATTGCGGTTACTTATGAAGATGGAGATAATACTTTAGACTTTGCTTTAGGTGCTGCTCAAACAACAATTACATCTTTACTTGCAACTGATATTAAAATTGGTGAAGATGACCAAACAAAAATAGATTTTGAAACAGCAGATGAAATACATTTATATGCCGCAAATGCTGAACAAGTATATGTTGCAGATGGAATATTTGGACCACAAACAGATAGTGATGTAGATTTAGGTACTACTGGTGTTCGTTGGAAAAATGCTTATATTGATACGATAACAACAACTGGAGCGATTACAGCTAGTGGAATAGTTACAGGTACAGGATTTACAGCAGGTAGTGCTGTTCTTGCTGAAGCAGAATTAGAATTATTAGATGGTTTAACTGCTGGTACAGCGATTGCTTCTAAAGTAGTTACAACGGATGCAAGTATAGATACAACAGGACAGAGAAACCTTACAATTACTGGTGAATTAGACGCTGCTACAGGAGATTTTTCTGGTGATGTTGATGTAGATGGTACTCTTGAAGCAGACGCTATTACTGTTGATGGTACAACTTTAGCAGAATATATTTCTGATACTGCTGGAGCAATGGTTGGTAGTAATACTGAAACAGGTATTACAGTAACTTATCAGGATGGGGATAATACAATAGATTTTGCAGTTGACGCTGCTCAAACAGCCATAACTTCTATATACAATTCATCTTTAGCAATTGGATATGGATCTTCTCACGCAAATATAAACTTTGGTACTGATAATCAAATTACTTTTGATATTGATGGTACAGGACAGATAGTATTAAAGGATGGACAATTACATCCTACAACTGATAGTGATGTAGATTTAGGTAAAAGTGATAAGTATTTTAAAGACGCTTATATAGATTCAATTACAACAACTGGTAATACAACTATTGGTGGAAACTTAACAGTTACTGGAGATTATACTGTTAATGGTGATACAACCATCATTGATACTGCAACATTATCAGTAGAAGATCCTTTAATTGTATTAGCATCTGGAAACAATGCGGCTGATTCAGTTGATATTGGTTTATATGGATTGTATGATACATCTGGTTCACAAGATTTATATTCAGGACTGTTTAGGGATGCTTCTGATTCAGGGAAATGGAAATTATTTAAAGACAATCAAGCGGCACCAACAACTACTGTTAATACAAGTGGTACAGGTTATGCAACTGGAACTTTAGTTGCAACTTTAGAAGGTAATGTTACTGGTGCTGTTACAGGAAACGCTGACACAGCAACTGCATTAGCAACTGCTAGAACAATTGGTGGTACATCATTTGATGGTACTGCAAATATAGCGGTAGCATTATCTGCAACTGCTACAGCATTAGCAAGTGGTCGAACAATCGCTTCAACAGGTGATGTTGTTTGGACATCAGCAAGTTTTGATGGTTCAGGAAATGTAACAGGTACTGCTGCAATTGGTTCAGGAGTAATTGTTAATGCTGATGTAAATGCAAGTGCTGCTATTGCTGATACTAAATTAGCAACTATTTCTACTGCAGGTAAAGTTGATGTTGGTGCATTAGAAATAGATGGTGCAACTGAAATGGGTGCTGCTATTGTGGATGCAGACTTATTAATTGTTGATGATGGTGGTGCTGGAACAGAAAAATCTATGTTGGCGTCAAGAATACCTACTTATGTATTTACAAAAGTTTCAGGTGACGCTACTATTGCAAGTAATGGGGCACTAACAATTGCTGCTACTTCTGTAGAAAATTCAATGTTAGCAGATGACGCCGTTGGGGCAGATGAGTTAGCATCGGATGCTGTTGTTAATGCAAGTGTAGCTTCAGGTGCTGCTATCGCATTTAGTAAGATGGCAAATTTAACTACTTCAAGAGCATTAGTTTCTGATGGTAGTGGTGATGTATCAGTAGCTACTACAACATCAACTGAAATTGGTTATGTTAATGGAGTTACAAGTGCAATTCAGACACAAATGGACACAAAGGCAACAAAAGCATTCTCTATTGCTCAAGCAGTTGCATTGGGGTAATAGATAAATAGTAAGACAAGGAAAATATAAAGATGGCACTTCCAAATTCAAGAAATACATTAAAAGAATATTGTTTACGAAATCTAGGCAAACCTGTCATTGATATTAATGTTGATGATGACCAGGTAGAAGATAGAATAGACGAAGCATTACAATATTTTTCAAGGTATCATTATGAGGGTGTTGAGCGTATGTATCTTAAATATAAGGTGACTGCTGCTGATATAACTCGTATGACTACAGATGTGGACAGTTATTATGCAACAGAAAAGGGTACAATTCAAGATAATATAGAATTAGAAGAAGGTACATCAACAACAGCTGAAACAGCAGGTGATTTATTATTAGAGGATGGATTTAAAGTTTTGAATGAAAAATCAACAGGTGCAGTAACTACTTGGACAGAAGCAGAAAATTATTTGGTTGTTCCTGATGCTGTAATTAGTGTTATTAATGTATTTCCTTTTTCAGATAGATCCAATTTAAATATATTTGATGTAAAATATCAATTACGATTAAATGATTTGTATGATTTTTCATCTACAAGTATTGTTCATTATGAATTGACAATGCGACATTTAGATTTTCTTGACCATATATTAGTGGGAGAGAAACCATATAGATTTAATGAACATATGAATAGATTGTATATTGATATGGATTGGAACGAAGCGGTGTCCGCGGACGAATATATGATTATAGAATGTTATAGAAGATTAGACCCAACAACATATACAGATATTTTTGATGACCTTTATTTAAAACGATATACAACCGCATTAATTAAAAGACAATGGGGTCAGAACCTATCTAAATTTTCAGATACGGCAATGCTTGGTGGGGTTAAACTTGATGGCGCTACATTATTTTCAACAGCATTAGCAGACCAACAAAAGATTGAAGAAGAAATTAGGTCAATACAACCTCCGGTGCATTTTCAGCAAGGATAATTAAATGCCAACAAATGTTTACTTTGATACTGGCACAACTTCAGAGCAGAGATTATACGAAGATTTAATAATTGAGCAATTGAAGATTTATGGCCAAGATGTCTATTATTTACCAAGAAAGATAGCGAACAAGGATACAATCTTTGGAGAGGATCCTGCTTCGTCTTTTGACGATTCGTATATCATTGAAATGTATGTAGATAAAACTGATGGCTATATGGGAGACCAAGAAATCATCAAAAAATTTGGTTTAGAGTTAAGAGATGATATTACATTTGTGGTATCGAAAGCAAGATGGGAGACTTTAATCTCCAACAATACAGATTTACAAACAAGTAAACGACCTAACGAAGGTGATTTAGTTTATTTTCCTACTACAAAGGCATTCTTTGAAATTCAATTTGTAGAACACGAAGCACCTTTCTATCAGCAGAGTGCATTACCTGTTTATCAATTATCTTGTACTAAATGGGAATATGCTTCAGAAAGAATTGATACTGGCATTACTGATATTGATACTGTGGAAGATAGTTTATCTACTGATACAATGAATTGGCAATTTACTTTAGAAGCAGAAACTGGTTCAATAGTTATTGAAAGTGATATTGATGAAATTAGTTATCTTATTAATGAAGATTTTACAATGGCAACTCAACAACCTTATGATGATGGTAAAGCATTTGAAACAAAAGCAGGAACAACAACAACATCAACTCTTGATGATATATTGGACTTTAGCGAAAGAAATCCATTTGGGGAGACAGATAGTTACTAATGTTTGGACAACACTTTTACCATAAACAAATTCGTAATACCGTAATTGCGTTTGGTACGATATTTAATAATATTAATATCAAGCGTCTGGATTCAAGCGGGAATCCCTTGCAGAATATTCGGGTGCCTTTATCATATATGCCTAAAGAAAAGTTTATGATAAGATTGGACCAACAGGAAGATTTAAGGGGCGACGATTCAAAAGTGGCGATTACTCTACCTCGAATGTCATTTGAGATAACCTCTTATAATTATGATGTAACTAGAAAATTAAATAAGAATTTAAAATATGGAAAAGTTAAAGCGAGTGGCGATACAGAAAAATTGAATACTCAATATTCTCCTGTTCCATATGATGTGGGATTTGATTTAAATATTTTTGCTGCAACTGCTGATGATTCATTACAGATTGTAGAACAGATTTTACCATACTTTCAACCTGACTATACGGTTACTTTGATTGAAAGCACAACAATGGATACGAAGCGGGACATACCCATTGTGTTAGAAAGTGTAAATTATGATGATAGTTATACTGGTCAAATAACAACTATGAGAAGAATAACATATACATTAAAATTTACTGCAAAGATTTATGTGTATGGACCTATCACTACATCTGCTGTTATTAAAAAGGTGGGTGCTGATTTGTATGAAGATACGGATACTGCAACAAGTTCAAGAAAAGAAAGAGTTACAGTTACACCTAATCCAACAAGTGCTGATTTTGATGATGATTATACTTATACAACGGTTCTTGATTTCTTTGATGATGGTAAAAATTATGATGAAGAAACTGGAGATGACATATAATTAAAAAGGTTTTAATATGAGTACAATTGATGAAAAACTAAATGAGGTTTTGGATATTGCAGGTGAAGTAGTTAAGGAGAAAAAAGAATTAACTGCTGCTGTTGTTCCGATGCCCACAGACAAAGATCCTGATTCAGACTTTGATTACGGTCGAGAAAATCTTTACAAATTAATTGAAAAAGGAAATACTGCAATAGATGGTATTCTTTCATTAGCAAAAGAGGGAGAACATCCTCGTGCTTATGAAGTTGCAGGACAATTGATTGCAACCGTAAGTCAGGTCTCACAAAATTTATTAGACTTGCAGGAGAAATTAAAGAAATTAAAAGAAGTTCCTAATAGTGCTGCTAAAAATGTGACCAATGCTCTGTTCATAGGATCGACCACAGAATTACAAAAGTTATTAAAAGATAAAAAGAATAATAAATGAGTATAGCAAAACACGAACAATATTTGGGTAATCCAAATCTTAAAAAGGCTTTCACTAAACAACGATTCACGAAAAAGCAAGTTCAAGAAGTTGTGAAGTGTATGGATGATCCTCAATATTTTATCGAAAAATACTTAAAGATAGTTACATTGGATAAAGGACTTGTTCCTTTTACAATGTATGACTTTCAGCGGAAGATGGTAGATATTTTCCACAATCATAGGTTTTCAATAAACAAGTTACCTAGACAAAGTGGCAAATCAACCATCATATGCGCCTACCTCTTACATTATTGTGTGTTTAACGACAATGTGAATGTTGCAATTTTAGCGAACAAATCTGCTACGGCAAGGGATTTGTTGGGCAGGTTGCAATTGGCTTACGAACACTTGCCCAAATGGATGCAACAAGGCATTCTCAACTGGAACAAAGGTTCACTTGAATTAGAAAACGGAAGTAAAATCGTAGCGGCGAGTACATCTTCTAGTGCTGTTCGTGGTAGTACCTTTAACATAATATTCCTAGATGAGTTTGCCTATGTGCCCCATAATATTGCTGAAGAATTTTTTAGTTCTGTTTACCCTACAATCTCCTCTGGTGAAACTTCAAAGGTTATTATTGTTTCTACTCCACATGGTATGAATATGTTTTATAAGTTATGGATGGATGCGGTCAATAAAAGAAATGATTACATCCCAATGGAAGTTCATTGGAGTGAAGTGCCTGGAAGAGATGAGGCATGGAAAGAACAGACAATACGAAACACAAGTGAATCGCAGTTTCAGACCGAGTTTGAATGTGAATTTTTGGGAAGTGTTGATACATTAGTACCTGCAAGTAAGATTAAAACGATGGCAGTTGTTGAACCAAAACGAAGTAAGGGTTTTGATGTATATGAAATGCCCATTAAGGATCACCTTTATACTATGTGTGTAGATGTATCACGAGGATTATCAAGTGATTATTCTGCATTAGTTATTTGTGATGTGACCAAAGTTCCTTATAGAATTGTTTGCAAGTATAGGTCTAATGATATTAAACCCCTTGTGTATCCAAATATTTTACATAAGGTTGGTAAGTATTATAATAATGCTTTTTGTTTAATAGAAATAAATGATTTGGGGCAACAGGTTGCAGATAGTTTAATGTATGAATTGGAATATGATAATATGATGATGGTGACTCAACGAGGCCGTTCAGGTCAGATGTTGGGTGGAGGATTTAGTGGACGAGGAAATCAATTGGGATTAAGAATGACGAAGGCAGCGAAAAAAATTGGTTGTTCTAACCTGAAAAGTTTAATCGAAGGAGATAAACTAATCGTTCAAGACTTCGATATTATTTCGGAACTTTCTACTTTCATATCAAAAGGAAAATCTTTTGAAGCAGAAGCAGGTGCAACAGACGATTTAGTTATGTGTCTAGTCATTTTTTCATGGATGGCAAATCAACGATATTTTAAAGAATTAACCGATGTTGATGTGCGTGGACAAATGTTTACTGAGCAACAAAATGCGATAGAACAAGATATGGCACCTTTCGGCTTTATTGATGATGGATTGAATGATCCTGAAGGAAAAAATAATTCTTTTTTTGATGACGCTGGAGAGTTATGGACACCAGTTGAAATACATAAAGGCGAACATTATTAAAAAACTGCGAATATATAAATATTGTCAAAGGGTTGAAACAAAAACTTAATTATAAGGAGAACGAATAAAATGGCATTTCAAGTATCACCAGGTGTTCTCGTACAAGAAACGGACTTAACGAACATAATTCCAGCAGTTTCAACATCAATTGCTGGGGCAGTTCTGACTTCTGAAAAAGGTCCGATAGATGAAGTAACCTTGCTTTCAAGTGAAAAAGAGTTAGTTGATACATTTGGGAAACCAAATGCTTCCAACTTTGAATCTTGGTTCACTTGTGCAAACTTCTTACAGTACGGCAATGCTTTAAGAGTGGTTAGACCTATTACAGGTCAAGTTAATGCAGGCGTGTCTGGCACACCTATATTGATTAAAAATACTACTCATTACTATGATAATTATTCTGATGGTTCTGGTTCTGTAGGCAGTTGGGCTGCTCGAGAATCTGGAACATTAGCTAACAACTTAAAAGTGTCCATGTGTACTAATTCAACTGCATTTGGAGGGGATCAAATGGGTGGTAATCTTGTCAATGACGCTTCGGCGGCTATTGGCGATACAACTATCACCGTTGATGATGGCTCTCTATTGCAAGCTGGAGATATTTTAGAATTTGGAAGTGCTTCTGATTATACAGCAGCGCCTTCTGGATATCATTACAAAGTATCTTCTATCGCTACCCATGTCCTAACAATCGCAAGATTTAATCCTGCAACTGGTAAAACAGAAACAGGTGGTTTACGACACGCTGT
>VTLG01007073.1_pt1 | contig 25764 bp, 30 predicted proteins | sample 4694571 | NCBI WGS metagenome assembly VTLG01 (sample SAMN12604809, study PRJNA352737) | marine metagenome | biome: ENVO:00000447; feature: ENVO:00000209|ENVO:00000569|ENVO:01000036; material: ENVO:00002151; isolation source: viral sequences binned using virsorter ...
TGCTAATGCTGAAGGCGGTTCTATGAAGTATCTAATTAATGCTTCTGCTAGAGGTGCTTTGAAGTCAACAGAGAAAGCTTCAAACACAGGTATGTTTGTATTCGACAATAACCAGATTAATGGTTATGACGCTATTGTTTCTAACCAGTTAGTTAACAATGACGCAATCTTCGGAGACTTTAGTCAGTTTATCGTTGGTATGTGGTCTGGTTTAGATCTAACAGTTGATCCATACGCTGGTGCAACTGCTGGAACAGTCAGAATCATAGCGTTACAGGATATTGACTACGCTATTCGTCAGGCTGGAGCATTCTGTTTCGCAACTTAATATGAAAGTTGAGTTAATCAGAGGTGTGTTGATTGCTGGAGTCCATAAGGACTCTGGCTCAACCATTGATGTGGATCAAGATTTAGCTAGATCGCTTATAGGCAGCGGTAAAGCTGTAATCCCTGTTGTGAAAGCAACACCAAAAGCAAAGCCTAAACCTAAAACTAAAACTGTTGTTAAGGACGACTGACATGGGCTACAACCGAGTTAACCTAGAAAGACTAGATCTATTAACAGGTCTTGGTACTTCTACAAAAACTGCTACTGGAAACGGTACAGGTATTGATTTAAAAGATTACGAAGGTGACATCCTTTTTATTCTTGATTCTGCTGCTGGTGGTGGATCATCACCAACATTAGATGTAACTATTGAAGATTCTGCTGACAATTCAACTTTTGCTGCATTGTCTGGAGCAGCCTTCACACAAGTAACTGGAAGTGCATCATCACAAAAACTATCTATTAGTTCTGATGAGTGCAAAAGATATGTAAGAGTTAAGTTTACTATTGGTGGTTCTTCTCCTACATTTGATCTATCTGTAACAGGATTAGGTCTTAAGAAGTACGGTTAAATTTATTGCCCCTTTACTGGGGCTTTTTCTTATGCCTTTTTTAGAAGATTTAGATACATTTTTTATAGATTTTACTGACTCTGTTATCTACGATAATGCAGAGTATAAAGGAATTTTAGAACAGCCAGATGAGATTATTGCAGATAATACAGTTATGACTACTGATTATGAATTAACTGGAAAAACATCTGATTTTGGCAGAATTTTATTTGATGAAAGTATACAAATAAATCAGGAGAATTATACCGTTAGAAGTGTAAGAAAGATTGATGATGGTAGTTTATGTATAGTATCTCTAACTAAAACGGAAGGATAAATGGCATCAAAAAGAGAACAAATTCTTGCAGCTTTAAAAACAAAGTTAACAGGTACTACTGGTGTAGCAAAAAGAATATATAGAAGTCGTCCAGAAGCTTTTTCTCGCGCAGAAACTCCAGCAATAATATTAGAACCTATAAGTGATACACCTTTAGATACTAATAGTATTTATGAAAAAATTACTTGGGAATTTAGAGTTAGAGTAACAGTAATTGTTAGGGGTACTATTCCAGATAAAGTTGCAGACCCTACTAACGTAAGTTTGTATAACAAATTAATGACTGATCCTACGATCGGTGGATTGGCTATAGATATAAAACCATCACAAACATCATTTGAGATTGTTGAGTCAGATCAACCAACAGGAATAATAAGTAACGAATTTGATATTGAATATAGAAGTTCTTATAACAATCTGTCAGCCTAACAACCCTATTGGACTAATATAATAAATGAACGCTAGATAAAACTCCGATGGCATTATTGCAAAGAAAACGAGTTATCTTAATCGAAACCGAAAGTGGCGGTGCTGATGCTTCATCCAGTATAGGAGCAACTGATGCTGTTCAAGTTATTGATTTAAGTATCACTCCTCAATCAAGTGACGTTGTAAACAGAGATCTTGTTAGACCATATTTTGGTGCTAGTGAGCAGTTACTTGCAAATACAAAAGTTGAATGTTCGTTCAGCGTAGAGCTTGCGGGATCAGGAACAGCGGGTACTGCGCCCAGGTATTCAAAAGCTCTTAAAGCGTGTGGTCTTAATGAAGTCGTTAGTGGCGGCAACACAGTTACTTACACACCTAAATCATCCGCAATAGATACAGTTACTATCCATTACAACATTGATGGTGTTCTTCATAAGGCGATTAATTGCCGAGGAAATGCAACAATTTCAGCCGAGGTAGGATCAATTCCTCGAATCGATTTTGTCTTTACTGGAGAGTATGTAGCTCCTACTGACGCTGCACTTCCAACTATTACTTATGGAGATCAAGCAACTCCTTTAATTTTTAAAAATGGTAATACAACTGGATTCCAATTCTTGAGTTATGCTGGCTTGTTACAGTCTGTAACAATGGATTTAGGTAACACAGTTGAATACAGAGAACTAGTTGGTGCTGCATCTGCAAAAGAAGTTTTGATTACAGATAGAGCAGCTAATGGATCAGTTTCTATAGAAGCAATACTTACAGCTACTAAAGACTACTTTGCAGCTTCATTAGTAGATGGTTCTCTAGGTAATTTACAGTTCTTGCATGGAACAACTGCTGGTAATAAAGTACAGTTTATTTCAACAAAAGTTGATATAGGAGATGTGGGTTATGGAGAACTACAAGGGGTAGCGATGCTAGAGATTCCTTACACCCTAGTACCAAGTACTGCGGGTAACGATGAATTTTCGCTTATCTATACTTAACAATTACCTAAAAAAGGCTAAAGTGTAGAAGTATATTTATTTCTACACCTTATGACTTTTATAAGAAAGAAAAAGAAAACCTTTAAATGGCCTGTAATTGTTAGAGAGCCAAGTGAGACAAAAGTAGGAGAATATGATGAAAATAAATTTATAGCAGTTTTTAACAGATTAGATCGAGATGCTTATGAAAAAGCACTTGCTCTAAATGACGAATTTAAAATGTTAAAAGCAATGATTATTGGATGGGAGGATATCCTTGATGAAAATGGCAACGCTATTGAATTTTCTGATGTTAATTTGAAAGATATGCAACAAGACAACTATTGGTTGACTTCTGTTGTTAAAGCGTACACTACTTCTTTAACTGAGGATAAATTAAAAAACTAAAAGAGGCAGTTCTATTTTGGTATAACGGCGGTAACACAGTTATTGATGAAACCACCAAAGATGCTCAAGCTTTTGGGTTAGAATTGCCTAAGAAAAAAGAAGAAAAACCAAAATATTTTGAAGTTATCGATGACAATTGGATTGCAGTAGAAATGTTTGTAAAAGCACAGACACAATGGCAAACGTCTTTTGGAGGTTTCGTTGGATTAAAATATGAGATATTCTTAATGCAAGGAGGATTGTTTGACCTTTACAATATTAAGGATAGGACTAAAATTCTAGAAGAACTGCAAATTATGGAAAGTTACGCTTTGCCAGAATTAAATAAAGAGGATAAGAAATAATGGCTGCACAATCTGTTAGCGATATTTTAATTAAGTTTGAAGAAAAAGGTGCAAGTAGGCTTAATGATGCTTTTAAAAGAATTACAAGAGAAGCTAGAGGCGTAGAAAGAAGTTTTAAAAGAGTTGGGGAAGTTGGTATTAAATATCTTAGAAAAGAATTAGAACAATTAAAAACTAGTAATGTAAATACTATTGCTTCTATGAGAGCGCAAAGAAATATGTTGGTTGGCTTAAGAGATATGGCTGATGTTACTGGTAAAGAATTTAAACAATTAACGGCTGAAATTAAAAGAATGGATGCTGCTTTAACAAAAGCACAATCCAAAAAAGGTTTTGGCGGTAGATTTGGCGGTATAGCTAAAGGTGTTGGATCAATTGCGGCTGGTGGTATTTTTGGTGGCGCGGAAGGTGCTATTGGTGCTGGTATTGGTTTAAAAGTAGGAGGTTTGCCTGGTGCTGCTGCTGGTGCTGCAATTGGCGCACAAGTTGGGATGGTACGAGAATCAATTGCTGGTTTAGCTGAGTATTCTGCGGCATTAAATTTACAGCGTAGAGCTTTAAAGTTAGTTATTGGAGATACACAGCAATATACACAGTCGCAAAAATTCTTATTACAAACATCAAGAGATTTAGCAATACCACAAGAAGTAATAACAAGACAATTTACCTCTTTAACAGCATCAGTTGTAGGTGCTGGTAAATCTGTATCAGATGCAGAAAAAGTTTTCGAGGCAATTGCTGCTGGTATTAGAGGTACTGGTGGAAACCTTGAGGATATGAAAGCTGCTATGAGAGCAACTAGCCAGGTGTTCTCAAAAGGCAAAGTATCAGCCGAAGAATTGAGACAACAGTTGGGTGAAAGACTACCCGGTGCATTCACTTTATTTGCTGAGTCAATGGGTAAAACTCCAGCAGAATTAGATAAGGCATTGGAGCAAGGTAAAGTAACTCTTGATGACTTTATGAAGTTTGCAGATACCTTATTTGAAAGGTATGGCGAAAATGCAAAAATTCTTGCAAAAGCTCCAGAAGCTGCTGGTGATAGGTTGCAAACACAACTATCTGAATTAAAAGATGCAGTTGGTAAAGCAATTATTCCAATAGGCGCGGCATTTCAAGAATCTTTTGCTGATATAGGAGAGGCCATAGCACAAAACGAAGGTGCGCTTGAAGCTTTAAAAATAACAATTTCCACTATTGGTTCTGCTGCATTTGCAACTTTTGCTTCTATAAGATTTTTAACAAGAAGCATTATAGATTTGGCCGCTATTGCTGGAAATTTAGCGATGGGTGATTTTAAAAAGGCAATGGAAATAATGCAAAAAGGTTTGAGTGATACAGCAGCGCAAGCAAAAAAAGATTTTGCAACTATTGCTAGTTTTTTCAATCCAGATGGTACTCCAAAACTTGAAAGCGGTGATACTTCTTTCTCTGCAAATAGACGTTTAGCAATGGAAGGCGGTGGCTCTGGTGATGGTGGCGGCACTACTCCTAAAACATACGAAGGAGCTATGGGTGGTATAAAAGATTATTTTGACAGTATTAAAAGTGGTGCTGAAGAAGTTAGAGAAGTTGTTACTAAAGCATTTAAAGGTATGGAAGATGCAATAGTTAATTTTGTAATGACAGGTAAATTAAATTTTGCTGATTTCACCAGATCAATTCTTGCAGATATGGCAAGAATAATAGTAAGGCAAGCTTTTTTAAAACCATTGTTAGGTGGTATTTTTGGATTTGACATGGGAGGTGTTACTGGTGGAGGAACAGCATCAGCTTCTGGTGAAGTTACGATGGCAAACTTCAATGCAATGGGAAATGTATATGGCAGAAATGGTATACAAAAATTTGCACGAGGGGGCGTTGTCCATTCTCCCACTATTTTTCCTTTTAAGAACGGCATTGGCTTGATGGGCGAGGCCGGGTCAGAAGCAATCATGCCGCTGAAAAGACATAGTAGTGGTAAATTAGGAGTTGAAGCTTCTGGAGGAATGGGTAGTGTAGTAGTAAATGTTGATGCTAAAGGCACTTCTGCACAAGGCGACAATTCTAGATCAAAAGAATTAGGTCGATTAGTAGGGGTTGCAATTGAAGCAGAGCTTATTAAACAAAAACGACCTGGAGGATTACTTTACGATTAATGGCAACTTTTAACGCAAATACAGTTGGTTCTGATGTTTCGCCAAGTTACTCTCCTGTTTTACAAATAACACCAGAAGTTACAACGGTAAAAATGGGAGATGGCTATGAGCAGCGTTTACACAAAGGTTTAAATGTAGCTCCACGCAAATATAAATTAGAATTTTTAAAACGTGACGATACTACAACTACAAACATATTAAATTTTTTAGCATTATCTACTGGAGGCAATAATGGTCAGAAGGCTTTTACATGGACACCACCATATGGAGCTACAGGTAAATGGAAATGTCCATCATGGTCAGTAACTAATGTTTCTTATAACTTAAATGACATTTCATTAGAATTTATTGAGGTATTTGAAACATGAGTGTTCTTATATCAGAACTACAAAAAACAGATCCTAGTGCTGTTATTGAATTGTTTGAATTACAGCTTTCACAGAGTCTGCATAATGCTACAACAACTTATAGATGGCATTCTGGAGTAGCAACTAACTCAATAGGAGAACTTGTTCTAGATGGAGTTACTTATAATGCAATGCCTATAGAGGCTGAAGGTTTCGATTATCGTGGTGGAAAAGAACAACAATTACCAAGGCCAACATTAAGAGTTAGTAATTTGTTAAGTACAGTTAGTGCAATACTTGCTAATGTAAATACTTTTACTCCTCATAATAATTTAATTGGTGCAAAAGTTACTCGTATAAGAACACTTGCAAAATTCCTTGATTCTTCTAATTTTGGTTCTGGCACTACAACATATACTGTGACTGTAGTTAATAGTGGTAGTGGTAATAAATTTGCTTTAAATGGTATAGAAAGCCCTACAATTACACTTATGAAAGGGAGTACTTATATTTTTTATCAAAATGATTATTCTAATTCTGGACATCCAATAGCATTTAGAAAAACTGATGATAGTGCATATACTGATGGAGTTACAACAGTTGGTACTGCTGGATCATCGGGAGCAAGAACTACTTTTACAGTTCCAGCTAATGCACCATCATCTTTAAAGTATTACTGCACCGTTCATGGTAATAGTATGGGTAATAATATTACTATTACTAATTACACAAATCCAGATGCAAATGCATCAATAAGATTTCCTGATGATGTTTATTATGTAGATAGAAAATCTTTAGAAAACAGAGAATTAGTGGAATTTGAATTAGCAGCGGTTTTTGATTTATCAAATGTAAAAATTCCAAAACGACAAGCGTTACCAAGTATTTTCCCTGGTATTGGATCGTTCCATGCATGATTGGCAACTTAAAGCAGAACACTATGCTAGGGATGGTTTTCCTAGTGAAGTTTGTGGTTTAGTTGTTTGTATTAAGGGCAAAGAAAAATATATGCCTTGTAAAAATTTATCTGTTAATACACTAGATCATTTTATTATTGACCCAGAAGATTGGGCTAAAGCAGAAGATAGCGGAACAATAACTGCAGTATTTCATTCTCATCCTTATCAATCACCTAATCCTAGCGAAGCAGACAAAGCTGCTTGTGAACTTACTAAATTGCCTTGGTATATATATGGTGTTGGAGTTAATAAATGGTATGATTTTAAACCTTCTGGATACAAGGCTCAACTTATTGGGCGTAAATGGGTTTGGGGAGTACATGATTGTTGGACGTTAACTAAAGATTATTATGGAAGCAAAGGAATAGTACTGCGGGATTGGGATCGTCCTAATGATCCAGAAGAGTTCCGTATGAATCCTTATTTTGATAAATGTTTTAAAGATACTGGTTTTAGAGAGCTAACTAATGACGAAGTTTTACAAGAAGGTGATAGCCTATTGTTTTCTCTTAATAGCACAGGTTTAAATCATGTAGGAGTATATGTTGGAAAACAAATGGTACTTCATCATATTCAAGGTAGACTAAGTTCAAAGGACTTTTATGGGGAATGGCTTATGAAAGCAACTGGTATGAGGCTACGATATGTTGCGTAAAATTAAGTTGTATGGAAACTTAGCAGAATTTTGCGGTGGTCAAAATGAGTTTGAAGCTGTTGCTAATACCCCTGTTGATGTAATTAATTTTTTAGCAGTAAATTTTAAAGGTTTAGATAAACATATGTCTGAGCAATTTTATCAAGTAAAACTTGGTAATACTCCGTTAGATTATGAGGAACTTTTATACCCTGCTGGATATGATGAGATTAAAATAATACCAGTTGTATCTGGATCAGGAAATATTGGAAAGATATTAGCTGGTATTGCTTTAATAGGACTTGGTTTTGCTTTTGCTCCATCAGGGATGGGTTTTGGAGCATTTTTAAAAGCTCCTGTTTTTGCTACTAGTGCTACTGGAGCAATTACTGGAATTAATTTGTTTGCTTTAGCTGGAAAATTAGGAATGCTTTTAGTTATTAGTGGTCTTGCTGGATTATTAACTCCCACCCCAGAAGTTGATGATAGTGAGGGAGATCCTAGAAATTCATTTAGTTTTAGTGGCATTCAAAATACAGCAAGAGCGGGAACTGTTATTCCTGTAATATATGGAGATGTGATAACTGGAAGTATTCCTGTATCTGCTCGCGTTGTTACTGAGGATTCGGAAACTAATTAAATGACTGATCAAAACTTTATTGCTGGTTCTGGTGGAGGAGGTAAAGGAGGAGGTAACTCCTCTAAAACTGCTCCAGATTCTTTAGATAGTAGATCACACGCAAAACTTATCGATGTTTTATCAGAAGGCGAAATAGAAGGTTTATATAACCACAACAATGTACCAAATGCTAATGCTTGGCAAAGATCTGTATTTTTAAACGATACACCAGTAATGAACTCTGATGGTTCATTAAATTTTGATGATGTAACTTTACACGTTAGAAATGGCACTGCTAGTCAAGATGTAGTACCTGGTTTTGAAACTGAAGCTTCATCACCAACAAGTGTTAATTCTGATGTAACGCAAAGCGGTACTGGGGTAACTTTTCAAATAACAGATACAAGTGTAGATGCTGTGACCCTTACTATTGGTGTTCCAGTTTTACAAAAAATAAAAAAGAATGGAGATACAGAAGGTACATCTTTTAGATATACAATTGAAAAACAACAACATGGTGGTGCTTTTGCTTTTCTTGGTGGGTTTAATGATACTGATGATGCTGGAAATGTTATCGGGAGGGAAATAAAAGGTAGGACTCCAGATTTATATCAAGATCAACATACTTTTCAAATTACTGGTAATACATTTCCTGTTACTTTTAGAGTTAAAAGGACAACTCCTGACGATTCAAGTTTAAATTTAGATGATTTAGATCTTATTAGTCATCAAAGTATTTTTAAATTAGTAAGCTTTCAAGAAATAAAATTTGGTTTTCGTAGGCAAGACTCAACTTATACCCAAACTGGTCAAGTTATTACTATTAATGCTCCTTTTCATAATTTAATAGTTGGTGATTCTGTTAAATTGACTTTTAATACTGGAACTCCTTCAAAGCCTACAAACAATATTAATGCTACTCAAGTTACAGAAATAGTAAGCAGAGATCAATTCAAGGTAAACACAAGTGTTTCACAAACAATTACATCAGGATCAGTTGCAGTTTTACAAATATTTAATTATCCAAATTGCTCATTAATTGGCATGAGAATTGATGCTGAACAGTTTTCAAGTATTCCAAAAAGAGCTTTTCGTGTAAGAGGTACAAAGGTAAGAATCCCAGCAGATAATAATAGTGGAGTTGTAAATGTTGACCAAAATACAGGCAGAATTATTTATCCTCCTAATTATATTTTTAACGGCACATTAAAAGCTGCTACTTGGACAACAGATCCAGCCTGGTGTTTATATGATTTATTAGTTTCAAGAAGATACGGATTGGGAGATGAGATATTAACTGATGCTGAGAAAGCTAATTTTTCTACGGGAGTTGCATCTAATTTAGATATATATTCTTTTTATTCTGTAAGTCAATATTGTTCAGAAGAAGTTACTTTTAAATTTAGATTAAATGATGGAACAGAAAATACAATCACAGAACCTAGATTTTCTTTAAATGGAGTAATAAGAAAAAGAGAAGACGCTTTTAAAATTATTAATACTTTATGTTCAGTATTTAGAGGTATGGCTATGTATACCGCTGGTAAATTAACTCTTATACAGGATAGAAAAGGCCAAGACACATCTTTTTTGTTTACTCTAGCTAATGTTACACCTGATGGATTTCAATATTCTTCTTCATCAGTAAAAACAAGAACTACAGTTGCAGTCGTAAAATATTTAGATTTAACTCTTAGGGATACAGCATATGAAGAAGTTTTAGATGAAGCTGCAATTACAAAGTATGGAGTAAACACAAAAAATATTGATGCTTTTGGATGTACATCACGCTATCAAGCAAGAAGATTAGGACGTTGGTTGTTGTACTCACTTGCAAATGAAACAGAAACAGTTGCTTTTACCACTACATTAGAAGCTGGTGCATTGTGTAGACCAGGCCAAATTATAGAAATTGCAGATCCAGTTAGATCAGGGGTAAGAAGAGCGGGAAGAATTATGGGAGTTAATGGAACAAATCAAATAACAATTGATGATACTTCTATAACTGATTTGCCTAACAATACAGTTTCTTATACAAGAACTCTTCATGTAATTATGCCAAATGGCACTGTTTCTACAAATACAGTTTCAAGCATTAATGGTAATACAGTAACCGTAGTTGGTAACTTTGTACAAAAAATACAGGATAGTAATAATAATACTGATAATTATTTCTTATCAACTACTAATAATGCTTATAATTTTAACGAGGAAGATTATATTCTTACAACGCAAACTATTGCACCGAATTTAAATTCAATTTGGATACTAGAAACTACCCAAGGAACAAGTGCTGAAAATATAGAAACACAAAAATTTAAAGTTGTTGGAGTAGAAGAAAAAGATGATTTTACATATCAAATAACAGGAATAACTCACAATGAAAGCAAATACGATCATGCAGAACAATTAGAAACTTTACAATTTAGGGATTTTACAAATCTAAATGAAATTCCAGCACCTCCAGCACAATTTGCAAATAGAGTTAATCCTGATAATTCAATTACTAAATATCCAATTGAACAACTTTATAGATATAGAGATACGATAAGAATAAAAATAATCGTTGGATGGCAGCCTGTTCTAGGTGTTAATAGATATGAAGTTAAATACAGACAAGATAGTGGAAATCTTAAAACAGTAATAGTTAATGGAAGCGACTTTGAAATTTTAGATGTAATTATAGATTCTACTAATAATGAATCAAGATTTGATTTTGAGGTAAGAAGTATAAATGCAGCAGGGGTAAGATCTGCTACAGCATTAACAACAAAAACACAAGCTTATTTAAATGGATTAGATTTAGTTACTGGCGAGCGTTTTTTAAAGGCAGTCGGAAAGTCTGAACCCCCAAGCGATGTAATAGGTTTTAGCGGAACGATAGATCCACATATTGGTATTGTTTTGAATTGGACTGCTGCAACTCCGCAGCCTCCAAGCTTTGCTGATTTGGATATAGAACAATATGAAATAAAACAAGGATCATGGTCTACAGGTACATCATTAGGAAAAATAAAAGGTACTTCATTTAAGGTTGGTACAATTCCACCAGGAACAACATCGCAAATATTTTCTATAAAAGCATTTGATGCTGATGGAAACCAATCAGATAATGCTGCACAAATATCTTTAGCAATAACAGCACCATCTGCGCCTCAAAACGGAACAGGTACTTTTAGTGATGATAACTTAATTTTAAAATGGGATGCTCCAGCATCAGGTAGTTATGCAATTGAAGAATATGAAATATATCAAGGAGCTATAAGTGAAAGTAATTTGCTAGGTAAATCAAAATCTACTACTTTTCAATTACCTGTTAATTTTAATAGTAATCAAACCTTTAATATTAGAGCCGTTGATATTGCTGGTAATTTAGGAGCATCTTTATCTTTTACAGTAAATTTTGTTCTTGCTGGCGCACCAAATATACAATATCAATATGAAAATAGTCAGTTAAAGTTATTTTGGTCAACACCAACTGTTGGTAGTACGAAAATAAAAGAATATGAAATTAAACAAAGTGCAACTAATATTACTGATGCTGGTCAAGCATCATTTATAACTCGTGTTAGCTCTACAAGTTTTTTACTTGATGTTACATGGAATACAGAGCAAAGATTTTGGGTAGCTGCTGTTAACAGTAATGGTGATATACAAACTTTTGGTCGTACAGGTATAACTAATTATCCAGATGTAAGTTTTGACGTACCGCCAGCTCCAAGTAATTTATCAGGTGAATTAGTTGATGAAAGTGCAAGGATTTCATGGACTCCTGTAACTAAAACAGCTAATGGTTTACCTATTGCAGATTATAAAATTTATAGATCAAAAGGAACTCAGGCATTTGCACAATCAGTTTTAGTAGCACAACAAAACGGTACTCAATTAACAGAAAAATGGATTAGAGACGATATCGGAGGTGTTGTACAAACACAAAAAACATATTATGTAAGAGCTTTAGATATTAATGGTAATGAGGGTGCATTATCATCAGTAACAATAACTGCTAATCCACCAGAAAATATATCTCAAATTGAAGCAGAAGTGGTTGATAATAACGTGTTACTTAGATGGCAAGCACCTAATTCTGATCTTCCAATAATTTATTACAACATATATAGAACAAGTAAAACTAATGCTAATTTAATTGGAGCAAAACAAGGTGGATTTACTACCGTTTTTGAACAAGTTGGAGGTACGTTTACTTATATTGTTACTGCTGTAAATAGCGCAAAGATTGAAGCATTGGCTGGAGGTACTATATCAGCAATAGTTGATGAACCTCCTGATTTTGTACTTAATGCTGAAAGAAGCAGTGCTTTAATTAGTGGAACAGTTACAGCAACATATTCACAATCAAACGATACAAACACTGGGGCTGGTCTAATAGTTACTGTCACAAATATAGGTCATGGGCTATCAAATAATCAGCAATTAAATATTGACTTTACAAGCGGTGGTGCAAATGGAACTTCTGATGATGCAAAAATGTATGTAATATCTCAAGTTACACAAAATACATTTCAATTCCAAGTAGCTGGAAGTAGACAAACTACAGGTAATATCTCATATTCATCACCAGCAACATTTACTAACGGTTTTATTGATAACAATGCAATATTTTTCTGCTTAGATAGCTCAAAACAATATAAAGAACATTTTGATCCAAATAATGATGATACTAATAATAACGGTTTTAATAATAGTACTGGTGCAGCAATAACTTTTGGGTCTTTTGGAGCAAATCAACCATACGCTTTGCCATCTGAAAATAGTGGTGAGTTTCAAGAAATATCTGATTTTGGTGCAACAATACCATCAAGTAGGATACAAGTTGACATGAATATAATAGAAACGATTGGAGAGGGAGTTACTATAAGTCCACAAATTTCAATAGGTACAGACGGAACAAACTTTACAGATTTAGAAAATGGTGCATCAAATGTTTTAGGACTTAATTTTAGATATGTAAAAGTAAAATTTACGTTGTCAGCATCAGGTAATAATGATTTAATTAAGGTTGATAAGATTTCACAGAAATTATTTTTGAAACAGCAAACAGATCAAGGTAGTGTTAATATTACAGCAAGTGAAGCTGTGTCTGGCAAACAAGTTAATTTCTTTTCTGGCAATCCTAATAAAACGTTTTTAGATGTTGATTCAATATCTTTACAAATAAGAGGCTCTACTGCAACAGCTAAATATGCTATCTATGATTTTGTTGATACAGCTAATCCTCAAAATGGTTTTAAGATATTTTTATTTGATGCAAGCGGAAATGCTCCAACAGGAACAAATACAGTAGACTTTACTGTAAGAGGTGTTTAAACATGGCTAATTTTAACAAACCAGAATTAACAAGTACATATACTAATTTTATTACTGAGTTAAAAGCAAGAGATAATACAATTTCATCTTTATTTTCTGATGGAACAACACATACTGGAAACTATCCTGTAAGGGCTGTTAGATGGAATGATACAAACAATTATTTTGAAAGGCGTAATGCTGCTAATAATGGTTGGGAAAGATTAGAAGGAAACAGTGGAACACATCATTTTGTTAATTTATCATGTACAGATTTAAGTGCGGTAAATGTAAATGGAACTGGAGCTTTTAGTGTAACAGGACAATCACAAGCTGGTAGATTTAACGTAACTGCTAATATAGCCCCAGCTAATGGGTTCTATCTGCCATCTGCTAATGAAATTGCATTTACAACAAATAGTACTCCAAGATTAACAATAGAGAGCAACGGTGAGGTTGGAATAGGCACAGTTGACCCTCAAGTAAAGCTTGAAGTAGCTGGTAATGCTATTAGGCTTCAAAACGGTACTGGCGATGCTTTTTTTGAAATTGGTGCTGGTGGTAGTGGAAATCGTTTAGCACATATTGATCTCGTTGGAGATGACACATACTCAGATTTTGGTTTGCGTATGTTAAGAGGTGCTAGTGGCGCAAATGCAAACTCTGAGCTTGTACACAGAGGAACAGGGCAACTATTGTTAGTAGCACAAGAAGCGGCAGATATTTTATTAAGAACATCAAACACCACAAGAATGGTTGTTGACTCTGGAGGAAATATTGGGATTGGTAATTTTGATAATCCTAGTGCTAGTTTACATTTTTACTTAAATAATTCTGGTGGTAACTACATTAGATTTCAAAATACAGACGGCAACGCATACATAAGAGGAGATAATGACCAATTATATTTAGATGCAGATGTGTTTGAGATTAGAAATGAGAGTGCTTCTACTCAATATGCAGTAATTTCTGGTTCTTTGTTTGACATAAAAACAGCAGCAAAAGTTAATGGAAATTTAGAAGTTACAGGTACTATTAATGCCACAATAAATGGAGTAACAAGTCAAGCTAACGATATTAATATTGACGAAAGAAATAACGCTGCTGAATATCAAGTTACCTTCTCAGATACAAACGGTACAGGCTATCAAAGACAATATATCGATACTGATGATACACACTTTAGATATAATCCATCAACAGTAACTTTAAGCGGACTAAATATAAATTGTACCAACTTAACTGCAACTGGAACTGTAAATGTTACCGCATCAAACTCTACTCAATTTGCTGGAAAGGTATTATCAGCAACAAGTAATAGATATGATGTTGTTCCTTTTGTCGCAAGTGATGGAGTTATGGAAATAGGTTTTAGAATAGATTTTCACACATCAGATGGAAGTACGGCAGATAGGGCTGGTAGCTTTGAGTGTGATGGAAACTTTTTTAAATTTAATAAAAGTATTATTCCAATAGAAGGTAGTCACAGTTTAGGTTCATCTTCTGCTCCTTGGCAAAACTTATATATAAATGACCTTAATATGTCTAATAAAGGAAAACAAAACGATGTAGATGGTACTTGGGGAGATTATACAATACAGGAAGGACATGAGGACTTGTTTTTAGTAAATCACAGAACTGGCAAAAAATTTAAGTTTGCACTAATACCTGTAGCATAATAACCGTTTAAGGATATAATAAAAATCATATACATTACAACTTATGTCTACCATTTCTGAATTAAGAGCAGAAGCTCAAACTAAAGGTCAAGAACTTGTAAAGAGATACCAAGAGCTTGAAACTATTGAAAAACAAGTTAATACTGAAAAAAAACAAATTGAAAAACAAGTTGATAGTATAAATGGCGAGATTGCTGCTTATAATAAGATTGAACCTCCTGTAACGGAAGTCGAACCAACACCCGCACCCGCACCTGTTGAATAATGGCTGTAAATCCTGGTCTTAGAAATTTTACTTTACAAAGAGCAGCAGATTGGAACGAAGAATATATTTTGTCTTCTACGCAAGCAGATGGTTCAATTGTTCCAATGGATTTAACAGGATTTACAATTGAAGCACAGGCATGGGATGAAGAACGAGAATTTAAATATGCAGATTTTAATGTAACTGCTTCAAGTGATAATTTACTTGTTGGTAAGTTTTTCTTAACTCTTACAGATGTACAAACACTGAACTTTCCAGACGAATTGTATTATGACGTAATGTTAACAAACACCAATGGTTTGAAAGAATATTATGTTGAAGGTAAGATTACAGTATCGCAGAGCTATACAAGATGAGTACTAAGATTTCTATTGCTACCACTAAGAATACAGTTACTGTAAATGGAGAGACTAAGGTCGTTTCTGTAGTAACGGCTGGCGCACAAGGAGCAAAAGGCTTAACATTAAATGAAGATGGCAGAGTTGATCGTAGCATTATTTACTACGACCAATCTGCTCAATCATATAAGTCTGATGCTACAGTAACTACATCAGAACTTACTGATGGTGGTAATTTTTAAATCAAGGTATTAACCCATGCCAAACACGCTAAGAATTAAAAGAAGAGGTAGTGGATCTGCTGGCGCACCTAGTTCTTTAGAAAATGCAGAATTAGCTTTTAATGAAGTTGATAATACGCTGTATTACGGAGAAGGTACAGGTGGTGCTGGAGGTTCTGCATCAACAGTTTTAGCGATTGCTGGTGATGGTGCTTTTGTAAATAAAACAGGAACACAAACAATATCAGGAGATAAAACTTTTACAGGTGGTTTTGATATATCTGGTGCTTCTGTATCTGGGTTTACTGTCACACAAAACTTAGTCATAACCGGGAATTTGACAGTTAACGGAACCCAGACAGTGGTCAATAGCACGACTATGAGTGTAGATGATAAAAATATTGAACTTGGTTCTACTTCTTCTCCAAGTGATTCTGGGGCATCTGGTGGTGGTATTACCTTAAAAGGTTCTACAGATAAAACTTTTAGTTGGATTGATTCTACCGATTCTTGGACATCTTCTGAACATATAGAGCTTGCTACAGGTAAAGTTTTTAGAATTGATGGTGTATCTGTTGTAAGTAAGACAGGTCTTGGCTCAACAGTTGTCGCATCTAGTTTGACATCTGTTGGTACTATTTCAAGTGGTGTTTGGAACGCAACTGATATAGCTATAGCTCATGGGGGTACAGGAGCATCAACAGCAGCCCAAGCAAGAATAAATTTAGGAAGTGAGATTGGTGTAGATGTAGAACCTCACACAGATAAGTTGACAGAGCTTTCGACAATGGCTCAGACCACAGCTAATAGCTTGGCTGATCTTACTGCTACAGAAGTGCAGATTTTAGATGGTTTGACCACAACAACCGCAGAACTGAATAAACTTGACGGTGCAACAGTTACGACTTCTGAAATAAATATTCTTGATGGTGGTAACTCTGCTACATCAACAACACTTGCACTAGCTGATCGTATGGTTGTCAATGATAACGGAACAATGGTACAAGTTGCTTTTTCAGATTTAGTTACATTTTTAGAAAATGGTGCTGTTTCTGGTTTTGATATTAATGGGGGAACTTTTTAAGCTAATTTAAACCATTAGGAGGGTCGTTTAATGGCAAATACAATTAAATTAAAGCAGGGGTCAGGTAGTAATCCATCATCAAGTGATTTAGTTGTTGGAGAAGTAGCTTTAAGAACGGACGGCAATCCCAAATTATTTACGAAGAATGATGCTGGTAATGTTTTAGAAGTTGGTTTAGATTCTTTAAATGCTAAATTACCTCTTGCTGGTGGTACGTTAACTGGCAATTTAACTTTAAATACTATACAACCAAGAATACGTTTAAACGATAGCAATGATAATCCAGACTATTCAATTCTTAATGAAGATGGTATTTTTGGTATTTATGACGATACTAATAGTTCTCATAGGTTAACAATTTCAAGTAGTGCAGTAGATATAAATGTAAATCTTGACGCAAATGCAGGTCTTGACGTAACAGGGGATTTAACTGTTTCTCAAGATGTAAGTATTGCTCGGCATTTAGACTTAGCTGATGATAGTCAATTAAGATTTGGTTCTCCTAATGGTTTCAATGTATATCATGATGGCAGTAACACCTACATGATAAATCAGCAAGGTAATTTATATATAAGAGAAGATAGCGGTAATATCCATATTCAAGGTAGGACTAACAAAGAAAGCATTATTGCCAAGTATGACGCAGAAGTAGAATTATATTTCAATGATAATTTAAGGTTTGAGACTAGCAATGATGGTGCAACTATTACAGGTCGTTTAACCCCTGCTGCTAATAATACTTATGGATTAGGAACATCAAGTTTACGTTTTGCTAATTTCTTTTCGGTTACTGGTAATTTTTCTGGAACATTAACAGCTACAACCTTTAGCGGTTCTGGTGCTTCATTAACTAATATCCCTGCTGGTCAGTTAACAGGAACATTACCAGCACTTGATGGCTCAAACCTGACAGGACTTACTGTTAATAATGCAAACACATTAGATAACTTAGACAGCACACAGTTTTTAAGGTCTGATGCTGCTGATAGTTTTAGTAATGTAATTACTGGTAATACTTTACTTTTAGGCGGTGGTCAAATTATTGGTTCTTCTGCTGTATTACAGGTTAACGGTTTTGTAAGAACAGGATCAATTTATTTGCACAGGGGAACTGACCCTGCTGACGGTGTTAATGATTCTTTAATTTTAGAAAATGATACTGGTGTTTTAAAATGGAATAGTAATACAATATTTCATACAGCTAATGACGGCTCTGGAAGTGGGCTGGATAGTGACACTTTAGATGGTGTACAGGGATCTAGTTTTTTAAGGTCAGATGCAGCAGATAGTATTAGTGGTACTATTACGTTTACATCTGGAGGACTTAATTTATCAACAAATGATATTTATTTAGATGCAAGAGTAATTCAAAATGCTAGTGGCGGTACAGATGATGGATTGTATATTGGCTACAACAATGCAAATAGTGGAGTAACAAGAATATATGGTGGAGGCACGACAAGTGGAGGTTTAGTAGTAACTGGAAATGGAGCTAATAATTTAATATTTAATTCAAATACAGTATTCCACTCTGGAAATGACGGATCAGGAAGTGGTCTAGATAGCGATACTTTAGATGGCATACAAGCAACCAGTTTTCTAAGGTCAGACGCTAATGATACAGCAAGTGGTCAAATAACTCTTACATCTTCTACTCAATATCCTCTAAATATTAATAGCAGTGCTGATGGCAAAATTGTACTACAAGGCTCTAGTAATCCTTTTATAAGATTTCAAGAAGGCACAACAAATAAAGCTTATATTCAATGGAACGCAAGTGGTTGGTTACAACTTAGTAATTCTGAAGATCAATCTGGTATAAGAATTAAAGATGATATTCGTTTTACTCAAGATAATTTTTCTAGCTCACATAAGATTTGGCATGGAGTTAATGACGGATCTGGAAGTGGACTTGATGCTGATACTGTTGATGGCGTTCAAGCATCTGATTTAGTTGCTGTCGGTGGAGACACTATGACAGGAAATTTAAGAATAGATCAAGGTAGTACTGTTGATGGAATAGTAGGTTTAGCATATAACACTTATTTTGGGTTAAAACACGCAGATCAAACTCTTAACTCAGAGTATATGATCCTTTCTAAAGATTTTGATACTTTTATTTCAGCAACAAGTGGTTATAAAGTAAGGATTAGGGCTGGTGGTAATGACCAGACAAATGAATTAAATATTGGTTCTGGTAATGATGCTTTGACTTGGCGAGGTAACAAAGTTTTTCATGCTGGCAATGACGGATCTGGAAGTAACCTCGACGCTGACACTTTAGATGGTCAACACGGTTCTCACTATACAAACGCTGGTAATTTAAACGCTGGAACAATACCAGCAGCGAGAATAGGTAGTACTTCAGCAGCAGAGTTAGGAATATCTGCTACAGGTAATTTTGGTCAATGGCAACCTCATGGAACATATACAGATTTTAATTCTGAGCCAGCGTATTGGGGTTGGAATTATGTCATGGGTAATACAAACGCACCAAACACAGCTTCTACTCAATGGTATAGAGGTAGATTTTCATTAGGTGATGCTTACGGTAAAGGTTCTGATGCTAATGATTATTCAATGGAAATTACTGTTCCAAGAGCAACCCCATTTGATTCTGGTTCAATGTATGTGAGAATCATTGAAAATGGTGGCGAAGGGTCATGGGCTGAAGTAGGTACAAGACCTTACAACTCAATACTTCCAGTACAAACCTCAGTAGCTTTAGGAAGTACAACCTCTCGTTTTGCTAATGTATATTCACAAGAATTAAATATTACTAAAGCATCTGGTAATTTAAGTGCCATAATTCAAGCTGATTCTGGTCTTGGAACTATAGAAGTTGCTGGTTCATCAGGTGCTTTTATTGATATAAAAACACCTTCATCAGATGATTTTGATTTAAGATTAGGTGCTAGTGGTTCTGTTGGTTATGCTGCGTCTGCTGGTAATTATTATATTTCTGCAAACAATAAAAATGTTTTATATGCCACTGCGGACAATTCTACAGAACTATTTTACAATGGCTCACACCGTTTAGCTACAAGAGATGCGGGGTTAGACTTGCTAAAAGCTGGAGAGTATTTTCTTAAATTAGTAAACACTAGCAACGGACAAAGTGATGGAACTTATGTATCTTCCTTAATTGGAATGGGTAAAGATGATGCTAATAATTTCACAGAATATACAAAAATGATAACTCAAATAGTTGACGCATCAAATGGTACAGAAGATGGTCGTTTAATAATGCAGTCAATGAAAGATGGCTCAATGACCACTGCTGCTACTGTTGAAGCTGGATATTTTCAAAGAAATAATGCACCTGGTGTTTCTGGAGATAATTTTAATTGGACTAATAGTTTAAAATATATGCACAGTGGAGGCTTAAGGTTTAATACTGGAGATTGGAATAATTCTACAGGTACTTTTACTTGCCCTGTAGCTGGTCATTATTTATGTATGGCAACTGTTCAAGGTCATAGGGCTAATGATGAAACTGGAGCAAGTGACCAATACTTTAATGTTTTATGGCAAAAAAATAATATAAATCAATTTTCTGAGTCTGTTGCAACACAACACCCTGACGGACAAAGTACAGGTAACACAACTGCAACACACTACACAGTATCTCAATGTGTAATTATTCAATGCTCAGTAGGGGATACACTTAGGGCATACTCAAATCATGGTTATAGAAGAGCAGTTCAAAATCAACTTAGTATTATGCTTTTAGCTTAATTACAGGTTAGTATTAATGTAAAAGTTTTATTTATGGCAAGTTACACAGTTACACTCACTGACACCGAAACAAAAGCTTTAGAATTTTGTGCTTATAGCAATCAAACTTGGATTGAAAATGCTGTAAAAAATAGAGCAAGAATAGCAAAAGATGAAATTATTGCTTTGAATACTGCACATTGCAATAAAAATGGTATTGCTATTGCTGTAGGAGAAGATGCACAAGTAACACAAGCTTATACTTTAGGAGTTGTAAAAACTGGTAAAGAAAGACACGAAGAGATGGAAGCGCAAGATCTTGCTAAATATGAGTAATATTGAAAAGGTAGTAATATAAAGTTAAACTAATAATAAAAGTATCAAAGACATGGCAACAACTTTTTCTTGGAGAGTAAAATCTGTAAAATCAGACCCTAATGATGATGAGTTTATAAAAGAAGTAGGTGTTGAAATTTATGGTACTGAAGGGTCAGTAACAAAAATGGAAACACAAAGTTGCCTTTTTACAGGTAATAAAGCGTCTGTAACTGATTTTAAAGCGTATTCAAGTCTTATAGGAAGTGATAAAGCTTTTACTGCTACAGGAGAAGATACTATTGTCGGTTGGGTTAAAAATACTTTTATGGATTATAAGGTTACAAAAATACAAAACAGGATACAAACTCAAATAGATTTACATAACAAAAAAACAATAGAAACTGATGTAGAGCCTACCTCATCAGTTGCCAAACCAACTGTTACTGAAACCCCAGAAGAATAATGCCAATAATTTTTTCTGGTGGTGGTGGTACTTTATCATCAGCACCAGCAGCGTCAAAAATTGCTCAAGTACAAAGTGCTGTTAAAACAGGTGCTTGGGTTTTTAGATATTACAACAGTTGGATTGATACTGGATTAAATCTAAATATAAGTCCTACAGCATCAAATAGCAGTATAATAGTTACTTTTCATGTATATTGCTCAACTAGTGCTAGTAGTGATGATTCTTTAAATAATATGGTTGAAGCAAAATTGCAATGTAATGGTGGTGATATATTTAATGGAACTCAGGCTGATAATACAACTGACATTATCCCAAGTGACCCAACAAATTTATCTTTTTTGGGAAGTAATAGTTTTCAACGAGTTACAGGTGCTTTAAACGGTAGAGATAACAGACTTGGTGTTATTAGCCATACTTTTAGACATAATCCAAACACTACTGCAAATCAAAATTATAAAGTTATTATAAGAAGACCAAATGGTGCTGGTTATCAGCATTGGTTATTTCATGGAAGAAACTTTAGTGGTGGTTCTCAAGCACCATCTTCAATTATTGCAATGGAGGTTAGGGCTTGATAAATGTTTATAACATTGATAAAACTAAAGATTATAATTTAAAACATAAAAAAAAGGATTTTATAATTGAATATTTTGACATTTTTTCTAATAAACAGTGTCAAGAAATAATTAACTACATACTAAATTTAGAAAAAAATTCTTTATTAATTGACGAAGATAAATATACCAGTATGAATATTAAACATCATACATTTAATACAGCAGATAATTTTAACCATCCAATAAGTACTTTTTCTTTAGATAACATTTACCCAAAGATTAAATATTGCATTGACCATTATGTAGAAGAATATAGTGTTCTTAAAAATAATAAATTTTTAATAAATTGTTTAAAATTCAAAAAAATTCCAGAACATGGTGGATTTTTTGATTGGCATTGTGAACAAAGCAATTCACATAATATTTATAGAACTCTGGTTATTCAAATATATTTAAACGATAATTTTATAAATGGTGAAACTGAATTTAAGTATTATGACAAGAAAATTTTACCAGAAGTTGGTAAAGTATTGATATACCCTGCTGCTTATACACATACGCATAGGGGAAATCCTCCGATAGGGGGAGTAAAATATTTAGTTTCTACTTGGGGCTTTATGCAATGAGCATTTATTTACCACCTTATAATTTTCTTGCAGTTGTAGACGCATATCCAGAAGTTGTTTTTATTGATGACGAAAAAGGTGCTTTTGATAAAGATATGAATGAAATAGAATTAGACGATGAAAAAGTAAAAGCATCTATCACCAAATTAAATGCAGATGCAGCTTCTAATTTATATCAACTGGAAAGAACTACAAGTATTAACGAAAACAAACCACCTTATGCATCTATTGGAGATCAACTTGATATGCTATGGCATGATATTGATTCTGGTAAACTTGGAGATACAGCTAAGACAGGCACTTGGTATTTAGCTGTAAAAAAAGTAAAAGATGATTTTCCTAAAGATTCTTAATGCAGATAGTAAATAATGCATTATCAAAAAATCTTTTAAATAAAACAACACAAGAAATACTAACTTTACAAAAAGAAAAAGTGTGGGTTACTAATATTCAAAAATGGCAGCCTAATCTTACGAGAGGTATGAATGGTTCTTGTTTGCAATGTGATGTTCCAACTCAAACCGCTAATAATATTATTAAAGAAATAAAATTACATTTTAAAAAAAACATACATTTATCAGTTCAATATTGTATTTGGCAAGTTAATAGTGGTATAAATCTTCATAACGATCATTTACATGATGTTGGTGCAACTATATATTTAAATGAGACTTGGGATGTAAGTAATGGTGGTATTTTTTTATGGAAAGACGGTGAATCAGAATTATATAAAGGACTTGTACCGAAACAAAATACAATGATAATAAATAATCAAAATCAACAACATCTTGTTACATCAATAAATCATTATCCAAATAAATTTAGATATACAATTCAAATTTGGGGTAAAAATATTATTTAGTTTTTACAGGAATATTTCTATCAATAATTCCATACATGACATAAAGTGGTGCTAAACCTATAATTAAAAAAAGCACCATAAATGTAATTGGTACGCTTGCCTTAATTAATGCTTCTTTTAACATGAGAAAAATTTTAGACATTATTACCATCGTAACTGCAATTCTTATGGTAGGAATTTTAGGCGGTGGTTTCTTTACATACAAATACTTAACCTCAGAAAGCTTCCAAAAGCAAATGATGGATAAAGTTCTTGGAGGTGTAGGAGACATGATGCCTAAAGTTCTTGACGATAATCTTCCTGATATGACAGGTGTTTCAATTCCTAAAAAAATGAATTTTATAGATTAATATGTTATTTATTTTATTTTCTACATTTTTAGCCCTTTTAATTTATTTAGGTTGTGTTTTTGCAATGTATAAATATTTCATGAATAAATGAATTGTTATTGGTGCGATAATGAATTAATAATAGGAGGCGATATTGATATTGATGAAACTATGCATCCTAATTTATATCCAGAGTTTTCTGTTAGAACCAATTTAAGTTGTCCTCGTTGTTTTTCTGAAGTAGAAATACTAAAAAAAAGAGATGCTTTTGATTAATGGTTTTCAATTTTTTAAAAAAGTTAGTTAAATATTATTTTGATAAATTTATACATTGGTTGCGTATGAAAAAATTTAATTTAGAACTAGATAACGATATAAAAAAGTATCACGAAGAACTTGATAAAAAAATAAAGAAACCAAAAATTATAGAAAAAGGTAAATTTGGAGAAGATGGTTGGTCTATATCTATTGGAGATGTAGACGAAGATGCCTGATATTAATTTTGTACCAGCAGTTACAATACCTCGTGTTCCAAATGTTGTTATTCCAAAAGCAACAATCCCACATACTCCTCATGTAACAAGAACTCTTGCTCCTGTATTTGAAATGTCTTGCACTACTATTAGGCGAGATGGTACAAAAAATAGCCAATTATTTATAGATGACCCTGCTGGGAATAGCTATATTTGCGCTTTACCTTTTTATGAACCTTTAGAATATAACGAAAAAGATTTAATTTTAATTGAAGACGCTAAACCTCCAACTAATACAGAACCAGAGATACCAGAAACAGAATCGGCTAAACCTCCTGATTTACCAAAAAAAGATCCTCAGTGTCCAGATCCTAAAAAAAATAATCCAAGAATAGGAGACTTGAATACTGCTGGTACTGAAAAAGTTGTAGGGTTTATGTATGTAGAAGAGACAAAAGAGTGCCTTGTTTTGTATTCTCCCACCACAAAAGTAGAGAAGTATTTGCCTTCTTTAAATACTGTATCTACTACATTTGCTATAACAGTTGTGGCAACAATATCAGCTACAGTTGCAGCACCTTTTCTTAATAGAGTTTTAAAACCAGCCTTTAAACAATTAATTGCAAAAGTTAAAAAAAGGTTTGAAAAAAAGAAAAAAGATAAGGTATAAACATAAGCAAACATTTTTACAAGCCCCTTACAAGCGATCTACAGAGGTCATTTTTTTGGAATTTCGTGTGTATGCTTTAAATTTACTGGTTCTATCAATTCTATGTCGCTACATATCTTAGCCATCTCACTGCCTTTGACGAAGCGGAAACCATTTTTATAGTTATCAGCACAAGTTTTAGCCCTGCTCATTTCGTAGTTTAAACGCTTTGCTGCAAGACTAGCTTCATATAATTCATTTTGTTTTACCATTGCTTTTCTACATTCTTTTATAGCGGTTCTATCAAGTGGAATAGACCAAGTAGCAGTTATACCGCCATTGATAGATGTTGTTGATGATCTCATACCTGTTCTCACATTTTCAAAATATAAAATTTCTCCTCTGTAATCTGCATCAACATCTCCATCTCCAATAGGATTATTGTCATCATCAAAATCACCCTCTACATCTCTATTTGAATATACTGGTCTATTATAATAAGGTTCGTAAGGTGAGCCAAAGCCGTAGGTAGTGGAAACGAATGGAGAGATATTAAGGGTAGCTCCTTGGCAACTTATAGTGTTCATTTGGTATTGAAATTGCCTACTTGGAACTACTTGCACAGCCTGGTTTACAACGCTTCCAGTAGAATTTGAGGTCGTATTGATTGAATTTGCTAAGACAGGATTACTTACCAAAAATAATAATGCTAAGTATCTCTTCATTGGCTAAACGTACTGGTGCTGTCTGTAATACTTTCCACTACGGTTTCCCTGGTTATGTGGGTAAAATTGGAAATACCTGGCGT
>VTLG01009592.1_pt1 | contig 25762 bp, 35 predicted proteins | sample 4694571 | NCBI WGS metagenome assembly VTLG01 (sample SAMN12604809, study PRJNA352737) | marine metagenome | biome: ENVO:00000447; feature: ENVO:00000209|ENVO:00000569|ENVO:01000036; material: ENVO:00002151; isolation source: viral sequences binned using virsorter ...
CGTTGCCATCTACTGGTTCCTCTTCTGTAATAATAGGTTCTTCCCATTTGTGCAATCGTTGTTGTATCTTTCCGTTTTTATCTTTGTATAGTATTCGTCTTTGAAAAGTTTGTGTAGGAACAGTAGATTGCGATTTTTCAAAGTCACCTGCATGAATCGAAATTAATTTTTTCATTTAGTATCCTTAGATTTGCTAGGAGCGTATTCATTTCTTTTGTTATAATAAGAAAAGAAATCTGGGTCACATATTAACTCTATTGGTTCATCAGTAAATTTAGTTAGCGCTTGTTTTTTATTTGTAATTAACTCAAAGTGTTTCCACTTACCTTTCCAATCTACTATAAAAACTGGAAGATTTATGTTTAGTTTTTTAGCAAGCCAAGCTCGCACTGTTCCGTATATAACATGAGTACTATCATTAAAACACCAACAGAGTGGCGGGTTTCTAAACCCGTTATCTTTTATGTCCGTTTCAAATTTGCTATAATAATCTGGATACACTCTTAAATTATGTGCTACTGGTTGTATTGGTCGAAATTCTTTTCTTCCCGGCATATACACTAATTGAGATATGTCGTCTTGGTGAATAATACCATATCTAATTTCAGGTATTGTTTTATATCTTTCTGTCCCATGAAATACCATTTAATTAAAATGGGGGCACTTTTCAGTACCCCCGTTCACTACTAAAATAAGTCATCGCGTGCTGAAAGTACTACTACTTTAAAAGTAGCAGAACCTAAATCAATTGCCCCGCCAGTATTATTAGCAGCTATTATTTCTACTGTGTTTGCTGAAGTCACTGTTGCTGTTAAAGTTAAATCTGCCGAATCTATAGAACAAGATACCAAACAGAAATCTCCTAAAGCAGCGCCAGTAATAGTCACAGACTGAGCAACTTCATTGCCATCATCTATACTAGCTAAATCTGCTGTAACTGAACCGACAAGGACATCATCAAACACGTCTTGAAATTGTCTACGTGCCATAATTATCTCCTAAAAAGGGGCACCACAAGGATGCCCCACAAGTATTAAGCAGGTACAATAAACACGATACCAGCATCGTTACGTAACTCGCCAACACCATAAATAGTATCAACAGTCATTAAGTCAGCTAGCCACTCTTGTTTATACTGCGTCTGGCTTCGCACGCTCATTTGTTCAATAAGAACAAACGCACTTTTATGTAATATCATACCGGCACGGAATGAATTAGTATCACCCGCATCTTTACATAAACCACAGTTAGTAGAAACATATACGGGCATACCGTACACATCACCAACTAGACCGTTACGAATACCATTAGCACCACCGGACTCCCCAGTAAACGCTTGCTCAGTAAAACGAGAGATACCCATAAGATTCTTTTTCTCAACAGGCGGGATGATCATATAGCGTTCGCTCATAGGAACATCTGCATCGTCAAGAGTTTGAATCATTTTACGAATACCAGCGTCTGCCAAAGCAGCACCGTTACCATCAGTTGTGTCAGCCCATTTTGTAGAACCGTCACTACCAATAACAGCACCTGTACTATTTGTGTACGTTATTTCTGCTCCGGGAGTATCAACACCAGAAGTATCTAATGTTCCACCCTGAAGACCAGTACCTAGTACGTGTAGATGCCAATCGACCATTTTAGCCAAAGCGTGTCCGGCGTCATCTACATAGAATTTACGTAGACTGGAAAGACCCTGTACTTCAGCCATATCTTCAATTAATCGTGAATATTCAAAGTGACGATCAATACTTACATTAGTCACACCTTCAACATTATTGATTAAAGTTACTTGTGTTGCATGTGCTTTAGCACTAGCAGTACCCCGTGTTGGCGAAGGAATGTGAACCGTATCACCTTTCTTGCCCTTATGGTTCATACGAGAAACGAGTTGCCCTAATACTAGATTAGCTTTATAAGCAGCAATAACCTCGTCAGACCAAAGTTCCGGGATAAAATTAGCGGCTTCAGTTATGCCAATCGCATTGGCTGCACTAAAATTTGCCATGATTTATCTCCTATTATGAGTTAATTCTTAACACGTCCTTCAGCATACGCTTGCATAATTTCCGGTTCCATAGCTTCATATCTATTCGGATCATTTAATCGTAGCTGTATAAGGTCGTGTCGTTTGTATATTTTTCCACCGCCCGTTTGTCCTGTACTACCTGTTTCGGTTGTAGCGTCTCTTAGCTTTTGTTCTCGTGTTTCATTGACAGTAGTAGTTGCAGTCTGTGTTGCCATCTGATGCAAACTCCAGTTATCTAGCAATTCCTTACCAGCATTATAATCTGCTTGGTTAGCTTTTGCGTGTAACTCAAGTCTTATCGGTGATTGCGACACCCACTGATGAAATTCAGAACTGTTTACAGTCTCTTGCCAATTTGGATATTCCTCATTAAAACGATTAACTGTTTGAGTTTGTTCTGTATTATTTACTCTGCCCACAAGAGGAGCTAATTTTTCTTCCAAAACTCTTGAAATGTAGTTTTCAGGGTCGTCGTAGAAACTTGGTGCTTCTTGTTCTTGTACAGCAGGTTCTTGTTTCTGGATTGTAGTTTGTAGCAACTGGTCTACATGACCTCGTAACTGTCCTAGTTCTTGGCCTTGTCTACCATAATCCTTTTCCAAGTTTTGATAGGAGCTTATAACATCTTCTATGCTTTTCCCTGCAAACTTTTCTGGGATTTCTGCTTTAGGTTTTTCTAAAGTATTTTTATTTTCATCTACTACACTTTGAAATTCCTCATTCAAATTATCTACTAATCTATCTGCTGTGCTCATAATTTTCCCGCCTTTCGGTTGTGGTTATTGGGCCTTCAAGGAGTCTACCTGTGAGGGTGACAGGCTATCGTAGTCTCCTGAAGGTTCTCTAGTGTGCTCTTTTCTATGTATCCTTTCCCATTTATCCCAAGCTGTTGTGTACGCTGGATCGGTACCATCTAGCTTGAATCTTACGGGGGTTACAACCCTTTTTGCATAGCCTTCACAAAAATGACAAGGGATATGTTTATTCCTGTCTTTGTAGGCTATTAATTCTTCAAATTGTTTTTTACATCTGCTACATTCACACTGATAAAGTATCAATGGGCACCTCCTCTTGTCTTACTGTATCTTCATAGACTGCTTCCATCGTATCAGAAAAATTAACGATTTTATTCAGTATATCTATTTGACCTTTAGTAAAATAAAAGCGGTCTTCTCCACCGTTAAATGCATTATTTTTCAATTCTTCTAATGCATACTTTTGTTCTTCTATAAATTGTTTCCATCCTGCACTATTAAATAAATCAAAATACTTTTCGTAATATAGTTCTTGCTCCTTAGTTAAAGGCATAGTTAAATGTTACCTTCTGTTGGGGGAATTAAAGATTGTTCTTGCTCCATACCCATTGCTGCACCTGCGTCAGCCATAGCACTATATCCCATCTCTGGTGATGTACCTTCTTGTGGCATCATTTCTTGAGGAGCTTGTTGTTCTGGAGCCATTTGAGAAGTTTGTTGTTTCTGTTGTTCCGCTTGGGCTTTTTGTATATCCCCAATCATATCTTCTGTTTGATCCATATTCATTTGTCTGGCACTAATTTGTTCTATAGCGTCCATTACTGATTGTACTTGATTTCTTAAATCGCCTATAGATCCTATATTTTGTTCTGCGGAATTTTGTATTTCTGCTAATTTTGCAGAGTACGATTTTATTTGTGTGCCGACTTCTTCTGCTTCTGCTTTAGCTAAGTTCATTAAAGAACGACTTTCAGCCTCAAGTCTTCCTGATTTGGCTTTTTCCAGATCTATTTGTTTCTGTGCCATCCCCATACCAAGTTCATACTTAGTTCGCATTTCATCTGTTTCTGCGTGTTTAGTAAGTCGTATATGCGCTTGTGCTTCCATAAACATTTTATCATCAAGCTCTTTTTCTTTTAACTCAAGTTCTCTTTGTTTAAGTTTAATTTCAGGATTGTCTTCTGGTTTTGGTGGTTGCATTGCTTGTTGCAACTGTTGTTGAATCATTTGTCTAGTTTGTTCTTTATTGTTTAAACTAGAATTTTCATAAATTGAATCTAATATTAACCAGTATGCAGGTGATGCAGCAGGAACAGTATTTAATAAATTACTTAATTGCTGTTGTTCAAATTCACGGGCCATAATACCCATACTAGAATGAACTGTAAATTTAAAATCTCCTACTGGGTATCTTTCGGGATCAAAATCCATATAACGCCACAAAGATTTTTTAACAAGAGGATCTAAAAAGTGCCGTTCTATGTTGTGCATAGTTCGTTTTTGACGTTTGATAGCACCTGCCATTATCATAGACATACCAGATGCAGTACTATTTCTTGGATTAATACCTGTAGGGGTTGCAGAATCCATAGATCCTGTACCCATTTGAATCATTCTTTCTAGTTCGCCTGTCTGTCTATATGTATTTGGATCAGGCCCATTAAATTGTATAGGCATAATACTTTGATTTGGAGCACCATTAGTAATAATAGTTTTTCCGGGATACACGCTCATACCGCTGTTTTGTCCTCTGGGCAAAGACGCAATATCAACAGCCATCATAGGATTATTTGCAAATCCAAGACCGTCTATCCTTGCTCTCATTTCTGCATCAAGAGCCTTTTGTGAGTTATAACCCTTTTCTGCTATTCCCCGCCCATAAAATCTATTAGGTACAGTATCATGCTGATATGCAATAATTGAACGGTCTTTCATCATGTGCGGGTTGCGTACAGCTTTTAATACAAACGAATCGTTAGCTATAGTAATAATAGATTCTACAAGCTCGTCGCCATCAGCAGATACAGGATTATTTTCTTCTTCTTCTTGCTCAAAAAGATTAACTACTTCTGCTTTCTTTTTTAAATATTTTGCTGGTACCAAACCGTGGTACTCTACAATTTTTACTTTGTCATCAGGTGATACGTCAGCAAATTCACCTCTTCCAGACGTGTTTCTAACGTCGTCTGCTGTTTCAGGAGCTATACCAAAATACCCTTTATTATAAATACCTGCCTCTTGTTTTGCAGATATAGTGTGTCTAGGTACTAACATTATGTGAGCACATCCAAGAGCTTCGTCAATACTACGTGCTATTGGATCTATAGCAAAGTTCATTGGTTCAATAGGAATTAATTTAATTGCTACCCTAGATATAGGCATTATTTGAGGCGGTGCTCCGGGTATAACTGGTGCATTAGGATCCAAAGCCATCTCTTTAGTTTCGTCTACAACAATTTTAGCTACTCCTGTTCCATATAAAGCCCCGTTTAGATATGTTTCTGATATAGCAGATTTAACTCCGTCCATCTCAAAATCTTCTAAAAGTTGTTTATTTAAAAATTCTACGTCCTGCGGTTGTTGATCTGCTCTGTCATCTTCTATATCTATCCAACGCACACGTCCAAATGTAGCCTCTTCAAGTTCTGATACAGCAGCCTCTATTGCCTGTTGAAGTGCAGGAGATATTATTCTAGACCTTTCAGACGATCTTGTTTTATCTTGTTTAGTCCATACACCACGCCACAGACGATAATATTCGTTCCAGTTTTCTTTGTGGTTTTGATCCCTGTAACGTGTCCAAGCATCTACACGTTCTATAATCCACGATGCTAGTGCGTCTACATGTGTAGCAGGTGCCCCAGATTGATTCATTGCGCTGGGTTTGTTGCTTTTATCGTCTACAATAATATCACTATTTGTTGCCATTAAATGTCCTCATTTTGACGTAAAAGATTAATATCCAGCTACCATATCAACGGGTTCCCAAGTATCTCCTAACGCTCTGTCGTCAAAGTATGATACTCGTGCTACCTGATCTATATATGCTAGAGCGTCTAACATATCATCGTGGGACATAGGGTTAGGAAAATCTAAAAACTGATCTCTTAACTTATTAAGATATGCACCTTCTCCGAATGTTATTCTTCCGTGTTGCATTCTTCCTTGTAGTGCCCACGTAATTCTTTCTACTTTTTTCTGGCCCCCGTGCCTAGTTTCTATTAGGTTTGGGTATATATTTAATCTTTTCATTTGATCTTGTAAGTAAGGTAATATAGCATTACGTAATGAACCGCCCTCTATACCTACTGCCATAGGTCTATACGTTCTAACTGCATTAAGTAGCCGTAAAGAGGCTTCTCTTACGCCCCATCTACCTGTAATAACGTCGCCTACATGCCATCCGTGTGTTCCTGCTTTAACACAGGCTATAGCAGTTTCATCGTACCTTTTTAACTTGCTCTTATTCATAGCCATCACATCTACGTAACCGGCAGGGTCCATACTTAAATACCATTCGCCGTCTACAGGCTCTGGTCCTACTATAATCTGGTCTTCTAAAAATAGATTGCCGCCGCCTGTAGAGAAATTAGCTTCGTATTCTTGCCGAAAACTCTCGTGAGACATTGTTCGACGTTTTTTCTCTACTTCTTCTGAGTCCAAATACGGATTATCTACAGAACGGTACTCAAATGCTTCCCACCCTTCTTCTTCTTTTGCGTCCATAAACAAATCATAGAAATGATTCTTTCCTGCTGGCGTTCCTATGAACATAGCAGAGCCTTTTACATCTGTCAACGTAGGTTGTATAATTTCTTCCCACGTTTCTGGCTTCATGGTAGCAAATTCATCTAGTACTACAAAAGATAACCCGACACCGCGCAAAGTATCGGGTTTATCTGAGCCTTTTAGGTGGATCACTCTCCCATTTTTTAATCTTAGTTGTGCTGTATTCTCCAATGCTTGCTCTATTACATCAACACCAAGGTTTTTTAACTTGCGCCATACTGCATCCTTGGCTTGTTGAAACGTAGGAGCAACGTAAAATACATCTTTGTCTAATAAATTATAGCCGAACTCGTTTTCGGCCTTTAAAGCCTCTATTAAAAGTTTAATACACGCCAATTCACTCTTGCCCCATCGTCTACCCGCGACCACGACCTTAAATCGTGCGTCAGATTGATACACTTCTATTTGTCCCGGATGCATTGTGAAGTTTATATTGGGCATTTATTCTTTTTCAAGAGGGCAATCACAGTTTGCCGGGTCGCAATCGCATTCCGGGTTTTCGCATACAGGACATACACGTTTTTCTACCATTATATGAAGTCCTCCAAGTCATTAGTTTCGTCAATTTTGTCTGGTACTTTTTTATACAACCAATCTTTATAATTTTCTTTAGAAATTTCCCACTGTTTTTTACATTCGTTTCGTAAATTGATTCTTTTACCTCCATTCCAAACAACGCCAAAACAATTAAATTTATGATTTCCATCTTTATCTCCAGATCCGTAAAAACCTAGACAATATTCTTTTCTCATTGCTTCTGCTATTGCTTTTTGTAATACATCAAGTGGTATTATTCTCTTTGTTGCAGTAAAAAACTCTGTCATGTGCGATGCATTACACATTTCTATACCTTCTTCCCAGTTTTTTCCACGTTTTAGTCTAGGGCCTTCGTATTCGGACACTATATCTTCGCCATTTGCAGTAAATGCATAGGCGAAGCTTACTAAAAATAACAGTGTCATTATTTTCATTCTTTAAAATTCCCTTTTCCAAACCATCGTACACTTCTGTACATCAGTGGAACTAACCATTTAGGTGCACCATCACGTTTGAGAGCACACATAAACTTTTTATCGGCGTTCTTTTTTGTTCCTATCGCATTCTCGTACAGGTAATCGTGACCACAAGCGGCACGAATCACCCAAGGTTGAAATGGTGACACGATTCTCCAAAAAAACCGGGGCACTGAGGCCCCGTCAAACTCGAAACCTTCGGGTATGAATGTACCGTAGAAATCAATGTTGTTTGCCAAGCGGTATTTTTTCTTGTCGTCACTCGGTGTTATCAGTATCATCGGCCTCTTCGTCGTTTACTTCATCCTCACTGGATATTCCGTACTGTCTGTTGCACCACTCGTCGTAGTCTTTCCATGACTTGTTGTGACTCTTTAGGTGGCGCTCGTAAGAAGCTAGCGGGAACGTTCCACTACAGAACTCCATTCGCCCATCTTCCATGACGCTCATTACGCGATCTCCAACACGCTCCTTGACAGCTTCGGTAACAACGCAGCCGTTTACAGCAAACAAGGCTGTACTGATAAAAGCTAAAGTCATTAATTTCTTCATTCCTAATACCCTCTCGGTTTCGGTGGTTTCTTTCGTTTTTTCGGCATATTAAGTCCTTTGTACCTGTTCATTTGTACCAGTTCATTTCCTCTTCCCCCGGTACCCCATGTAGCACCGTTGTCCCGTCTTTATTCCTAAGCTTCAAGTTATGCCTCTTTTTTAGTTGTGCCAATTTTCGTTTTGCAATCAGCTGCTTTTTCGCCCGTTTGCCCTCTGCAACAGCTATTTTATAGCGATCTACTTTTACTCGTCTTTCAGGCTCGTCGTGGACCCTGACTTGTTTGTCTTTGCCAGCCATTAGCCTTTTTTCCCGCCCGGTGATTTTGCACTTGCCGCTGTTGGGCTAGGTGTCAATCCCGGCGCTTTCCAGTCTCGTGGTGCGCTTTCCGTTCCCGTTTTAGTGCCCGAAGCAGATGACTGCTCAGTGCTCGATTGATATTCTTTCTTGCTTGGCATCGTTTTCTATCTCCAAAGTTGGTGTATCGACGTTCTCCAGAACATTGAGTTTTGGAGATTCCTTCGTAGTATTGATGATAATATTAATACCATCTTTACCAAAGTCAGTTTTACCTAAATGCTCGATGGCCTTACGGGCTGGTATGACCCGCTCAAAAATCAATTTGGCGGCTTTCATATCGCCCTTCTCGGCCAACTCGCATACCTTCTCTACTATTTTCGGAAAGTTCTTGAGCAAGAGTTTTTCCGATTTAGCTAGAACAGCTTCTTGAACAATAGTAGATATGTTCTTACTACCTTTTGGTCTTCCGGGACTCCGGTATCCGGGATCTCCGGGTTGTAGTTTTTTATCTTCGTCTTTTGACATATAAGGATTCCAATTAGGTATTTATCTTATACTTAATTATATAACTATAATTTAATTACTAACTCTAAATATAATTATATAATACTTAATTATGTGATTATTATATCATATATTTATAAAAAAAGCAAGTAATTCTTTTCCCCCTTCAATATCAATAACTTATAAGGGGCCTAAAATCCTATTTTTAGTACAAATGAGGCAATAACGTACGGACGGCCATGCGTTTTAGGGGGGCCCCCCGTCAAAATATCCACAGGTTATCCACAGGTACGTACCGCGCGTGCGTGCGTGCGTGCGTACATACACGCGCGTGTATACGCGCGCTTCATTGCATGACGCGTAACGCAGGTGTGTGTACGTTGTGAAAAATGCACACGCGAGAGAGAGTGATACTGACCATCTCAACCTATCACCGTGAATGTTTCACGTGGAACATTGTCCGTTAGAATATTAATCAAAACTTATAACATTGTTATAAGATTGATAGTGCTTGACATAACATCGCTCGTGTGGAAGAATGCCAGTTCTCGGTCAGGAGTAAGCAAACGGATAGTCGTCCGTTTGATTAAGGTACTCAAAGGCGGTTGATTCGAAACCCACGAGCAACGAATCACACATCACTCACACTTAACCATAGGAATTATTCCATGAAAGTTAATACGCAAGAAGAGAAGGTTTGTTCATCCACGTACGTGAAATTGAAGGGTGCCATAGAGCTAGATGATTTAGCGGTTGATGCTTTTGGATCCGGTAAAAGTCTAACGAGTAAACTACGGGAAATCGTTAAAGCTTACTGGTCAGACGAAACTAAGGATAATAAGCTTGCATATGCTCTTATCGGCCATGCTCACATAGCACATGCCCGTGGCGGTAGTACTGATCCAGCGTTCATGGTTACCAAGCAGATGTTGAATCGGCTGCAAAAGGATAAGGACGCAGACACCACAAGACCGATTATTTCAGTGGTTCAAAAACGGACAAAAGGTCGGGATTTGGAATACGTTATCCAAGAAAGGAAACGGGAAGCGACTAAGCCTCGTGGAGCAAAGCCCGAAGAAGTCAACAACCATAAGTCTACGGAGAAGGTCACATTGTTCCCGTCTAACGGTCAAATTATAGAAGATGTTGTTGAGAAAATAATTGATATCGGTCGGTCGGAAGGTTCTGAAGCTGCGATTTCTTTAGCAGCGCAACTACAGGAGGCCATAAGTTCAGCACTTGAGAAGGTTAATGACCAAGTAACTGGTAAAAAAGCAGCTTAGGAGAAAATAAGAAGGGGGAAGCACTCGAACGGGTGTTTCCCTTTTTTTACGCGTGAAGCTTTGTAAATGCTTGACTTACATAGTATTTTTTTATAACATTGTTATAAATCTAGTAGGTGTACGATTTAAGGAATACACAAATGACCAATGTATTTTATTTAGATGATTTTAGAGAACAAAAGAGATGTCTTGAGAACGACGAGAAACAGACTCTTATTTGTTTACTGGATACACTAGAAGATGACAAGAATACTTCCCATTACATACACAAAATAGAATTGTATGATGATCTTGTGGATTTGATCATTGAGCAGATGAAAGAGTGGAAGGCTTCTGGTGCTGTGAGTAAGGAAGTGCTAGATGAAACAGCACTTATGTCTAGACATCTTTGGTGGTTATGGGATAACGATTAGGAGGTGTACTTATGAGTAAATACAACGGTTATACAAGTTGGAATGCTTGGAATGTTTCTTTATGGATCAACAACGACGAAACATTATACAGGTCGGCATGTTATGCAGTAGAACACTTTGGATATGATCGAGGTTTGAATCTACTAGTCAAGTTATGGGAAGGTCAGCGAACACCTGACGGTGCAAAGTTCAATCAAACAGGCATCCGACAAGCTATACAAGGCATTGTGTAATGACTAAACAAGACAGACAACAAGAGTTACAGAAACAACGAGAGGTCGATCAAATATCAGATTTTGTAAATGATCATTACGCGCAATTCGGCGCGTATCCGATGGAAGTACAAACAGAAACCTCGTTTTATACGTTCGATCAATATTGGTCGATTTTAGACGAAGAAGAACATCAAAACTTAGTACAAGATGCGGAGTATTGTTATTATTTAATTCGTGGACTACTAGAATTAGGTAGCGACGAACTAAGCGAAGGGAAGAAGTGAACAGATTCCGATACATGCTCGTCTATCCCAAGCGTAACGTGATGGATGATCAAAAGATGTACTACAATCTGCATGATGCGTGCGAAGCAGCAGCCCGACAAGTAGATCAGGTATCGCCATACGTATTATGTTTTGGCACTAAGTACAGGTGGGTATATAATATACTTGAGAATACATTATATAGATCAGGTTACATACAGTAATGTATATAATATATACATAATATAAGAGTAATTACATATGTTAATGAGTAATAAATTAAATTACATGAATATGCTTGTAGGTTTACGTAATGCAGGTAGAGCAATAACAGGTAATGAAACTCTAAATGTCAATTTTGCTGATATTATTGTTCCGTTTGCTGACAGTGCTGGAAATGTGACCCTACGTCAGCCAGTGTACGACTGGCCTAAAGAAGAATGGACTATGTGGTTGCTGGAGAGTTACCACGAGTTCGGACATTTGATGCCTGATTGTATGAGTGACTACGACGTACTCAAAAAATACAATCCCGATCCCAAGAGCTTAAAGTTCAAACTTATGAACATTATCTCGGACTACTGCCAAGAGAAGCACAAATTTAACGAGTACCTAGGTAGGCGCAAATGTCTTAGTGAAGGTTGGCAGTTGGTGGTACGTGATAAATTGATACCGGCACTTGAGACGCCAAGAGAACCCTACAAAGATCAAGAAAATGAGCGCAAACGATGCGCTTATGAGGCTATGCACGCATGGAACGTTACTATGCGTGAGGATTGGATGACTACGTTATCGGGTTTGGGTAAGAGAATGTACGATTTACTTAACCCACTATCCAAGGAATATTATGACAAGATCATGGCAGGAAACTACTCCACAATGCTGGACGAGGACTGCGATGTAGATACGCACGGTAAGGAAGCAGCGTGGTCCAAGTGGGATCTTGTTGAACGTCTGATGGATGAGGTTTTCGAGATAGAAGAAGAAGACAAGCCTAAGGAAAGTGCAAGTGCCGAAGGATCAAAAGAAGAAGGTGACACGGGAGAAGAACAACAAGGTGAGGAGCTAGAGACTTCCGAGACGGAGAGCGAGATCAATTACTCTGACCTGATGGTGCACGACCATGACACCACCATACCAGAAGAAAACAAATACGCAGGAGTCAAGATTAATTACGAACCTGACAAGGAATACGACAAGTACACACCATATTCTCCTGATCAACAGGTAACACTAGACTTGTATAATAAGAAAAGTTCAGGCAGTTACGGCAGTCTTTTAGGACGACAGAATAGATTGAACAGAATACTGGGTGACGTAGCGTTATATCAACGCATGTACAAAATGTACCCATTTGATAATATCAATGCGACTAGGTTATCTAAAAGACTAGCTAGACTCTTAAGGGTATTCTCTCGCACACAGTACGTGTACGGACAAAAGAAGGGCAAGTTACACAACAAGAATTTATATCGTGTTGCATTGAATATTCACGGACATTCTGAACGTGTGTTCAAGAAGAAGGTTATGTCTGATGTATTGGATACTGCTGTTACTGTGTTACTGGATTGTTCTGGTTCTATGGCGGGTGAAAAGATGCGACAAGGTGGGAAAGCACTGATGCTACTCAGCGAATTGCTTTACTCTGCAAGAATAGACAACGAGTTACTAGGATTTACTGACATAGGAGATCTGGTTAATTTTATATTCAAACCTTTCGGTGCTCCGTATGACAAGACAAAGATCAGCGAAGGGCTAACTAGAGCGACTGATATGATGAGTCAGAATGCGGATGGTGATAGTATACTTTGGGCTGTGTCCCGTTTGATTCGACGACCGGAACGCAGAAAATTATTGATAGTTCTATCGGACGGCTCGCCAGCAGGTGGCCAAGGAGGTGACATAGATAAATTTACTAGGGATGTGGTCAAGGATGTAGAGAGTAGCGGTACTATAGAGATATGCGGTATAGGCATACTGGACAGGAACGTGAAAAGAATATATAATGACCACTATGTTATCAAGGATGTTAATGAGTTGGAAGATGCGCTCCTTAACGTCATCAAAAGGAAAGTTTTATAACAATGTTATAAGGATAAGTTATGGGTACACTTATAAATGAAATGACTCCCACGCAGCGTGCTATTATGGAAAATCTAGATGGTTTTAGAGATATTTTACAGCCCCTTAATGAGAGCACTAAGCAAGAAGAAATGTTGGTTGGACATGATCAGGTTGAAATAACTGGTCCGTCTTACACCAGTCTTATAGGTAAGAAACCGCCCAACAAGTCACCAGACATGGCAGTTACGGTATACAATCGTAAGGATTGGTCCCAGAAAGCACAACAACATATACCTATTTGTGATCCAGACTATAGGCCAGACAAACAGGCAACATATGACTTGCTTCTGGGCTTGCAAATGAACGAACCAGTTATGATCTATGGTCCCACTGGTTCAGGTAAGACCAGTCTTGTAGAGCATGTATGTGGTCTTACTAACAGACCGTTTATGAGGATCAATGGTCGTGGTGATATGGAAAGCGGTCCTATGTTTGGACAACCTACAGTGACTATAGATCCAGACACACAAAGGAGCGTAGTTACGTGGGTAGATGGACAACTTACTGAAGCAGCACGGTCTGGTTATGTGTTACTGGTGGACGAGCCGTGGGTTATACCTGCGGAGATAATGATGGCTTTGAATGCTTGTCTTGAAGGGGGGTCTTTTTCTCTGTCTGATAAATCTGGAAGTTATGAAGATAAACTAGTGCATCCACATAAGGACTTTAGGATGGTGTACTGTGATAACACTGGTGGTATGGGTGACATGACGGGAGCGCATGCGGGTGTTAATGTACAGAACACCAGTACACTAGACAGGTTCCAGACTGTGATACACTTGGATTACATGACCAAGAGACATGAAGTTAAGATGTTACAAGCCAAGGTACCTGACCTACCTGATGCATTGGCTAATGGTATGGTACAGTTTGCACAACTTGTACGTAATAACTATGTACAAGGAGACTTGCCATTAACCATGTCACCTAGAACTTTAATCTCGTGGGCACGGAAGACTCTGTTACTCAAGAGTCCACAAAAAGCATTGCAAATGTGCTTTACTCGTAAGTTCAGGGATGATGGCGAGTTACAGTCGTTAAAGTCCCACTTTATGACTGTGTTTGGTGAGGATTTGTGATGCGATGTAAGGCATGTGACAATATACTTCGGCCACAAGAACTACGATGGCACGAACAACAACAAGAGCTAGAAGATATGTGTTTACAATGCCGTACAGTTGTAGCTGTCTCCATGCAAGAACTAGACATGGTATTCTCTGATGAGTTGTTGTCTGCCGAAGAGTTGATAGATAATGAAACGCCAAATATTACCGTACAAAGATTTCTTACCCTTTGCTCCAAGCAATGCCGGTGAGACTGTAAAGATACACCATTGTAAAAGAGGGAAACATAATGATAGGTTATACATCACTAGAAGCATGGATGGCAGTATTGTTTGTTACTGTCATCATTGTGGTGGTACCGGATATTATCAAGATGGTAAGAAAGTTTATACGAGACGTACTGTGCACGTACAAAAGAAAGGTACGTTCACGGAGATACCGAAAGGTGGAACGACCAGACTAGCTGATTGGTCTGTACTGGCTAAGGTGTGGATTAACAAGGCACACATAGGACAAAAACTAATTAGACAGTACGGACTACAGTACTTTAGTAATGACGACAGTGTAATGATACCTATTATGAATGAAGGTAAGCTGTGCCGATTAATAAAACGATCCTTTGACCCAGACCTACCCAAGTACCTGACACTTATGCACGATAACTTTCATAATGCTAACGCATATGTATTCCATTCCCGTGCTGGAGATAACACTAGACTTATATTAGTTGAGGATGTACTGTCTGCTATCAGGGTAGCGGAGTACGTTGATGCGTTAGTGTTGTGCGGTACCAATATGAACAGCAACCTACTGGTGAATGCGTTGAACAAGAGCTATGACCACATAAAGATATTCTTGGACAACGATAACCCAATGGTTAAGAAGTCACAGCGTAAGATTCAACGAAGATTAGACAGTATAGATTTTCACACAGATACAACAGTAATAGAGAATGACGTAGATCCAAAGGAGATGAGTAGTGACAGGTTATGTGAGGTGATTTATGGATAAGAGTTATGAAAATGCAGTACATGGTGATATGTTTATCAATTTACTCGGTAATATATTTATTGTCGGTGAAGATGTATCCAAAGGGTTCTACATCTGGTCTGGTGGTGGTTCCGAATTTCCGTCACGTCTAGTGACTGAAGTTCGTGACGATGATTACATAACATCATCTGTGTTATGTAACGAATCACAAGAGTTCAGGTATGTAGGTAATCTTGCCAAGATGTTAGGTGCAGTTGACAACATAATGAAGGACAGATTCGAGGAAGACTGATGAGAAAGATCACACGAGAAACAGCAGAGGCTTTTCTTGAAGGCCGTATAAAGAGCATGGGTAACACGTATACTGATGGGATGTCTTACTTTCTACACGATAACAGGATTGCATATAAGCCAGCGAATCTCCTCATGGGACGCATCAGTGGAGAAGGTATACGTTTTAGTATGCGTGGATGGGCTACAGTTACAACTAGAGAGAGGTTGAATGGTATACTAGAGTGCATGGGTGAACCGTACCGAATTATCCAAAGGCACTATGATCAATACCTAATCAAACTGGGTGGTATCTCCCCTAGTTGCAAGCCAACTATACTAGATACCTGTTCTTGGTTTACGTTACCGGATCCAGAAGCGGAACTGGACCGGAGAATCCGTGGACTGATAGAGATACCTAAACAACCAGAGATGTTTGCATAATGAAACAACTGATCAAGGTCTTTAATGATGCTCAACGCATTAAGAAGCGTAAGGAGTTACTACAGAATGTAGTGCTTACGCCGGAGCTTGAGCTTGTACTTGGTGCGATGGAGGAATACATAGCCACCTTACCAGAAGGTGATAACATTACAGATTGGGATCTATTTTCTACACATTTCTTTACGGTGAAATATCCGGGCCTCACTACTAATGAAGCAGAAGTTTATAAGAACATCTTTGAATACCTAGAAGAGAATCCAGAACTAGGCGACGAAGAGAAAAACATTTTCCATGCGATACTATCAAAACAATATGGAGAGATGATAGCTGATGCATCATACTCCATTGCTTACGGTAACTCTGATGAAGAATTGAAAGATACCGTCACGGATATGCTGGACCAGTACGAGCAACAACTTGAAAGTGTATCTATTATTCTCAATGATGAGGAAGAACAAGAGAGTTCTGATATCTTTGATTCGCTTGACGATATCATATCCAAGTCTGGGTATAGCTGGAAGTTAAGTGAATTGAACCAGAGTCTAGGACCACTGAGTGATGGTGATTTCCTAGTACTAGGTGGTAGACCAGACAGTGGCAAGACTACGTTACTTGCATCAGAAGTGGTACACGTAGGCAGTCAGATAGATGGCGGGTCTATACTGTGGCTAACCAATGAGGAAAGATCGTCACGCATTAAGCTACGTATTATTCAAAGTGCTTTGGGTAAATGTCAAGATGATATAGTCATGGACTTAATGACTGCCAAGATAGACTTCAAGAAGGTGGTACAAGCTGACATACAAGTACACAATATTTATGGTTGGGACACGAGAAAGGTGGGTAACTTGATTAAGCAGAAGAAACCTAAGCTACTTGTGTTTGACCAGCTAGCTAAGTTAGTATGTAACGAGCCGTATGCAAATGACGCAGAACGACTAGCTAAACTAGCAGCAAAAGCGAGGAGTTGGAGCGCAGATTTCCCTGTAATCACGACATGCTGGGCAGATGGTACAGCAGAAGGAGAAAAGTATATAGAAATGAACCAGTTATATGGGTCCAAGACAGGGGTACAAGGTGAAGCAGATGCGATAGTGACTATCGGTAGAATGCACAACGACCCTATACCAGATGCGAGATACATCTACGTACCCAAGAACAAATTAGTAGGTGGTGAACCCACCAAGAGAAATGCTAGGTGGGAAGTACGTATCCACCCAGAGATAGCGAGGTATTCCAGTGTCTACACAGCAGCATGAAAAATGTATAACTGTCATAGATGTAGAAACCACTATCAATAGTGAAGACAGTTTCAAAGCTAACCCACATGACCGCAATAATCATATAGTAGCTATAGGTGTACTCAAAGTATGGAAAGGGATGGGACTTAAAAGCTATGACTTTATGCACGTTAGCGAATTTAAGTGTGCAGGTTATAGGTCATGGCAACCGTATATAACAGAGTATTTGTATGACATTCTTCCGGGCACCACTATGCTTATTGGTCAGAACATAGCATTTGATCTATTGTATCTGAGGAAGTACATGTCAGATAAGGCGTACACATCACTTGTCAAGGGTATGACTATATGGGACACACAGGTAGCTGAATACATACTCTCAGGTCACAACAATAAGTTTGAATCTCTTGATGCTATGTCAGAGAGGTACGGTGGTACGTTAAAAGATTCTACGATTAAGGATTACTGGGACAAAAATGTGCCAACAGAGGACATACCTAAAGATGAACTACTAGATTATCTGGAGCATGATGTACGCAACACATACAAGGTGTTCCGTGGACAGATAACCAAGTTGGATAACTTTAACGTGTCTGGAACAACCATGAACCCGCAGAACTCTGTACCTAGATTACAGAAGGTGCTGTCTATAGCTATGGAACACAGACTAGCTACCATTGAGATGCAATGGAATGGCATGTTCTTTGATAGGAAGGCTGCTGGTGAACACTTAGCTGCTCTTGAGATAAATGTAGGTACCTACCACAACGAGACGACAAGCTATATGAGAGGTATCTATGCACACGGACTGTCACATTTCAAACCCGAAGAAGATATCAATCCAATGTCTAACACACAGGTAAAAACATTCTTGCACGGAGGAACCTATAGCTGGAAAGAAGATAGACCAGTGTACTGTGACGGCGTACCTGTAATGTATAAATCTGGTTCTAAGAAGGGACAATGGAAGACCAAGAAGGAGACAATACATGAGGAATGGGATGGGTTGTTACAATGCGGCATCTCCAACTTGACGCATTCAGTTGACGATGCCCACTTGAAGGCTTTGCTCCGTGGTTTGAATGATGGTACGGTACGTGCCCCTTCTCCAGAAAGTGCGAAAGGCTTTATAGGTCACATTCTTAAATTAAGAAAGTACAATAAAGATATAAGTACATACTTTAAGGCTTACTCAAATGTCTGTTGGCCTCACGATTCATGTATACATCCAACCTACAATCATGCAGCAACCAATACTGGTAGACTTAGTTGTACTAAACCTAACCTTATGAATATAACTAGAGAAGGTACATAACATGAGTAACATTAAGAGTTGTTTTACATCTAGATACGGAGAGGAGGGTCGTCTGGTACAAGTAGACTTTTCACAACTGGAAGTTGTGTGTCTTGCTATACTGGCAGATGATGAGGTTCTTCAGGATGAGCTAGAGAACGGAGAAGATATACATCACAACAATGCATGTCTCATGTTTAACACGGTCAACCCTACCAAGGAGGAAAGAAGGAGAGCGAAGGAGTTTACGTTCCAGCTACAGTACGGTGCAGGTGCAGGTTCAATATCCAAGAGAATGGGTATACCTTCTGCCGAAGCCAAGATGTTTATTGACAAGTACTATGAGAAGTACAAAGGAATAAAGGAATACCATGACGACTTGATAGAAGATGCAAAAGATAATAACTTTAGTGTTGACAAAAAGAGTGTCAAGGGTTATCCTTTAAGAGCTACTTTTATGTATTGTAAACCTACATCCAGACTGTTCTACCATGAACAGAAGGATAAACCTGAATGGCTTACATGGACAAAAGAAGAGACAACTTTTTCCCCTACCGAACTCAAGAACTATGCAGTCCAAGGATTTGCTGGTGGAGATATAGTTCCACTGGCTAATGCCATGCTGTACAGAACTTTATTAGCTCACCCTGAGATATCGTCAAAGGCTAAACTAGTGAACACAGTACACGACAACAGCATCAGTGATGTGCACGTAGACGTGATGGATGATTTTCTTAAACTACTTGTGCGAGTCTATGACAGTGTTACAGACAGAGCGAAGGAACTATTTTTAATCAACTGGAAAGGAGTGAAATTCAAATATGACATAGAGGTAGGTAAAAATTTACAAGACATGAAACCTATAAATCCTACATACTTTTTGGAGAATAAATATGGATAGTGTATCAGGCGAAGTAATTTCTAAACGAAGAGACGGCAAAGGTGTTAAGTTACCTGACGGTCAATGGTACAGTACGTTTGAACCTAGTGTTTTATCTGCATACGATAGGGGTGCCAGTGTTGACATTACCTATGAGCAGAAAGGTCCATTCAGGAATATCAAAACCATTCAGGCTTCTAATGGTGCGGCGGCTCCTCCTGCTGCTAATGGGAAGGACACCCATGTTGTGGGTCCGACTAAGCACATAGCCAAGACTTTTCCTATGCATCCGTTATCGCCAGACCGTACCATAATCCGTAGTGTTGCACTGAAAGCAGCAACAGATTTGCAGGTGCAGTTTGGTAGTACAATCGAGATTGGTACTGTTATCAATAATGCCAGAGAGTTAGAGGCTTACGTAGCAGGTGACATAGATAAGGAGAATGCACAGAAGGCTCTTGGTATGGTAGAAGAGGTACCTTTAACACCAATGTAACAGGTGACACAATGAGCACAGCAGATGTTTTAGTAGATGCAGATCTACTTGTATATAAAGCAGGACACGCAGCCCAGCAAGTACTGTGGGCTGTGTGGCCCACTGAAGAAGAATGGCGGCATGAGGAACCATTCAAACACGGGTATTGGAAACGTAAAGGAGACGCAAAGAACTGGGTAGCTACCCACAACAAAGAAGGGTATATAGGATATAAGGTCTTACCTCATAAGGTATCTATAGCAGAAGACGCTATAGCATTTATGAAACAGAAGATTGTTAATCTTGTTATATCTAATACAGCACATAACGATGCAGAATTAAATTATTATTTTTCTTGTAAGTTAGATAATAACTTTAGAAATAAATTTCCTTCTGTTATACCCTACAAAGGTAATCGTGCCGACTTACCTAAGCCTTATTGGAAGGACGTTATTATAAAAGATTTCTTTAATGATGGACCGAAGATAGGTCTAGAACGAGATAACGATTTGGAAGCCGACGACTTGATAGGCATAGCTGCTACTGAGGGGAAAACTTTTATTCGTCCTATCATAGCTTCAGTAGATAAGGACTTGAATACAATTCCCGGAGTCCATGTCAATTGGGACAAGGAGTCTGTGTACTGGGTAGATGAAGAGTTGGCAAGGATGAATTTTTATAAGCAAGTACTTACTGGAGATGCAGCAGATAACATTGTAGGTATAAAAGGTATCGGAGATAGGAGGGCTAGTAAGATATTAGATTCTCTTGCGAATCCTACTGAAGAACATCTACATCAAGAGTGTACGTTCAAGTATATGGATTATGTGAAAAAGAAACACATGTCTTCACAACACACCAGTGAGATAATACCTGAACAAACATTGGAATTGACAGCCCAGAAGTGGTTGAACCAGAACGCTAACTTATTATGGATACAACGATACGGTAGAGAGCAATGGGGAAGGGACGAGAACACTTTACATTATTAACCAACTCTGATCACAACGATTACGATGTGTTGCTAGTAGACAAGCACGAAACTGTCTTTGAATTGGAAGGCAGTTATCTTGCTACGTCTGAGGAAGGTCACATCCTGTATGTTTATCAAGCAGGTAAGAATCACCCAGCTATAGGTATCAATGTAGAAGAGTTACATTACTACCTAGTAAGAAAAAAAGGAGAAGCATGGGCAGTAGAAACCGTACATACAGGGGAGTAACCTACAGGTCCGGGTTTGAAAAGCAGGTTGCTATGCATCTCACAAACAAAGGAGTTAAGTTTCAATACGAGCCTTTTGAGTTAGGGTACTACATACCTATAACTGGGATATGTGATAAATGTGGTTCAGATCAGGTGTTGGTTTACAGAAGATACATACCAGATTTTGTACTGAGTAACGGATTGATTATAGAATCCAAGGGTAAGTTTACATCCATTGACAGGACCAAGATGTTACGTGTAATCGAGTGGAACCCTGACCAAGATATCAGGATGTTATTTATGAGAGACAACTATTTGACTAGGAAGAAGATAACCCGCTACTCAAGCTGGGCAAGCAAGCACGGTGTCGCACATGCCGTGTCTTCCAAAGGTGAAGTACCTAAAGATTGGATGAAAGGAGTATAGTATGAGCGTTACTGTAGCAGTATTAGGTGATAGCCACGTAGAGCCTGACCAGTGTATCAAGAGATTTTCAGCACTAGGCAACTACTTGGTAGAACACCAACCTAACTATCTGATTTCGATAGGAGATTTCCTATCTCTAGATAGCTTGTCTGCTTGGGATGCTGACAAGAGAAAGACAATGGAGGGTGTACGGTACTGGAATGATGTGCATTCAGGAAATGATGCGTTGGACTTGCTTGAAGCACCCATTATATGTTATAATAGTACTCGTAAGAAACGCCATCAATCCTTATATAAACCTAAAAAGATATTTCTTAAAGGTAATCATGAGGATAGATTAGACAGGTACCTAGAGAAGAATCCTGTACTTGATGGTGCCGAGATATCCCTAGAGTATAACCTGCATTTGAAGAAGCGTGGCTGGGAGGTAGTACCGTACAAACAGCATTACGTAATACATGATGTAGCATTTACTCACATACCAATAAGTAACAATGGCAATCCAATAGGTGGTAAGTATGTGTGCCACAAAGCGTTGGATTTATATAACTATTCTATAGTCTTTGGACATACACACAGACTAGAGATAGCTAATAAACACAGACACGGTGGAGAACATCTTCAACAGTCATTGAACTGTGGGTGTTTCTTTGATCATGTTCCGCCATACATGCAAGGCGCTACCACAGACTACTGGCGTGGTATGACGGTACTAACACTATCTCAGGACATGAGGTTTGATGTTCAGACTGTATCTATGTCTGAACTCTTGAGTAACTATGGACAATGAAGATAAGAAACGAGCTAGACAAACTAAAATAATAAAAGATCAGTTGTTCAGAGAGTTGACAACTGGCAAGTATAAGCAACGAGTAGTAAAGCAAAGGACTAAGTATTCCCGTAAGGGTAGACAGTCTAAATGGATAGACATAACAGATAAGGATGAAGATTAGGAGACATCACGCAATGCAACAACACATGGACGATTACCAAAAGTACATTCACAAATCAAGATACGCCAGATGGCTGGATAACGAACAACGAAGAGAGACTTGGAAAGAGACAGTCTCTAGGTACGTAGATTTCTTTCGTAACCGAAGTAAAGAACACGGGTGGAAAGTAAAAGAAGAAGATTTTCAGGAGATACATGACGCCATTTTAAATCTGGAAGTCATGCCTTCTATGAGGGCATTAATGACTGCTGGTCCAGCACTTGAACGGGATCATACGGCGGCGTACAACTGTGCGTTTATAGCCATTGACCGTGTGTTCAAGTTTCCAGAACTGATGCATTGTTTACTGTGTGGTACTGGCGTAGGTTTTTCTGTTGAAAGGCAGTTTGTACATGAATTACCACCAGTACCTGAAGAATTATACAAAACAAAGACGGTGCTACATGTCGAAGATTCTAAAGACGGTTGGTGTAGAAGCTTTAAAGAACTCCTCGGACTGTTATTTACTGGGCAAATCCCCAAGTGGGATCTCAGTGAGATTCGGCCAGCAGGTGCGAGACTTGTTACGTTTGGGGGTAGGGCCAGTGGACCAGAACCATTGGCAGAACTATTCGAATTTTGTGTTGACCTGTTTAAAGGAGCAGTCGGACGAAAATTATCCTCAATAGAAGTACATGACCTGTGCTGTAAGGTAGCTGATGTGGTGGTAGTAGGTGGTGTGAGACGTAGTGCTCTCATTAGCCTGAGTAACCTCAGTGACCTGAGAATGCGCGAGGCTAAGAGTGGGGAGTGGTGGCGTGATAGTGCCTATAGGTCTTACGCTAACAACTCTGTAGCGTACACAGAGAAGCCTGACGAGTGTATATTCTTTGACGAGTGGAAAGCTCTCATGGCATCACGCTCTGGTGAGCGAGGTATCTTCTCTAGATACGCTGCCAAGAAACACGTAGAGAACAATACACGTAGGAACTCTAACTATGATTTTGGTACTAATCCATGCTCTGAGATAATACTACGTGACAGACAATTCTGTAATCTAACTGAGGTAGTAGTACGTCCTGATGATACCTTTGAAGACTTACAAAGGAAGGTGCGTATAGCTGCCGTAATGGGTACATTTCAATCCAGCCTGACTGACTTTAAATTCCTCAGTCACAAATGGACAGAGAACTGTGAGGAAGAGAGGTTGCTAGGGGTATCCTTGACAGGTATTATGGATCATCCTGTACTATCAAGTATGAAAGACAGTGGTTATGTTGGATTACCACAATTACAGAAATGGTTAATTACATTGAAAGAGAGTGCTGTAGTGTCTAATGCACAGACAGCAGAGAAGATAGGTATCAATCCGTCAAGAGCTATTACTTGTGTGAAACCTAGTGGTACGGTATCACAGCTAGTAGATAGTAGCAGTGGTATACATCCAAGGTTCTCTCAACATTACATACGTACTGTACGTGGAGATAAGAAAGACCCGGTATCACAGTTTATGATTGACAATGGTGTACCATGTGAGCAAGATTACCAGAAGGAATCCCACTGGGTATTCTCTTTTCCTAGAGAAACGCCTGATACGTCTCTGTCTGTAGCTAAGGTATCTGCTATTGACCAGCTAGAGCTGTGGAAAACGTATGCTACATACTGGTGTGAGCACAAACCATCATGTACTGTGTACATTAAAGAAGGTGAATGGTTGAAAGTAGGTGCTTGGGTATATGAAAACTTTGATTTGTTATCCGGTATAAGTTTCTTACCGTACTCAGATCATGTGTACCGACAAGCGCCTTATCAAGAGATAGATAAAGAAGCGTATGACCAGATGCAACAGGACTTTCCTAGCAGTATAGATTGGAGTAGACTGGCATCTTATGAACACGAAGATAACACAGAAGGTTCACAAGAATTTGCTTGTGTGGGTGGTGCTTGTGAGATTATTTAGTGGTGAGTGATGGCACTGCGTTCCCGTGGGGTACTTCGGTACCCTACGGGCTTTTTATAACATTGTTATAAACTATGAAACTAAAACCTACCAGAGAAAAAGTACTAAAGTGCAACGGGTGTACTGCCTGTTGTCGTGGACCCAACAGAATTTTGTACTTAGATCCTAGACAGGAACTGGATCACTTGAGTACTACCAAGGTCAATTATAAAGGTATTGAATTATTGATTTTGGATATGGAAGAGAACGGTGATTGCATATACTTAAAGGATAACAAGTGTTCTATATGGAAAGACAGACCTATAGAATGTAGAGAGTACGACTGTAGAGAACACATGTCTTCCTTTACAGCACGCATGAAGTTGCCTATCATAGCTATAGCAGCAACATCACTAGATGAAAGGATGAAGGATGATTAGTAAAGTGCATTTTAAAAGTGAATCTGATAGATGGCAAACTCCACAAGAATTTTGGGAAATGCTGGACAGAGAGTTTCGTTTTGATATTGATGTAGCTGCTGACGCTTGGACTGCACGTCTTGACGAGTATTATTCCCCAGATAATGATGGTTTATTACACGAGTGGCGTGGTACCTGTTGGATGAATCCTCCGTATGGACGAACAATAGGTAGCTGGATACGCAAAGCCTATGAAAGCCGTGGTACAGCAACCACTGTAGCTTTAATTCCAGCACGTACAGATACACTGTGGTGGCACCACTATGTTATGCGGTCAAATGAGATCAGACTAGTTCGTGGGAGATTGGCGTTTTTAGACGCAGATGGATACAAAAGACATCCTGCACCTTTCCCTTCCGCAGTGGTTATTTGGAAACAAACACGAAAAACACGAATACGTAGTCCTGTCCTTACAACGATGGAAAGGAATTAGAATGATGAAAAAAATATATGTTATAGAGTGGCAAGATGCAGTAAGCCAGACAGGATGGGATGAACTTGACAGTGAACTGCCTATGATATGCTACACCGTAGGAGCTATTGTTTTAGAGACACCTGAAAGAGTTTGTATTGCTTCAAGCTGGTCAGAAGAAGACGATACTCTAGGTGACATTACACACATACCACCGGGAATGATTAAGAGTAAAAGATTACTTCACCCTGATTTAAGAACATGCGAATGGGAAGATACATATGAGTAGTGATCCATTAAGTACTTACTATGACAAAGGCGGCATAGAAACACTTGATATATTAAAAGCTAAACTTACACCGGAGCAGTACAAAGGGTACTTACTCGGTAACATAATAAAGTATGCAACACGTTTTAATTGGAAAGGATTACAAGAAAATGATGCACGTAAACTTAGGGTTTATTCTCTTTT
>VTLG01011328.1_pt1 | contig 25762 bp, 39 predicted proteins | sample 4694571 | NCBI WGS metagenome assembly VTLG01 (sample SAMN12604809, study PRJNA352737) | marine metagenome | biome: ENVO:00000447; feature: ENVO:00000209|ENVO:00000569|ENVO:01000036; material: ENVO:00002151; isolation source: viral sequences binned using virsorter ...
ATATAAAAATATATTTAGAGAAAACCCACAACCTATTTTTAATTTTTTAGATGAATACAAAGCAAAAGGTTTTTCTGATTACATAGAAAAAGAAACATTTAGAAAAGATGGAACAGAGATTGCTAAATACGACGGCATGAGATTTAGCAACTATGAGTATTTAGGGAAGAGCGAATACGATCGTTCTTACAGACAAGATGAAGATGCTGGTAAACTAGCTCAACAAAAAGTAAAAGAATCTACAGCAGGTCAGATTGCTGTGGGTGTTCCCCACGGTTTATACACATCTATTAAAGGTATCGCAGAGTTGGGTGGAGCACTATCAGATTTATATTTAGATACAGACACACTTGCTACAATTGAAAAAGTTTTACCACAAATAGATTTAGACGAAGTATACACAGATGAGTCAGGGTCTATAGCAAAACTAACTTCTTTATTTACACAGTATGGTACAGCTGGTGGACTTGCATCAAAGCTAGCAAAGAAAATTGTAACTAGAGCAGCAAAAAATAAAAAAGCACAATTAGCTGCACAAAAAGTTTTAGGTAAAGGAGATACATATAGAAAAAGTTTAGCTAAATTTGGTGGATACTATGCTTTACCCATTGGCGCCGCCGATGCAATTGTATCTGCTCAAGGTCAACAAAGTATTGGTAGCATATTTGGTGATAAAGAAGGTAATAAGCTAGAACAAGCCTTATATTCTACGGCTGTAGAGGAAACAAAAAATTTAGAAGGTAAAGAAAAAGCTGCAGCTATATTAAGAAACAAATTAAAGTTTGGTATTGAAGGTACGACAATTGTAGGCGGTATTAGTTTATTACCACCTGTTATAAAAGGAACTGCTAAAACAACCGGAGCTGTTTTAAGATATGGCGTTGAACCTATTTTGAGTAACGCTGCAAAAATTTTAACGTACAAACAAATACTACCAGCAGCTTTTAGAAACATAGCAAAAGGCGCAGATAAAGTTTTAGCTAAAACAGGTGTACCTAAGTATGATTCTTGGAAATTTAATCAATGGAATACAGGTGTTAAAGCTTTTACGTTTAGAGGATTAGATGAAGTGTTATCTAAATTTAGATCCGGTGGTAAGTTTGATGACCAAACTAGAAATGAACTTAAAAAAGTAGAAGGATTAATTAAAAAATCTAAAAAAGATTTTGATATATTTTCAAGAAATTTAGATCAAGAAATGTATAAACTTATTAATGCAGGTTTTAGTGATCAAATTTTTAGTAGATCCACTACAGTTAAGGCTATGTCTTATTGGGATGATGTAATTAAAGTATTGAAAGGAGATAAAAAAATAGATGAAATACCTAAATCATTAAGAACATCCACAAGAGTTATAAAAGAAATTTTAGAAAAACAAGAGGAACAATTAAAACCCATACTAAAAGATATGAAAGTTAAAGATGATAGTATAAAAAATGCAGGGCAATATCTTAACTCTAGTTATGAAATATTTAAAAATGCAAGATACAGAGCATCTAAAAAAGATTATAGAACAGCGGTAGACTATTTTATAGATTTACAAAAGAAAGCTGGCAAAGCAATACCTGGCGTTGCTAAAGGATCTAGACAATATAATCAACTAATAGAAAAAGACGCATATCAATTAGTTAACAAAATACTTTCAAAAGGTAGATACGAGGGATCATCACCTGCAGAAAGACTAAAAGCAATCGTTAATGTTATGGAAGGTGGTAGAATACCTAAAAATACTTTTAAAGATTATTATACAAAACAAAAACTGTTGCCCGACGAAGTAGCTAAATTACTTGGTAGAGTAGACGATCCTAAACAAATCATACTAGACACCATATCTGAACAAGCACACCAAATTGCAAAATATGATGCTTACAAAGAAATAGCTAGTTTTGGTAGAGGTAAATTTTTATTTAAAGATACAAAAGAATTTCAAAATTTTTTAATTAAAAATGGTATTAAAGGTTCTAGAGAGATAACACCAGTTAATTTAAAAAAACCATTTAACGTAGATTTAAATCCTTTGTTTAAAGATCCTGAAACTGGAAAACAATTATTAACTCTTCCTGAGTTAGGAAAAGCTATGCAAGATACAACAGTGTTTGCTGATGAAATATTAAAAATACCTTTTATGAAACCATTACTTGCAATTAAAGCTGCGGTACAGATGAACAAAACTGTTTTATCTTTAATGACACAAATGCGTAACATTACTACGGCTGCTATGTTTGCAACTGCAAATGGACACATGGGTAAAGGTGCAAGTGTGTCTGATAACTTTGGCATGTTGTTCAAAGATTTAATTGGTAAAACAAAAAGTCCACAAGAACTACGTGCCTTACTTGATGAAGCTTTAGAAAACGGAGCCATAGACTCATCAACAGTTGCACAGGAATTACAACAAATAATACCAGAGCTTATGGGTGGTTCTAAAATTGCAGGAAGAACTGTATTTGAAGGTAAAACATCTGATCAAATATTTAGTTATTTATTTACTAACAAAGGAGCCATAGGTAAAGGTGTACAAAAAGCAATCGAAGCATACCAAATGGGTGATAACTTGTGGAAACTGTATGGTTATCAATTTACTAAATCACAATTAGAACCTGCTCTTAAAACTATGAGCGATGTTAGAAAATACTTTAGAGAAGTAGAGGGTTATGAATTTAGACCACTAAAACCTGACGGTACAAAGAAAACATTACAAGATGCTATAAAAGAAGTGGCAGGTGTACAAGTAAGAGATGTTTACCCAAACTATTCAATGATACCTTCGTTTGTGTTAAACGTTCGTAAATTTCCATTATTAGGAAACTTCGTAGCTTTCGTATCAGAAATGTATCGTAACTCTTTTCAAATATTAAGAAGAGGACAACGTGAAATGAGATCTTCTAATCCATACATAAGACAAAACGGAGCAAGAAGATTAATTGGTTATACAACAACTGTTGGTATAGCACTTCCATTTGCAGTGGATGTTGGATCTACCGTCACAGAAATAGGTAAAGAAAAATTACAAGCATACAAAGAAAGATTTGCACCTGAATATGAGAAAGGACATTACATGGTTCCTGTTGAAGAACAGGATCCTAAAACTAAATCATGGAAGTCAACAGACATGTCAACTATGGTTCCTTATGCTGATGTAGTAACACCTTTTAGAGTTGGTATGGAAGAAATTGCAACAGGTAAAAATACAGATCAATCTACTTTAGATCTTTATGGAACAGCAATTAGAAAATCTATAATGAAAGCACTAGAACCTTTTTTAGCACCATCAATTGCAGCGGAAACAGCATTTGAACTTACACCAAATGCAAAAGGTCAGTTTAGAACTAAACAAGGTAGTTTAATAGCAGATTGGAATAACGATGATGATTGGATTAATAAGATAACTTATCACGCATATAAAAAATTAACACCTACAACAATAAGAAGTGCCGAAGAAATATTTGAAGCTATTGGTGGAGACTTATCAAAAGCTGGAACTAAAAGAGATTTATATGACACAGTGTTAAAAGTTTTAACTGGATTTGGAATAAGAAGACAAGATCCTGCCTTATCTTTTAGATTTAAACTTGGTTCATACAGTGGAGAGTTAGGTAGAATACAACAAGCATTTACAACAGACGTGGTTAACGCAAACAAATTACAAAATGATGCAAGACTAATTGCAAGAGGACTTCCGCCTCAAACATTAAGAGATGAATATGAAAAACAACAAAGAAATAGATATAGGGTTATGTCTGAGATATATAAAGACGTGCAGGCTCTTCGAACAATAGGATTTAAAGAAAGTGAGATATCAAAATTATTAAAAGGAAGAAGAGCAGTAAGTAAAAAAGATATTAATGGTTTATTGGTTGGAACTTACAATCCAAGTGAACCCCCAAGTTTAAAACAAGATAGTGGTATAATTAGAGTTATAGATCAAATAAATACAGAATTAGGAACAAACTACAGACCTCAAGACTTTATTAATTTTAAAGATCTTGGCGAAATAAGAAAAAAATATTCTTTAATACCTTTAGGATTAGGGGAAGAGGAAATAGAAAATATTTTAAGAACTACAATTCCAGCTAAAAGAGAAGAATTTTTAAAACCCGAAATTGAAAATCAAATGCAAAGAATACGTGATCAACGAAGTTCTTTAATACAACAAACACCTGCAGCACCAAGTATACCAATGCCGACAAATATTGTTACAAATGTGGCACAAATTAACCCACAAAGTGGCTTGACAAGAACACAAGAAGCTCTATTGTCTCCGGATGAAAAGGTGATTGCCTCAAAAAGAAATCAAGGCATCATGGGATTAGTTTAATGGCGATAGAACCTAAAACAACAAGAGAACATATTGTATCCCTTTACGGACACGTTAAAGGAGTTAAAAAAGATATTGCACACATGCACAAAGGTATTCACGATTTGGGTGGCAAGATAGATAAAATCTATTGGGTTCTTTTAGCTGCGGTGGGGACCGTGGCTCTTCTTTTTATTGATAAAATATTTACATGAAATTAACAGCTAATATAACTCTTGATGAATTAACAAAGTCACAAACGGCTGAAAGAAAAGGTATTAATAATAATCCTAGCCCACAACAAATTGAAAATATTAAAGCACTAGCGGTAAATGTTTTACAACCGGTTAGATCTCATTTTGACAAACCATTAATTATATCATCAGGATTCCGTTGTGCCCAGCTGTGCATAGAAATAGGATCAAAAATCACCAGTCAACATGTGGCAGACAACGACGCAGCTGCAGCAGACTTTGAAATACCTGGTGTAGATAATAGAGAACTTGCGACTTGGATTAAAAACGAATTAGAATTTGATCAATTAATTCTTGAATTTTATCGAGATAACGAGCCAACTTCGGGCTGGATACATTGTTCTTACTCTTCAAACAATAATAGAAATCAATGTCTTCGTGCTATGAGAGAAGACGGCAATGTTATTTACAAACCTTGGTTAGATTAAATCCACTTTCTTAATTCTTCACCCATAACTTCAGAAGCTATATTAATTTTTTTACGAAGAGATTTTACTATCTTTTGATCCACGGTATCCTGTGCTATAAGATTGATATATGTCACTGCTGACTTGGATCCTATTCTATGTGCTCTGTCTTCTGATTGCATTCTTTTTTCTAGATCATACCCATTAGAATAATAGATTACAGTATTAGCAGCAGTTAAAGTTAAACCATAACCACCGGTAGCTGGTGTACCCACAAAGAATCTAGCCTTACCTTTTTGAAATGCATCAATGGCATAGTCTCGTTGTTCAGGCAACGTCTTACCATAGTAATGGACCACGGATCCCGGACCATACTCTTTCTCTATAGCTTTAAATATTGTTTCAACATCACGTTGAAAATGTCCCCAGATAATTGCTTTACCTTCTACTTCATCTAATACATCCATAAGTTCATCTATACGATTGTTCTTGATGTCTTGTATTGTGCCATCATCAGCTGTGAAATGACCACAAGTTATTTGTTGTAGTCGCATAAGTTGCGTTAACACTGTCATAGTGGATACACGTTTACCATTAAGAAATGCAGTAGCTTCTTTTCTCATCTGTTCATATACTTTTTGTTGTTCTTTACTTAGCTCTATTTCTCTTTCCATAAATATTTTAGGTGGTAGATCTAAACAATCTTCTTTCAACACTCTGTATGAGAATGATTTGATTGAGTCGGATAATTCATCTAAGTTTCTAAATTGATGTACTACTTGTATAGAACGTCCGCCTACATGCATAGTTCTCATTTCTGCATATCTATTTCTAAACGCATAATAAGATGGGAAATCTAACAACGCTGGATCTAAAAACTCGCACTGCGTGTATAAGTCCAACGGGTTTTTAGTTACAGGAGAACCTGTCATTACTCTTCTATATCTTGCTATGTGTCTCATAGACAATATGTTTTTAGTTCTTTTTGCTTTAGGGTTTTTTATAGTTGTACTTTCGTCAATAGCTACAAGAGCATTGTGTGCAATTAAAAAATCTATGGCAAAGTTTTTACCTTTGTCTGTGCTAAAAGCTTCTACATTCATAACGAGTATATGAAGTTCATGACCTTGAGCCATAACACTTTTTAATTTTTCAAGTTGTTTTTTATTAATATTGGCTTGCCACAAAACGGACACACTTTCTATATGTTCTGGTAAATGAGTTGGTATTTCTTTTTTATGCCAAGTACCAATAACACCTTTTGGTGCCACCACTAATAGACCATTAATCTTACCTTTGTCATAAAGCATAGCGGCATTGTCTATTAATACTTTAGTTTTACCAGTACCCATTTCCATGAAATAGGCAAAATTTTCTCTGTTCCAAGACTTCTCTAAAGCCGTTAGTTGATGACGATATGGTTTCGTTTTAAATTTATATTTCATCTTTCTATTGACTTGTATATAGGATTCTGCTAGAAAGTCAACATGAAAGTTTTGAAAGCATGGATTATAAGGATATAAAAGAATCAACCCCTACTGTATATGTGGTGCAAGAAATTGCAGGCACTAGAGATGGTCGTCCAAAGTTTAATATTATGGGTGCATCTGAGTACGGTAAGTTAAAATTTTTATTAGATGAAAGATCACAAATGATTTTTTCTCCTGGTCCTTTGATTTTCAAATTAAAAAATCTAGTTAGAAATTTCAAACCTACAGACTATTTGCTATTAACAGGAGATCCTGCTATTATAGGTGTAGTTTGCTGTTTGATATCTGACATAACCAACGGTAAATTTAATTTATTAAAATGGGACAGACAAGAAAAGAAATATTATCCTATTGAAATAAATCTTTACGAAACAGGAGCAAAGAATGACGATTGATTTTGAAAAAGACCAAGAACAAGTTATTAGTAAAACAGAAAATATAAGTAAACTTGCAGACAAGATACAAGAAATGCAAGCAGTTCAAAAAGCTCTCGAAATGGATGAAGAGCAAATCAAACAAAAGAAAAAACATTTAGAATATTTATCAGGAGAAGTGATACCCACTATGCTATCAGAGATGGGTTTATCTTTTCTCAAACTAGCAGATGGATCATCTGTTGAAGTTAAAACAAATTACAGCGCCACTATTACACAAGCTAAAAAAGAGCAGGCGTTTAACTGGCTTCGTCAGAACGGCCTCGGCGATATCATTAAGAATGAGATTGTCGTCTCCTTTGGACGTTCTGAGGATGACAAGGCAGCAGCATATGCTGAACTTGCGAAGGGTCAAGGGCATCAACCGACACAAAAGTTGAAGGTTGAGCCCATGACTCTGAAAGCGTTAGTCCGTGAACGATTGGAAGGCGGTAAAGAAATGCCAACGGAACTTTTCAACATATTTGTTGGAAATAAAACAACAATAAAAAGGAAACAATAAACATGAACAATGTAACAAAAACAAACAGTGGAGCATTAGCAACTGTAAATTTCGAAGCTGATGCAGGTCAAGGTTTGAACATGACGCAAGAAGATCTTGCGCTACCGTTCTTAAAAGTTCTTGGCCAACTATCTCCCGAGTGTAACAAGAGGGATGCGAAACATGTTGAAGGTGCAGAACCTGGCATGATTATAAATACCGTGACGAACGAGATTTATGATGGCATGAAAGGGATAGATGTCGTTCCTGTGCATTACAAAAGACAGCACATAGAATGGCAAGACAGAGGTGAGAGTCAGGGAGCTCCGGTAAAAATATACGATGCTGGAGATGACTTACCAAAAACTACAAGAGACAAGTTTAATAAAGATAGATTAGCTAATGGTAACTATCTTGAAAACACTGCAAGTCATTTCGTAGTTGTGCTTGGCAAAACCCCAACAACAGCTTTGATTTCTATGAAAGCTACTCAATTAAAAGTGAGTAGAAAGTGGAACTCAATGATGATGGGTTTAAAAATGCAAGGCAAAAATGGTATGTTTACACCGCCAACATATAGCCATATTTATAAACTAAAAACAGTACAACAGTCTAACGACAAAGGTACTTGGTTTGGTTGGGATGTGTCTAGAGTTGGTCCTATTGCTGACGCAGGTATTTACAAAATAGCAAAAGACTTTGGAGCAAATGTTTCAAAGGGTGATGTTAACGTAAAACACGGCGATCAGGAATCCAAATCCGAGGCACCATATTAAATAATTCATTCGATCAGGATGAATAGGTATGGGGCGGCTAAGCGAGAGTGGATCCGCCCTTACCACCAAAGGATTTATGAAAGAGTTTGTAGAACTATTTACAGGATTAATGCGAGCACATGGTTGTACCTATGTAGACAAAAAAGGTGCCGATGGTTTAAAAATAAAAGGTAAGTCTTTTGTTAAAAGAGAACCAGTTACAGAACAACTTTGGACTAATCATTTAAACGGAATTGAACCTAGTCTAGGTATCATACCAATCAACGAAGAAAACAAATGCATATGGGGATGTATTGATGTTGATAAGTACACATTGAATCACAAAGAAATAATCAGAAAAATTAACAATTACAAACTACCACTAACAGTATGTAGATCAAAAAGTGGTGGAGCACATATATTTATATTTACTGAAAGTTCTGTGCCAGCAAAACTTATGCGAGATAAATTAGTATCTATTAGTGCTATATTGGGGTTTGGTAATGCAGAAGTGTTTCCCAAACAAATTGAATTAAAATCGCAAGATGATACAGGAAACTTTCTTAATTTACCATATTTTAATTGTAAAAATTCAACAAGATATGCTTATGACAATTCTGGAAATGCGACTACAATAGATGGTTTTTTATCAAACGTAAAACGAATCACTCCAGAACAATTACAGTCGTTAAAGATAGAAAGACCACAATCTGAATTTAATGATGGGCCTCCTTGTTTAGAGTCTTTGACACAGAACAAATTAAAAGACGGACGAGATAGAGTTTTATATCAATACATAGTGTATGCAAAAAAGAAATGGCCGGAGGATTGGCAAACAAAGTTAAATCCTTTTAACTATAATAACTTTGACCCACCTCTTTCTGATGATCAAATAGAAAAAAAGAAAAAGTATTTTGATAAAAAAGATTTTGGATTTAAATGTGAAGAAGAACCAATGTGTAATCATTGCGATAAAAAATTATGCAGGACAAGAAAGTTTGGTATAGGTAAACAAGTTTTATTCCCACAATTAAGTGATCTCCAAGTTGTAAAATTAGATCCACCTATCTACAGATTAAATGTGGATGGAGAAAGAATAGAATTAAAATCAGAACAATTACAAGAACAAAGATTGTTTACTAGAGCTTGTATGGATCAGATATATAAAAAACCACCTAAAATAAAAGCAAATGATTTTGACATTATGGTTAACGAATTAATGGCTAACAAAGAAGAAGTTGAGGCACCCAAAGGTGCTTCTAAATTAGAGCAGTTAAGTGATGGCTTAGAAGATTTTTGTACAGACATGACCGCTGAAGGAGCTACCAAAGAAGATATGATGTTTGGAAATGTATGGAATAGCGAGGGACACCATCATTTCATATATCAAAAATTTTATCATTTATATTTGTTGAAACATAGATGGACAGAAAAGTATGATTTAACTTTAATGTGGATGTTGGATCATTGCGGTTGTGAGCATATTAGGATAAGTATAGGTAAGAAAAAAATATCGGTGATTAAATTAAAAGAATTTGAAAAAGATAATATGAAAGTTAGAAGAAAAGAATTGAAAGCAAAGGATCCTTACTAATGAAAACTATTGTGTTGGGACCACCAGGAACAGGAAAGACAACAACTCTTCTAGACGAAGTAGACAAGTATTTAAAACAAACAGATCCAAACAGAATTGGTTTCTTTTCATTTACGCAAAAAGCTGCGTATGAAGCTAGAGACAGAGCTATGGATAAATTTAACTTTACAGAAGATGACCTGCCTTACTTCAGAACCTTACACTCTTTAGCTTTTAGAAGACTAGGAATAAAAAAAGAAAATGTAATGCAGCGAAGACATTACGAAGATCTTGGTAAGAAAATAAATATGCGTTTAGATTATAATGAATATGATAGAGAACATACTGGTTTGTTTACAACTAATAGTGATCTACTACGAATAATACAATTAGCTAGATTAAAAAACATTACACCAGAACAACAATACAATCTTAAACAACACACACAAAACATTAAAGTAAGAGAACTCATAGACTTTTCACATCAACTAAAAGAATACAAAAAATTATACAACTTAATAGATTTTACAGACATGATTACAGAGTTTATTAAATCTGATGCGTCTCCTAATTTTGATGTTGTGTTTATAGATGAAGCACAAGATTTATCACAAACACAATGGAGTATGGCAAAATCAATATGGGATAAAACTCAGGATACATATCTTGCAGGAGATGATGATCAAGCTATATTTAGATGGGCAGGAGCAGATGTAGATAGTTTCATAACTCAAAAAGGAAAGATATTAAATTTGACACAGTCTTATAGAATACCAAAAGTAGTTCATGATGTAGCCATGGGTATTGTTAGAAGAATATCAAAAAGAATATATAAAGATTGGTTACCAAAAACAGAAAAAGGTTTTCTATCACACTACCACAGTTTTAAGGACATAGATATGTCCAAGGGTGATTGGATGGTTCTTGCCAGAACCAAACATATGTTAAATGACGTAGAAAAAGTTTTACATTCTAAAGGTTTGTATTACAAAAATAAATTTAAAGAAAACTATGAACAAGATTTATATGATGCAATTATGGATTGGGAAGAATTAAGAAAAGGAAAATCTATTAATGCAGATCAAATAATTAGAATAGCTTCTTACATGACACCAAGTCATTATCAAAAAGAAGAATTACAATATTTAGACAAAGAATCTTTTTTTAACATGGAGGAGCTACGTAACAAAAAAGGTTTGAATACAGATAAAGTTTGGTATGAAGCTTTTGATGCAGCTGCAGAACAGAAAGTTAGATACATTAGACGTATGAGAGAAAACGATGAACAATTAAATAAATCACCTAGAATATTTTTATCAACCATACACGGAGTCAAAGGGGGAGAATGTGATAATGTAGTATTACTTACAGACTTAAGTTTAAACACACAAAAAAATTTTGAAAGAAATCCTGATGATGAAAATAGATTGTTCTATGTTGGTGCAACTAGAACTAAAAATCATTTACACATTGTGAGGCCAAAAGACATATACAAGGGATATAAAATATGAAAGACGCATACAAAAAGCAAATAGGTGGTGACCACTACCGATCAATGAAGATCCAGGCAAGTGAGTTTATAAATAAAAATAACTTGCCGTTCGCGGAGGGGAATGCTATTAAGTACTTGTGCAGGCACAAGCAGAAGGGACAGAAAGAAGATTTATTAAAAGCAATACATTATATTGAAATGGCAATAGAGAGGGACTATGCAGACACCGATATTTAAACCACAAACAGAATGGCTACCACCAACAGATTTTCCAGATCTTGGAAAATACGATGAGATAGCAATAGACTTAGAAACAAAAGATCCAAACTTAAATAAAAGGATGGGATCAGGATCTGTTGTAAAAGTTGGTGATGTTGTGGGTATATCATTATCTACTGGAGATTGGTGTGCGTATTATCCAATAGCTCATGAGGGTGGAGGAAATATGGATCGTAGAATGGTTCTAAAGTGGCTACAGGACCAGATGAATTATGAGTCTACAAAAATATTTCATAATGCCATGTATGATATTTGTTGGCTAAGATCCATTGGTATAAACGTAAAAGGTAGAATAGTAGATACTATGATTGCTTCGGCTTTAATAAATGAAAATAGATTACGATATGATTTGAATGGTATATCCAGAGATTATCTTGGTAAAGGTAAAGACGAAACACAATTATATGAAGCTGCAAAGTCTTGGGGCGTAGATCCTAAAGCTGAAATGTATAAACTCCCAGCCATGTACGTTGGTGCTTACGCAGAGCGTGACGCACAACTCACATTTGAGTTGTGGCAGGAGTGTAAAAAAGAAATAATGCATCAAGATATACAATCCATATTTGATATGGAAACAAATCTATTTCCTGTGTTGGTTGATATGAGGTTTCTTGGTGTAAGAGTTGATAAAGAACAAGCTCATATAGAAAAAAAACTTATGGTCGAAGAGGAGAAACGATTATTAGGTAGTGTTTATGCTGACACCAATATAGAGGTACAAATTTGGGCTGCAAGATCCATAGCTAAAGTATTTGATAAATTAGGATTGCCATATGATAGAACAGCTAAAACTCAAGCACCCTCATTTACTAAAAATTTTTTAGCAAATCACCCACATCCAATAGTCAAAAACATAGCAAAAGCACGTGAGATTAATAAAGCTCACACTACATTTATAGATACCATTCTAAAGTATAGTTTAAACGGCCGTATCCATGCGGAGATTAACCAATTGAGGTCAGAGGGTGGTGGGACAGTCACTGGTAGATTTTCGATGAATAACCCTAATTTACAGCAGATTCCAGCACGTAACAAAGACCTCGGACCACGGATCAGATCATTATTTTTACCGGAAGAAGGACATACTTGGGGTTGCTTTGATTATAACCAACAAGAACCACGTCTAGTTGTGCATTATGCATCTCTGCAAAACCTATATGGTGTTGATGATGTAGTACATGCATACATGCAAGGCGATGCAGACTTCCACCAGATTGTATCTGATATGGCTAACATACCTAGATCACAAGCTAAAACAATTAATCTTGGTTTGTTTTATGGTATGGGTAAAAATAAATTACAAGCAGAGCTTGGTATAAGCAAACTACAAGCTACAGAATTATTTAAACAATATCATTCTAGAGTTCCTTTTGTAAAACAATTGATGGACTCTGTTATGGCTAGAGCCCAGGACGCCGGTAAAGTTAGAACTCTGCTAGGTCGTTTGTGTAGGTTTCATTTATGGGAACCAAATCAATTTGGTATACATAAAGCACTACCACACGAGGCAGCGTTAGCGGAACACGGACCAGGGATCAGAAGGGCTTACACATACAAAGCACTTAATAGATTGATACAAGGATCTGCAGCTGACATGACAAAGAAAGCTATGATTGATTTACACAAAGAGGGAATCATACCGCATTTACAAGTTCATGATGAATTAGATATATCTATAGGATCTGAAAAAGAAGCTCAGAGAATAAAAGATATTATGGAGTCCGCAGTAAACCTTGAAGTTCCAAACAAAGTAGATTATGAATTTGGAAGGAACTGGGGCGAAATAAAATGAGGATTTATTATGGCTTACTTAAATGCAAACATACCTGTACAATACGCACAGATAAGGAGAGAGTATCTTTATGACCTTAAGAAACATCATGGAGAAGTTGAAGACTGTATTATTTTTGGTCTTTCGGCTATTACGGGGCGTGCCATCCTTTTTCATTGTATTATGGAAAATGGAGCTATCTTCTATCGTCTACCGATATCTGCGTTTATTCAGAAGGGTTTTAAACCGGCAGAAGTTCCTAGACGTAGACTTGACGAATTACAATTATGGAATTGTTTTAGTTATTATCCTGCTGTTACTTCTTGGGATATTTTAGACGGACAATCAGGCAAATACATAGGCAAAGACAAAAAATGGCATGAGGGTGCATACCTATTTACGGTTGACTTTGCTCATCCTGAAGTTAATATACTTGACACCGATCATTCGGAAATTCCGCACGAGCATAAGTGCGCTCACATCATAGCCCTAAACGACGGGAACTATGCAGCACAACCAAACAATAGATGTATATGGGACATACCATCATTCACAGTTAAGGATGAGGTACCGGACTGGAAAGTGCAAACTTCTGAATGGAATGTTGAAAACACAAGTAAATGGAAGACCGAAGATACGGATAACTTCTTTTACGAGATTGAGGAGAAAAAAAATGATTAAGTGGATTAAAAAGTGGTTAAAGAAATACACTGATTGGATTTTTAAAGACTTTTATAAGTAATGAAAAACAAAAAAAGACTATCTAAGTTTGAATGGGTCAAGAAGAATATAGTGATTGTCCCTGTGGTGGCAGCTATACTCGCTGGAACATTCACATCTGTTAGATATGTTCTTAGTCTTACGGACACAATTGAAGCAAATAAACAAACATTAATAAATATTGAAAGAGATTTAGCAGTAGCAGAAGATAAGTTAACAGAAGTTGCCACAAGATTATCTGCAGCTGAAGCAACGTGGGAGATGGCAGAAAATTTATATAGACAACTAGCGGACCAGGTAAGAGAACATGCATACGATATTAAAGACCTGTCTCGTTAATTTAGCGTGGATATTATTTTTCTTATTTGTGGTGACATCATCAGCACAAGCACGTAACGAATACTTAAACGATGGTACCAACAGCTGCGATCAAGGCAGTTGGGAAGCATATACAGAAGTGAGACAGCATGAATATAAAAGTGGTAATAATGATGAATCACAAAACCAAACATTAGGTTTTAGATTTAGAAAATCTATTGGCCCTGTATGTGATGAAGAGTTTGCTAAAGAACAAAGATTAAAACAAAAATTAAAAACACAATTAGAATTAGTGAAAGAGTGTAAGAGAGTGCCTAGAATTAATCCACCACCTCCTGCTTTTGCAGAACTAATAAATCAATGTATGCAACTAGGTGTTATGTCGGCTAATTCTTTTAGTGAAAGAGACTTCGATCCTAAAATTAGCTATTGGACAGAACTAAAACAACAGTATTTAAAAGACAATCCAGATGTGATAACACTAGACAACTATAAGGAAAAGAATGGCAAATAAACCACTAAAAATTAGCGAAGAGGCTGCCGTGCAAATGCCTATGAAGACGGTTGCCAGTTTGATTACGATGGTCGCTATCGGAACCTGGGCATATTTTGGATTGCATGAAACACTTAATTCACACTCAACACAATTAGAATTAATATCAAAAGATCTAGAACAAAATACAGAGTTTAGAATTAAGTACCCAAGAGGACAATTAGGTAAATCATCCGGCGAAGCGGAGCTCTACATGTTGGTGGAGGATTTATATAAGTCTGTAGATCGTTTGAACAAAGCTATTGAAGATGGTATGCACAATAAAGTGAACATTGAATTTTTACAAAAACAAGTAGAAAAAGCTACTTCAGATATTGAAAAATTAAAAGATAGACAAAGAGAGTTTGCTAACGGAGGAAAACACTAATGGTTGAAACTGTAGTAGCACTTTTGATGTTTATTAACGGAGAGATTAAAGAGCATAGAATACAAGACAATATGGCAACCTGCCTACGTGGTAAAAGAGTTGCAGAGAGAGATTACAACCCAAGTGTAAGTTATAAATGTATTAAGTCCAAAGCAGAGACAGAAATATACATGGGCCAAAAAAGTATTAAAAAAATAATACTTGAATAATGAAGAAAGAAAAAAAGAATCCTATCGCAAAAGATTTAAGAACACGTAAATATAAACCTAGAGTTAAGTCTAGTAAAAAGGTATACGTAAGAGAAAAGGATAAATTTAAATTTGTAGGATTTACGGATTACTAATGAAATTTCATACGGAAATAGTCACAGGCAAATGTCCAGAATGTTTATCAAAAACATTACTAGTTGGTATCGCAAATTCCTTCTATCGTTGCAGTAATTGTGGTATGGATCTAGAGCAAAAAGTAAATGGTGTTATAAAATATATACAAGCAGACAAAGACACTAAAATGGCTTTGAGGGTGGACATAGCAGACGATGGCAAAGAAACATAAGTTTGGTGTAAACACATACGTAAAAAGAACTAAACCTAAGATAGGTAGACACAAAAAACGTATGAACAAATCAGAAAAAAGAAATTACAAACCAAGTGTAGGCCAAGGGAGGCCGTAGTGGAAAAGATCGTAATGATCTCTCTTCTGTATTTAACATTTACAGGAGATGTTAAGTCTACTAAGTTTGTTGAGATCTGGGAACCACAGAATTGTGCAGGTTGGTATCATTGGGAAATAAAATCAAAACCAAAAAAGAAAACACCATTAACAGGACGCACGTATTACGTGTATAACGGTTATGGTAGTGAAGGCAAAACAATTAAAGTTATAGGATATAAATGTTCTGGGGGATAATTGTATTTTTATTTTGGCTAGATATCTTATTATTTTTAGTATTGACATTTGGAATTATATCATATATAATGTAGGATATGAAATACAGATATAAAGTAAAAGAAGAAGGAACAGACAAAGAAGAAACAATGGAAGCCATGAGCTTGCATAAGTTGATTAAGAAACTAGATCCTAAAAAAACATTTAGGGTAGAGTATGAAAACAAGAAGTCTCATGATTGTACTAAACTTGTTTTTAATGGTACTTATAAAATCATATGAAACATAAAAGTATGAGTCAGATGAACAAAGAAAGAGGTAGAAAGTGGGACGGGAAATCTCGTCCTTCTACCAAGTTATATAAAAAAAGGTGGAATGAAATATTTGGTAGAAGAAATGAAGTGATTACCGAAGCAAGTTTCACAAGCAGAGATTACTCAAATGAAAACACTAATAATACTACTACTGACGACGAGCGGACTGGAACAGATAAAGTATCCGATAAAAAAGAATCTGACGTGTGAACAACAAGCAAACGAGTGGCGTGATACAAATACCAAGTATTACGACTCACGGAACACGGATCATAAACATCAAGGTTGGTATACAAAGGAAGGTAATTTATGGATAGGACATATTTGCGAAAGTTAAAAAACAAGTTTGATCTATGGCATTTAATGTATAGAACAGAAATTGTTTTAACTTCAGCAGGATTTATTGTCGGTTTTATAATCGGCGCTATTATATTTTAAACGAACCTATCTGCTACGAGGGAATCGGAGATAGGTTATAAAGGTGAGAAATTATTTAAGTACTGCCACATTTCAAACACATTGTCAAGTTTCACTAATTGGATAACATCCAAACTTGACTGCTAATCTATATTTATTGACGTTTTCTTTACCTTCTTTTTGTAAAAGCTCTAGACTTTTGACAGATGCATCTGCTGCACATTCAGCCCAATCATCATATACAATAGTCGGTTGGATAGGGGTTTTACATTCCCCACTTAAAAAAGAACACACCGATAGTATTAATATAAATTTTGTCATTGACAATCCTACATTTAAATCCTATATTGCGTGAAAGGAAAGAAAATGACAGACACAACAAAATATAGAAACGTTTCGTTATCTCATGCAACATACAAGATATTAAACACGTTGTCCAAAACTTTGGACCCCGATGTCAATATGTCTATATCCAAGACGATATCGAAATTAGCAAACGAGAAAGTTAGGAAGTTAAATGGCAAGATCAAAGTTCAAGAGTCAAGCAACAGCAAATAGCAATGCTTTAGAATTGTTTGGAAGAAACAAAGAACCCGAACATAATTTATGGATTGCAGTTGTAGCTAAAGGATTAGATGATGCTTTACATCAATCTGATCTACTTATAGCACAGCAAGGTATAACATGGGTGCAAAGCTGCGGACATAATTTTAAATATGTTTGCCATTTAGCAGGCTACGATTGGAAGTATGTTTACGATAAAGTAATAAAGAAAGTAAATAAAAGAGATAAAGAAATAAAAGATTACAATAAAGGAGTAAAAGATCTAATTAAGAGTGGTCTTAAAAAGAAATGGTATCTTACGAGAATGAGAAACATTCAATGAAAATCCCAATGAAACAAACTAAAATTTGTGACAATTGTAATGGAAACGGTTATATTAGGATAGATACAGTAGACGGACCTAAACAAGTAAAACAATGTTGGGTTTGTGAATCAGAAGGAGAGTTAAAAAAGTATGTACAAAAAGACGTTGATAATTTTATTTACGAGTTTTATTTTAACAACCGGGTGCAGTAAAGTAGAGTGGGGAGACTTTGAATGGGATCCCGCAAAGGCAGCAGCTAGAATAACTTTCGGCCAGGTTAAATGAATGAACCAAGATAGATTTATATTAGACATGCATGTAAAAGGCAAAGAAGCAGAAAATTTGGCACAAATATATTTTCTAAAAAATGGATACCATGTGTTTAATAATATAAGTCAACACGGTTGCATTGATTTGATTGTAGTAAATAAAGATAATGAAATATTAAAAGTAGATGTTAAATCTGTGTGTAGGAGAGCAAGAGACGGATTTATAATTAATAGGTGCCGTACAGAATTGCAAAAAAAATTAGATGTAAAAATATTATACGTCGACACAGATAAAAGAGAATGTTATTTCTACAAAGAAGATGAAAACCCTTTGAAAAGAAGAACACCAATACAAAAAATATGAATAAAATATTTTTACTAATAGCCAGCGGTTTTTCAGTTATGATATTACTGTCTTTGTTTATGATTTTAACAGGATGTGCAGGATGGCAATAAGGCATAAAACATGATTACTATTCCAGATTTTATAGATTTAATGATATTAAAATACAGAAGATTTATGGACTATCCATACCGGTTTTTAGAAGCGTTTGGATCTTGGATGAATGTCTATGCCTGGAATAAACGTTGGAGAAACAGAGAAAAAGGAACAGGATATGCCAGAAAAAGTTAGTGTACAGATATATAACTGGGGACCTTGTGTTATTAAACTCAAGATAAAAGATGAGTTAAAAAAGATGTTATTGGAAGAAGCTCCAAAAGGAATTGATTACAGAAACAAACTTGCAGGGATCTTAGAACATGAAACAGGCTATACTGATGAAGCTAAGAATAGAATTATACCTCATCTAGCGAAGTGCTTTGGTCTTTACGATCAGGCGTGGGAACATTATACGAGAAAGAAGAATAAGAAGAAGCCAGAATATATTTTATCTGCGCTTTGGATCAATCATCAAAAGAAACATGAATTTAATCCACCACACGATCATGACGGTGCGTTGAGTTTTGTTATCTATTTAGATATTCCTGAAAAATTAAAAAAAGAAAACGAAGATTATATCGGTAAGTCCGCTGGGCCTGGTGGTATACAGTTTCTGTATGGAGAAGGACCAAGAGATCAGGCGGTAACCTACATGTCTCATTTTCCAGAGACAGGAGATATGTTTATTTTTCCTGCTTGGTTAAAACATTGGGTAAGCCCTTTTAAATCTGATTGTACTAGAATTTCTGTATCAGGAAACGTACACGACTCTGCGCCCTTAAATAATATTGTAAAAAATGATACAGAAGAAAAACAAGTATAGCTATATCAACGTTCCGAGGTCCGAGAACCATGGAACACGGACATACGATGTCAACGGGATCAAGCTCCCTTCTGTCACGACTATCTTATCACGGACCAAGGACCAACGATTTCTAAAAGAATGGAAAGCCAAAGTTGGCGAAAAAAAGGCGGAAGAGATTAAGAATCTATCTTCTAAAAGAGGTACACTCATGCACAAGTATTTAGAACACTATGTGCTTGGTAAAGGTTATGAAGATCTTACAGATCTAGGACAAGCAACAAAGAAGATGGCAGAAAAAGTAATAGAGGTTGGTCTTACACCTGTATCAGAATATTTTGGTTCAGAGGTTACGTTATATTATCCAGGTCTATACGCTGGAGCCACAGACTTAGTTTGTATGCACAACGACATGGAAACCATCGTGGATTTTAAACAAGCAAATCGCCCCAAACGAGAAGAATGGATAGATGATTACAAACTGCAAGTGGCAGCATACGCTATGGCCCACGACCACGTGCACGGCAGTAAAATCAGACAAGCCGTAATTATGGTATGCACGCCAGACTTATATTTCCAAGAATTTAGAATACAGGATCAACAATTAAGGGAATGGAAGCACAGATTTCTAGTAAGACTAGATATGTTTTACAATATGAGGCAGCAATGAGTCTACATTGTGGCAAGATTAAGGCATATTACGGACATATAGTACTTAATTTCATAAAATTATTTTTTAAAAAAAATAAAAAAAACATAAAATGTCCACTATAAAATGTCCAATGGTTAAAAAAGTCAATAAAGACGTCAAGTTAGGGGCCATGCAAAGACATTTTACGTTTTTTGGAAGCCTATTTTGTGAGATTTGGTACTATATACGAGGGGGTATGGACATTTTACATGCCCAAATGGACATTTTATGAGACCTAGATTTGAATACAGAATGGTGATATTGATACTGGTAGGTGGTTGCGTCCCTGTGTTGATCACAACATTATTGAATAGGTACTTCAACTACTCTATACAAGACTCAATGGAGCTCACATTAATTCTTTGCATACCTATTGCGGTATGGATGGCTTTAAAAATAAACGAGAGATGGCACGATGAAGAGGAAGATTAGAAAAAAACGTTATAAACATGCAATCATAAGTAAAAAGAAATATTACTTTTATCAAATCCGTTGGGTTGACATCACCGGAGAGTCATCACATGCAACTGCAGAAGAGTTTGACAAGTTTGAGGCATGCGTTATGCTTACTCAAGCATATGTTTACAAGAAAACTAAAAAGTTTTTATACACATTTAGCACCTATGACATCAAAGAAGAATGTTTTTCAGATAGAAATATATTTCCTATTGGATGCATTATTAAGATGGATAAGGTACTTATCACATAGGACATAAAATGATTGATTGGCTTTGGACCAGCAAGTATGTATGGGGTTTAAGTCAACCAAAGGAGAGAAAAAATGTTCGGATCAAACGAAGACGAAAACAAAAACAAAATCGAACAACTAGAAGAAAAGGTAGAAGCGTTAGAAAACAAAATCGCAAACATCTTAGACGTTCTAGAAATGCAAGATGATGTTGAAGATGAAGATATCGAAGATGATGATCAAGACGAAGACAAAGATTAATCTTTCTTATTATCACCCTCGATCTTTTTGGGTTCGGGGGTGACATCAATAATCTGTGCGTAATCTTCTAATATTTGTTTCATTTTTGATTCTAATTCCTGTTCTGATAAATCTTCTAGCTTTCCTGTTTTTATTATTTTTCTGTCTATATATAATCCTGCCGCCTTCCCCCTATTGGTTTCAGCGTTTACCGCAGCACTCCAAGCACCTTTCTTCAGGGCAGCGTCTTTAATTCTTCCAAGTTCTGCTACGTGACTTGCATAGTTAACTTCGTATTTTTTTAATCTTTCTTCTTTTAATTCACCTATATATTTGACTACAAGTGGGTTCAGCCGAGGGTTGGTAAGTTCAGACCCTTCTTGCCTACAACGCTTCTCGCTGTACCCCGCCTGTTTTGCAGCTTCCGCTTTGGTTAGTGGTCCATCGGGTCCGCCAAATACGAGTAGCTCGGCAAATCTTTTTTGCATTTCTGTTAATCTCTTCGGTAATCCCATATTGACATTTTAGGGTAACAATCATATATTGTCAAGGATGGTAACGACAAAGAAAGATGCAATAGATTTACAGAATCAAATTGATAAACTTAGTAAAGATTTTGATGCTGGCCCATTTGCGCATGATTTACAACATCATCCGGGAAAGAGAGGACCAAACGATTTGGAACAGAGGATAGAAGATCTGATGACAATTAATAAATCACATCAAAAGTTGAATGGTGATTTAAGAGCAGAAGTTATGTTTTATAAAAAGAAAGCAGAACACTATGAAATTATGTCTAAACAATTGAAAGAAGACAATAAGAAATTAGCTCAACAGATTAACGATCAGATAGAGAGAATACGTAAGGGATTGTAATGTTTGTCAAACATTTACAAGAATATTTAGACCAATTTACTGATGGCAAGAAAGGGAATGCCATAGGTAATGCTAGAATATATGTTCAGGTTGGTGGTCACCTTGAAGAGATAAAAAGAATGGAAGTTCAAGAGAGTAATATCATAGGTGATGGCTCAATTAGAGTCGTGTTTAAACTTACAAGACAACAGTTAATTATAGCTCCCAAAACACCAGAGTAACTCCAAAAAAATGCGGGGACCAGAGGCAAAACTTTATCAAAAATTAAAGAAAGCTACTCCTAAAATTATATGGAATCGTATTGAAAACATTAGCGTTCCTGGTATGCCTGATGTGTTGGGCTACAACAAAAATAACAAATTTTTTACAGTTGAATTAAAAGTTACCCGAGGTAATAAACTCAGATTTTCTCCTCACCAAATTGCTTGGCATTTACAGCATCCTGACAATACATTTATCTTGGCAGAGGCCCTCGGTCCGAGGTCCATTAAACTTTATAAAGGATCCGTGATCCGGGACCTTGTTGCTTGTGGCTTGGAGCTTGAGGCTTGCTGCTTGGGGCTTGAGGCTTGTTGCTTGCAGCTTGAAGCTTGCGGCTTGTAGCTTGGTGCTTGGCCCACCAGGTCGTGTCGCGTCCTTCTCTTAAACACCACACATAGTGATTATACATTATCGATGAGTAGTAACGATTAGTGCTCACGGTACTCTACGTTGGGGACAGCTCTGTCCCAGCATGCTCTACAATCTTTGCATTGGTTTCCCTGCTTGGAGGCCGGGCACTGTCTGCTGTCCTGGGCGTGACTGGTTCTCTCTGTTCCGGGTGCCGCGACTGTAGATGTCCAGGGCCAGCTCTTCACCGGCGCCTGGTTTATCATATGCGAGGATTGCCTTATGATTAGGTTTGAAGGGACCACAGCCGGGTCCATCAAATTAAAAAATTTTCGCTCACGCGTGGGCAGCCAGTGCTGTGTATCTGGCGTGCGTTTACATACTTCGAATATTGCTCTTAGATGCTCGGGGCTCTGGATGTCTCCGCTGTCGTGCCACCTGAACCATTTCTCCCCGGTGATCAATACAACCATGGCGTCGACCCATTTAGGATGTCCCAGTGACTCGAGCCTTCGGGCCAGCGCTGCTTGAACATTGCCAAACCTATACCGGCCCTTCAATGCGTAACAGCCAGCGCAAACGCTGCCTGGGATCTTAACAAGCTTAGCACCTGTAATACAGCGTGCAGCTGGTAAATTATATGCCGGTCCGGGCATCTTTGATGGTTTACTTAAACCTCCAGTAATCTTTCTTGCTTCTTTCTTTAACATAATAGTCCTACCTTATCCTACAGCTTGAAGCTTGTCAAGCTTGCAGCTTGGAGCTTGGCGCTTCGGAAAGTTGCACCGAGCGCCAGGCCATGCCTGCGAGCGTGTATTTCAGGTGAGGGGAAATACACAAAAACCTAGAGTTCATCGTTAAGGGCTTGGACTCCGAACTTACCCTGGTCAATTGCTTGACCCGAGATCCATTGTCCAAATAATATAATAAGAAAAACAATGGATCCCGGCTCAAGTTTTATAACCTGCACCAAACGTTGAATACTTCCATCAACGCTCTAAACTCCTTCTTGGTCATATACTTAATTTCTTCTGCCAGATCAGGGTTTGTCTTTTTTATTTCTTTTACTAGTTTCTTTCTAATTCTCATAATATCATCCTACACCATGTGGGACCAGCTGTCAAGCTTGCTGCTTGGAGCTTGTTGCTTGGTCAAGTGAGTGCTGGCCAGTAGATAACAGCTGTTACACGGATTCCAATGTACACCACTCGGTCACTTGACCCCAGATCTGACTGGCTTGTACCTAGGCTCTTTATTACTTTAAGCGTTCCAATCAGATCAGGGCTCAAGTTTGGTCAAGAGTGAGGGTGGCAAACTACCCAGACCATCTCACTCATACGTTAGTTAGACGCTTGACCGTGGTCTAGCGGAATGCGTCTCATGCCAAAAGGCGGGCCGCACCCAGCACTTGACCCCAGATCCGTTGAGATTTTTCGCCGAAGCGTAGAACTGCAGAAATCTACGACGTTTTTATCTACCCAACAGATCAGGGCTCAAGTTCTTTTGAACATTGACCATATCAGAGCCACCAAGAAGAATGCCATCAGCATTCTTAATTCCATAGGTGATTCCATAAATATCAATTGCCAAAACTCTACCATCTAGGCAACCCTATCAATATTAATACGTGAACCAATATCAGCATACATATCCAAAACGTCATTTAGTTTACCTTTCTATATCCCATATAGTCCTTGACAAGAGTTTTGTCAAGTGATATATTTCTAATTAAGAAAGCGAGGTCTAATGACACGAATAAGACTAAATAACGAATACAGGCAGAAATTCTTTAATAGAATAAAGCACGTATTTGAAGAAGAAAACACGCAAGAAAAAGAGGGATATTTACAAGCTAGAGAAAATGTTGATGAAGCATATTCTAAAGTATTTCCTCTTGCTAAAGAAGTGGTAGAAAGAACAAATCTACCTGAAGATGTAAAAGTATTACAAGGGTTCAAAAAGAAATATGGTAGTCCTTGTGATGTGGTAGCAAAAGATAAATGCTTTTATTTTGCAACTACTAAAGAAGAAGCAGATGAAGAAAGAGATGAGGTTGAAACAGATGATGAAAAGAAAACTGTTCAATCGCATTTTGATTTTGGTCTGTATGGTAGTTTAGACGGAAGCGATTACCATAGTAGAGATGATGAGAAAAAAGGTTTTGCCTATGCTTATTTTAGAGAAGAACTAAAAGCAAAAGGTTTAAACCCTGACATCATAGCTCAAATGAAAAACAAAGATGATAACCCCCATAAAACTAAACACACGGAACTTAATGATAAGTTTCTTGGTTATAGTGGTCGTTATTCTTCTTACAATTCTGATGATGATAATAGTAGTGGCTTGACTAGAAAGTTTGATAGTCAATGGTACGTAGATATTATTGGAACATCACATTGTAGGCAAAGAGCTATACCTTGTAGTCGTAAAGAGTTTGAAATCTTTATGGGTTGGAGAGCAGTTAAAGGACAACTGATTGCTAAACATCAAACTTGGATAGATAGTTTGGAAGCTCAATACCAAAAAGTCAAAGAGGGTTTAAAAGCATATAGATATATGGAAGAAGCTATTAAATTCTGTGAAGAACTTGGTATCAAGGTTGATGAAGCAGAAATGGTTAGGTCTAATTCAACAGGGCTAATGATTTACGAACCAAGCAACTTGGCTAGTTTAATCAAAGGCATGAAGAATAAAACTAAAACTAGAGAACAAAAGATTGCTGAACGTATGCAATACGAAGCAAAACAATCAGCATAATTAATTTGACATTATTGGGATAATCATGTATTATCCCAATATAACAACAGAAAGAAATAGCGAGGATAAATGAAAGCACAAACACAAATAAACATACCAGAAAACTTCTTCATAACTTATTATGCAAACAAACATCAGAAGTTTATAACAAGAAAAGGTCAATGGACTAATCCAGACACAGAACAACAAGGAAAGTATTTTGTATCAAAGGACGGCAAACCTTGTTTCATCTATTGGGACTTAGACGCAGACGGCTGGAGAATGGCAACTTGGGCTATGACAATTAAGGAAAGATAAAATGTATAATCATTGTCAAAATCCTAAATGTCATCACAACTCAACAACAGACAGAGTCCGAGGAACAAAGGGCAATAAGGTTTATGTGACACGCAGTTCAACAGACTACTTTGGAATTGCGTGTACGTATCATTGTCTTTATGAATATATGAGAACACATGCAGAAGCCATTGCAAGGGCTATACCTGAGCGACCCAAACAATCGCGTCCTGTTAATACTTACTTAAATGATAATAACGAATGGGTTGACATTCAAAGATAGGTATAATTTATTAGACTAATAAATTCTACCCTGGACCGCCCTTCGGGCGGTCCAGGGGTCCCGAACCAAATCTCAAACAACACGGAACATCGACCCCCATCCCCCCTTTTATGCAAAAAGGGGTCCCACTGCTTTTGACTATAGTGCTTGAT
>VTLG01014801.1_pt1 | contig 25762 bp, 27 predicted proteins | sample 4694571 | NCBI WGS metagenome assembly VTLG01 (sample SAMN12604809, study PRJNA352737) | marine metagenome | biome: ENVO:00000447; feature: ENVO:00000209|ENVO:00000569|ENVO:01000036; material: ENVO:00002151; isolation source: viral sequences binned using virsorter ...
GTCAACGCCCTCCGGCATCCAAACCTAAACCTGCTAAAGAACGCAGGTGAGGTACATGCAGCCGGCGGGGTCACATTTAATGTTCTTTCCGTCTTTGACGAGGAGAACTGGGTTGCGCCGTCGAGCGATGCACGCATTAACGTCGCTCTCTATCACGGCTCTGTGTCTGGCGTCAAGACCGACACGGGCTGGGTGATGACGCATGGCGACCACCCAATAACAATTTTTGAAGGGCACGACTATGTTATGCTTGGTGATATTCATAAAACGAATCAGATCCTTGATGACGACGGCCGTGTCCGGTATCCGGGCTCCACTGTTCAACAGAACTTTGGAGAGACAGACGACAAAGGATTCTTGCTTTGGGATATCCAGAATAAAGATGACTTTACTTGTGAGCACATTGTAATCGAGAACCCCAAGCCTTTTATAACAATAAATCTAACCCCCACTGGGCGTATGCCCAAAGGCTTGACTGTGAAGAAGGGCGCCCGATTACGACTTGTGTCTAACAACAACTTGTCACTTGAGGCGATGCGGAAAGCTATTGATATAGCCAAGCAGCGCTTCAAGCCGGATACCATTACTTTTCTTAACAGGGCAGCAGGACAACGGGGGAATGTCGAAGAAATCACCGACAGCATCCAACAGGATGATATGCGAAATCCGCAGATCCAAGAGGAGCTTATTCGTGAGTATCTGGTGGATTATCAAGTTAGTGAAGAGTTGATGAAAAAGGTGCTGGACCTAAACTCTCTTTACATTAAGAAAGCGGAAGAGACCGAAGAGGTGTCCAGAAATATTAAGTGGCGTCTGAATGAACTGCGTTGGGATAACTTATTCAACTATGGCGAGGATAACCGAATCGACTTCAGTCGTTTGACTGGCACTGTGGGTATTTTTGGTAAGAACTATTCCGGCAAATCCAGCGTTATTGACAGCTTGTTGTACACCCTTTTCAATACAACCTCCAAGAATGAACGCAAAAATGTTAATATTATTAATCAGAATAAGGACGAAGGTTCTGGTGAGGTTATAATTACTATTGGTGATGAACAATATTATGTTCGTCGAGGATCAAAAAAATATACAAAGCGCCTAAAGGGCGTTGAAACACTTGAAGCAAAGACTGATTTGGATTTCTTCAAAATAGACGCCAACGGCGAAAAGGTTAGTTTAAATGGGCTTACGAGAAACGATACGGACAAAAACATCAGAAAAGTCTTCGGATCTCTTGATGATTTCCTTCTCACTAGCTTGTCTAGCCAGCTTGATAGTCTTTCCTTTATTAGGGAAGGCAGCACAAAAAGGAAGGAAATCTTGGCAAAGTTTCTCGACTTGGAAATCTTCGAAAAGAAATTCAAGTTAGCAAAGGAAGATGCCTCTGACATGAAAGGCGCCCTCAAGCGCCTTCAAGACAGGGAATACGATGTTGAGATAGACCACGCAGAACGCGTTCACTTCGAGTATGAGGCAGCGTTAGAGGAACAGAAGGATGCCTGCAATCAACTGAAAGAAGAGATAGAAAAACTTGTGCTGGATATCGCAGAAATCGATACAAAGATTGAGTCTATTCCAGCAGAGGTCATTGACATTGCACAGGTTAGGTTGGACATTAAAGATAAAACCGCCGCCTTATCAGAAACACAAGAGCAACTTGTAAAAGACAAAGATAATCTGCAAGAAAAGAAAGACCTTGTTGCCAAGATAGACAAGTTCCTTGAAGAATATGATATCACAGACCTCAGTGATAAATGGGACAAGGCTACTGATTTGTATGAAGAGTTGCAAGTTTTTGAAAGAGAGATGCTCATAATCAAGAAAAGAATTGACACTCTTGATGAGCCCGGCTTTATCAAGGGGTGCAAATGCCTGCACGAAGCTGAAAAGGCGCTTGCTCACTGGCCCAAGTTGGAGAAGTCACTAGAAGAGAAGACGCAAGAACACACAGCATTGGAACCCGATATCGTTGCTGAAAGTATTCGCAAGTATAATGCCCTGATAGAAAAGAAAGATGAAACGACCAGAACGATTACATCGACCGAGCTTGAGATTGCTCGCAAACAAAACACCATCAATACATTGATGGCTGAGTTGTCGGTCCTTAAAACAAAGAAGACATCTTACGAAGATAATAAAGAAGCGATTGAAAACCTTGAAGCCCTTCTGGTAGAAAAGAAAACATTCGAAAAAACCCTGACCACCAAGAGCACCGAACTCTTGGACTGTGAAGAAGAGATAGTAAAATATCACAGGCTCGTCGGATCCCTTGAGCAAAAGGTATTAAATATTAAGGAACAGAAAGATGAGTATATTGAACTTCGTGAACAGTTTGCAGCATATGATCTTTATATGCGGGCTATGCATCCTAACGGTATTGCGTATGACGTTATCAAAAAGAAGCTTCCTGTTATCAATCAGGAAATCGCAAAGGTTCTCGCGAACCTAACAAACTTTGAAGTCCTCTTTGAAGAGGATGGAAATAAGCTTGATATCTTTATCAAGCACCCGAGGCATGAACCTCGTCCACTCTCGATGGCCTCGGGAGCAGAGAAGACAATGGCCGCAATGGCTATTCGCCTTGCTTTCCTTGCAGTTTCAAACCTGCCGACAAGCGACATTATGGTGCTTGATGAACCGGGGACAGCGCTGGACGAGGAGCACCTACAAGCATTTACCCAACTTCTGGACATGATTAAGGTACATTTCAAGACAACACTTTTGATTTCCCATTTGGATTCATTAAAAGATATTGTTGATTTAACCCTTGACATTTCCAAAAAAGAAGGTTATGCTTATATAAACCAATAACTATTTATTATAAATGGAGGTAACATGAACTTGATTAAGGGAGCACTCGATAGATCTTTAGAGAAGGTCGTATCGCGCAAGCTACTTGTCTGGGCAACAGCAACTGGTCTAGCCTACACGGGCTACCTGACTAGTGGAGATTGGGTAACCATCTCGGCACTTTATCTCGGTGGCCAAGCTGTCATCGATGCTGTTGTTAAACTCAAGAGCCCATGATGTTAAGTCTTATGAAATTCATAAGCACCTATTGGAAGGAGATCGCGATAGCATGTCTGTTATTTGCGGTCTCCTTCTTGTGGTGGCAAGATCACAAGAGTCTCGTTAACGCATACGATGCGTCAGTGGAGAGCTACGAAGTCAGAATCAAAGAGTTGAAAGAGAGCTACAAGCGAGAGACAGAAAGAAAAGAAGAGGCCTTAGAAAAGTACAAAGAAAAACTTGAGGCCCTCGAAGATGAATATAGCGAGTATAAAAGTTCTATTGTCGAGATTAAAGCCGAGCGAGTTAACGAACTGGTCCGGCTGAGGAACGAAAACCCACGGCAGTTGATTACGGAAATAGAGGAGAAGTTTCATTTTGAGTATGTTGAGTAAAATATTATTTTTGTTCTTCTTGCTGTGTCCGTCCAATGCTTACGCAGACGAGGGCAGGTTTACTCTTGTCCCTCATGGTGGGATAGTTCCTTTTGAGGCGACCTGCTTCGACACCACAGCCACGGCAAAGCTTCTTACTTGGAAAGAGTTCCTTAAAGAAGAGGAGCGCAAGCTATGTGAGTTTGAAAAGCGAACTCTCTCCTTGGACTACGATTTGGTCATAGAGAATATGCAAATCACTTTGGATGAAACCAAAGTACGTTATCAGGTCGAGATAGATACGAGGGACGAAGAAATAGAAACCCTCCGAGACATTATTAAGAAAAACAAAAAACTAAACATACCCGTCGTCGTCGCAACCAGCGTTGCCGTTGGTTTTGGAGTTGGCTTCGGCACTTATCATTTTGCGAGTAAGTAATGAAAAAGAAAAAACTAGATCCGAATGATCTTGCCAAGTTTGAAAAAGCAATTTCAAAGAAATACGGCCCAGAGGCCATAGAAAACCCAAGGAAACATTGGAACGATGAAAAAGAAAAGTCTTATCAAGACCAGATTAAAAAGCTTGCCGAAAAAGAGCGCGCATTCGAAGAAAAGGATGATAAAGTAGAACTAGATGGCTTTTTAATCTCTAAAAAACTACTTAATAGAGAACGTGCGAAGAGAGTGTGTTCCAATTGTGGCGGATACTCTTTTAAAATTGAAGATGATGTATATATGAATAAATTTGACTGCTGCTATACATGTTATGTAAAGTGGGTTGAAGATCGAGAAGATCGATGGTTGACGGGCTGGAGGCCAAATAATGATTGACGAAAAACTTACAGACAAAATCGGGGCAACAACACAGGAAGAGGTGCTTAAAACATTGAAAGAAATGGAGAAACACCTTAAGGCTTTGGTTTTCTATAGCACTCCCGAGAGTGCTTTTATTTCTAGTGCTGGCAAAGCACAGCCGCAAGCACAATCGGCCCCCGAAGACATCAGTGAAATAATCAAACAAGAAGTTGAAAAATATCTCAAGGAGAATAAGTAATGGCAACTACAATGGAAATTGTTAGAGGCATCTCGCAAGTTATGGCTAATAGCTACGACGGAGCTTTGGATGATAAAGGCGAGCCCATTAAGGTGGGCCTTAAAAGAGAGGAAGGTAACCCTCTCATTGATTCTCGTGTTATGGACGGCTTCAAGGTTTCTTTTTACGGCAACCAGCTTTGCATCCACTACCATTCAGAGATTAAGTTAAAAGATGTTTATGCTAATGGGTTCGAGTCAGACTTAGAACAGATGATTGAAGATATTGCTTCGTTCATTAAGAAAGAGTATAAAAAGATTACTGGTTCTGCTCTCACCTTGACAAAAGTCGGAGAACTGGACGCTTTGGTTCAAAATACTTCCCGTATTCGTACTTGGGTGCAGGCTAAGTGTTATTATAATATTGGTGGACTGGACAGTGATACTGAAGGGGTCAATACTGCTTCCGAAGACCGTTTAGAGGATAGTTTCCGTAAATTCCTTGATCAAGCCGGAGAAGGCAGAGCACCTAACGACACCCGCAAGGACTGATGCCACAGCTATCTAAAAAAGAAGTTGTAAAAGAAATAGTTAAGTGCGGCAAGGACTCGTCCTACTTTATTAATAACTATGCCAGAATCTCTCATCCCCTGAAAGGCCTGATACCATTTAAGACGTATCCCTTTCAGGATGATTTGCTTGTAGACTTCAATGACTATCGCTTTAATGTTATACTTAAAGCACGACAGTTGGGCATTTCAACTATTACAGCCGCATACATCGTGTGGCTTTTGCTGTTTTACCGAGACAAGAACGTCTTGGTTATTGCAACCAAGTTCCAGACTGCTGCAAACCTAGTCAAGAAGGTGAAGAACATCATGCAGAATGTTCCCCCTTGGTTGCGTATTGCAGATATCAAGATTGACAACCGCACGTCGTTTGTCCTAACCAACGGCTCCGAAGTCAAAGCTGCTTCCACATCTGGTGATGCTGGTCGTTCGGAAGCCTTGTCCCTCCTCGTTATTGACGAGGCCGCACACGTTGACGGACTAGAAGAGTTGTGGACTGGTTTGTATCCTACACTATCAACTGGTGGTCGTTGCATTGCGTTATCTACGCCAAACGGTGTTGGTAACTGGTTTCACAAAACTTATATTGAGGCCGAGAACGGAGAAAATGATTTTAATCCGACGAATCTACCGTGGCATGTCCACCCTGACAGAGACCAAGATTGGTTCGAGAAAGAAACCAGAAATATGTCTCGTCGACAGATTGCACAGGAGCTAGAGTGTAACTTCAATGCATCTGGCGAAACTGTAATACATTCGGAAGATTTGGAACAACTTGTTTTTGGCATCAGGGAACCAATGTATAGAACAGGCTTTGATCGCAACTTGTGGCTGTGGGAGCAGTACAACCCCGAGGCAAGTTATTTGATAACTGCTGATGTCGCCCGGGGAGATGGTCATGATTTTTCTGTTTTCCACATAGTTAAATTAGAGACCATGGAGGTCATAGGTGAATATCGTGGAAAACCAAATCTTGAGGAGTTCTCTTCTATACTTGACTCTACAGGTAGAGAATTTGGCAATTGTCTGTTGGTGGTTGAAAATAACAGCTTAGGAATATCAGTCCTAGAAAAGCTTCAAGGCAGACAATACCCTAATCTTTATTTTTCAATAAAGGGAACACACGAGTATATTGATCAACTAAGAGCCGAGTCAATATCAAACTCTGTCCCCGGTTTCACAACATCTTCCAAGACGCGCCCACTAATCGTGGCAAAAATGGAAGAATTCATTAGAAATAAACTAATTACTATATACTCTTCGCGTCTTGTCGATGAGTTTAAAACTTTTATATGGAATAACAATAAAGCTGAGGCTATGAGAAGTTATCATGATGACTTGGTTATGGCACTGGCTATCGGATGTTGGGTGAGAGACACCGCGCTTACAGTCAATCAAAGAGATATGGAGTATAAAAAAGCTATGGTTGGAGCTATGAAATTAAATAATAGAACTCTAAATACTACAATTCCCGGGATGGTCGGCCACAAACAGGGCCCCCTAAGCGACGAGGCTCTTAAACAGAAGCAGAATTACGAACAATTTGTTTGGTTGATTAAAGGATAAGTAAATGGCAGATCAAAATAGAAACCCAAGAAACCCAAGGTCAGAACTTTTTAAATCTTTGACTAGAATCTTTTCTGGGCCTTTGGTTAACCGAAGAACACAGACGGGCCGCAGATTAAGAAGGTACCAGCTGGATAAGCATGCCGCAGATTTCAGATCGGCTAGTGGTCAATCTTTTAAGACCACGCGATCATACGGCGCACATAACCTTCAACTGGGGATAATGAACCAGCATAACCGAACTGAGAGGTATGTTGATTTTGATCAGATGGAATACACCCCAGAGATCGCCTCGGCGTTAGATATATACGCTGACGAAATGACCACACATTCTTCGTTGCAACCAATGCTCAATATTCAGTGCTCAAACGAAGAGATTAAGGCCGTACTTGATTCACTCTATCACAATATCTTAAATGTTGAACATAATCTTTTTGGTTGGTGTCGATCGATGTGTAAGTATGGAGACTTCTTTCTTTATCTTGATATCGATGAAAAATATGGTATTAAAACCGGTATTGGTCTTCCCTCCCATGAAGTTGAGAGGCTTGAAGGAGAAGACGAGACGAATGCTAATTATGTGCAGTTTCAGTGGAACACCGGTGGCTTAACATTCGAAAACTGGCAGATAGGCCACTTTCGTATTCTGGGAAATGACAAGTATGCCCCGTATGGCACTTCGGTTCTCGAACCAGCCCGCCGTATTTGGCGCCAAATGATTTTGCTTGAGGACGCTATGATGGCTTATCGTATTGTCCGTGCCCCAGAACGCCGCATGTTTAAGATTGACGTTGGGCAGATCCCCGCTAACGAAGTCGAGCAGTATATGCAAAAAGTTATTTCTTCGATGAAGAGAAACTCAGTTGTTGACCAGAATACTGGACGCGTCGACCTGCGATACAATCCACTTTCGGTTGAGGAAGATTATTTTATCCCTGTCCGTGGGGAAAGCGCAACTGATATTAAATCTCTTGCGGGTGGTTCCTACACGGGAGATATCGAGGATGTTAAGTATCTTAGAGATAAACTTTTTTCGGCTCTTAAAATTCCGGCCTCTTATTTAACAAATGCCGAAGGTGCAGAGGAGGACAAGACAACTCTCGCACAGAAAGACGTTCGATTTGCCAGAACCATCCAGCGCCTTCAGAGGGCCGTGATATCTGAACTGGAGAAGGTAGGTATCGTCCACCTTCATACAATAGGGTATAAGGGCGATGATCTTCTGGGTTTCTCTTTGGCTCTCAACAACCCATCCAAGATCTCGGAACTCCAAGAGTTAGAACACTGGGACAAGAAGTTCTCTGTTGCTGGAGCAGCCACCGAAGGCTTCTTCTCTCGTCGTTGGGTCGCGGAGCACTTATTCAATATGTCTCACGAAGAGTTCCTGCGTAATCAACGCGAGCTTTTCTATGATCGGAAGTTTGACGCTCAACTCGCCGCAACGGCAGAGGCCATGGCCGAAGAAGCCGCAGGCCTAGGCGGAGGTGGAGGCCTAGAAGACGATCTTGGGGATCTCGGAGGAGAAGACCTCGGAGGAGAGGACTTGGGGGATCTTGGCGGCGACGAACTCGGCGGTGATGAACTCGGAGGCGACGAACTCGGAGGTGACGAACTTGGTGGCGAGGATGATGTACTCTTGGCCACTCCCGGCGAAGGCGGCCCGGGCCGTCGTGAAGACGGGTATTTGACCAAGGGCTCAAAAGGAAAAGTATACTATCCAGTCAAGAGAGACAAGCGCCCCGCGGGCGCTATGAAACGACACCGATCAGCTTTTGCAGGCACTAATGTTGGCGATTCAAGATACACCTTCCCGGGCCTAAAAGGATATGGTGGCTTGGATTCGCTAGCTAAAGGGATGTTTGAAGCTCAGGAAACTAATTATACAAAAGAATTTATCTCGGAAGAGGAAAAGATTTTGAATATCAACTGGGAAGTTAAGAGCCTTATTGAAAGCCTAGATAATATACCGGAGAAAAAAGATGAAACTAAAGCATAATAAAAAGAGAAACACAGCTTTTTTATACGAGTCCCTTGTTAAGGAGTTGACAAGAGCGGTTGTGAAGAAAGACACCGAACGAAAAAATGTTTTAGTTTCCATGATTAGGGAACATTTCTCCAAGGGAACGGTCTTAAATCAGGAGTTGGAATTATATAAGGCTCTTAACGAGACTAGCAATATGGATGTCTATACGGCTGAAAGATTATTGGCCGAAGCCAAGAAACAGTTTAGTGAACTTAACCGAGACGAGGTTTTCAAAAACCAGAGTAAGTTAATAGAGAAGATTAATAAAGATATTGGTAAGGACTTTTTCTCAAATTTTGTACCCAACTACAAAACACTTGCCTCCATTGCACAGATTTTTAGTGATTCTTCAACAGCCAAAGAAAAAGTTCTATTAGAAAGGGCTATTATTGGTCGCTTAGCAAGTAAGCCGAGCAAGCACCCGGCGCCACAAGAGATGAAGCCGATTGATAAGCTGGTATTCAAGAAGATCATTGAGAACTTCAATGAAAAATATAATGGAAAGCTTATTAGTGAACAACAACAACTTCTTAATCAGTATATTTTATCGTTCGACAACTCAGATCTTGAGTTCAAAGTTTATTTAAATGAAGAGTTGACGCGCATTAAGGAGTCCCTTGGCGATCTGGAAACCAATGAAGAGATCCAAGGCGACAAAGAACTTAGCACCAAGTTGCAAAAAGTTAAGGAAGAGGTCAACCGGTTCCAGACCAGAAAAATCGACCCCAAGATGATAGAGAAGATCATGACAGTGCAAAGCCTCATTGCGGAGTGTAATAAGTAATGGCTATCAATATAACTGTCGGTTCGGAACAACCAAAGGAAGGCGAAAGCCCGGTAGTTACCAGTGTGGATCTGAAGATTAGAAGATCCATGAATGGCGATTACTATATATCCGACCACGCTGATATTGACATTATAATCATGAAAGAGAAAAATAAGGTGCTGGCAATTGCCAAAGATATGATGTCTGAGCTTTGTTACGGGGCACAAGATAGATTATTTGATTTTTTAACCAAGAAAGGCCTGATTATGCCCGACACTATACAGGGCGGATCGATATATGGTTCGATGGAAGGCACATTATATGATTCTGAGGACCTTGATCCTATTAAGATGGCCATCATAAACATATCTAAGTATATTGATGAAGAGCGCCCGTACTTTGAGTTCATTGAGAAGTACGAAGAGATGGAATCTGATAGGTTTTCGGATCCGTCTGAGGAAGATTCTACTGAACTTGGTGAAGTCCCTCATGAAGAAACGAAGGGAGTTCTTCGCCCGGGCTATAACTATGGTCCTTACTGGCTTTCATATTCGCACTAATAGAGGTTAAAATGGAATTAATATGGTTTGCGCTCGCCTGTTATGGCTTGACATTTCTTGTCGTCTTTGCGAGTATCTTTAACAAAGTACGACCAAGTAAAGAATGGCTTTGGGGTTTTGGAAAACTTTTCCATTGCCCTTTGTGTTTCGGCTTTCATGCCGGATGGTTTTTATTTGCCATTAATGATTGGACAGAACTATTTACTTTTGACTACACTATCGCAAACTTTTTTATTTGCGGCTGTGTGGGAGCCGGAGTTTCTTACATTCTTTCAATGATTGTTTGCGACGAGGGGATACGGATAGAGAAAACCATCAAGGAGGTTGACAATGCGACGTAGAAATATACCAGAGGTTCGACGCTGCTGTAGCGGCTCATAGCCCGAGCGGGTTGCGCCCGCTATTGAGAAGTCGATTGGAGAAAACAATGGGAAAACAACTTTTAAGAGAATACTACGCCCTCTGCGACGGGGGAGTATGTCAGGATATGTTAACCGAGGACGAGAAGAGACTTATGGCCTCCGGCAAGAAGTTTTATATGACCGGTTGCATGCAGAAGTTCGATACGCCTAATGGCAACGGCCGAGTATACACAAAGGATGTGCTTCAGAAAGAAGTTGAAAACTATTGGAAACTTGTAAAAGAACGTCGTGCTCTCGGTGAGTTAGATCACCCAGACGACTCTGTGATCAATCTAAAGAACGCATCTCACCTTGTTACTGATATGTGGTGGGATGGCCCTGCTCTTATGGGCAAGGTCGAGATCTTGGACACCCCATCGGGCAAGATTCTCAAGAACTTAGCCGAGTCAGGGGTTACTCTTGGTATTTCATCCAGAGGCCTAGGAACGGTTAGAGAACACCAAGGGCATTCTATAGTAGAAGACGATTTTCAGCTTATCTGTTTTGATTTCGTCTCCGAGCCCTCCACACCCGGCGCTTTTATGCAAGTAAAAGAAGGTATTAGAGAGCATAAGGATCCGAACATTTTTACAAAAGCAGATAAAATCAACCGTATTATGAATGATATTTTGAGAGATTAAAGTGAAAAGATCAGAATTAAAAAAAATAATTAAACCACTTGTTAAAGAATGCGTGCATGAGACTATTCTGAACGAGGGCTTGTTATCTAATATTATATCCGAAGTCGCTTCAGGCTTGGGAAACCAATTTATTGTCGAGAATAAAGAGACTGTTGTCCCACAAGAAACGAACGAAAATAGTTTCAGGATGGAACAGCTTAGAGAGAGTCAGCAGGCAACTCGGAAAAAACTTTTAGATGAGATAGGCAAAGACGCTTTTAATGGGATTGACCTTTTTGAAGGCACGACCCCTATAGCGGATTCGGGCACCCCTTCGGCCACAAGTCAGGCCAGTCCCATGTCAGGGCAAGCGCCAGACGACCCCGGGGTGGACATTTCAGGGATTGTTGCTATTGGCGGCAAAAACTGGAAGGCTTTAGCTAGCAACTAACTATTTATAGGAGAGAGGAAATAAAATGCCAGACAATTTCAAATATACAGCCGGTTTCAACCACGTCGGAAGTTACCAAGCTAGTGCCCGTCCTTTTGTTAAAACAAAAATCGTGGTACCACCGTCAGCTTCAAACAACACATTTGTTGATGGTACTCACCAAGGCGGCGTAGCCAACGGAACAGCAGTTGAGATCGCGTTTCCAAAAGTTACAAAGTTTATAACCGTCAGAAATGATGGCGCAGACCAGTCATCTTCTTGTGAGATGAGGTTGGCTTTCTCTACTGGTGGCTTCGACGATGCGAAGAACAACTATATTGTGATAGCCGACTCGGCATCCTTCTCCGCCGACTTTAGAGTAACAAGGCTTTATCTCATGAGCCATGGCCGGTCTCCCGGCCCCGGACTTGGTGTCTCTTTGGCGATGACCGCATCTGTCATCGCTGGCCTCACAAACATCCCCGCACAACATTTATCTTCTTCATGGGATGAGTATGTGGGTGTTAACGATGACGCCCGCTAACAAAACTAAAGAGGAATTATGAGTCGCCGCAGAAACAACAGGCATAGAGCCAAAGATTATAACAAAAATCACAAGAAAGAGCATAGGATAAATATTAAAAGTAGTGGCCCTTCCCATGTTACGGTGTTCCCCAGAAAAGGCGAACACCCAGAGAGAACAATCAAGAGATTTTTAAAAAAATGCAAGAAGCTTAAGATTGTTGAAGAATATCGAAAAAGAGAATATTACGAGAAGCCTTCTGAGAAAAGACGCCGGATGAAGATGAGAAGACTAGCTATCATTAAGAAAGAGGCCGCAAAGAAGAAAGACTAGGGATACAAACCGCACCCGGTAAGGAAACTTATTGGGTATTTGTGTTTTCAACATACTACTTATTTGTGTAAGACTGGGTGTTTTTTCATCAAAAGGGATATTAATATGTCAACATTACTAGAACAAGCAATCGTGGACGCGCAGGCACTAAGAGATGCAGCGCTAAAAAACGCAGAAACCGCCATTTTAGAGAAGTACGGCGATGAGGTTCGCGGAGCAGTTGAATCTCTGATCGAACAGGAGCTTACTCCTGATGAAATGTTCGGGGCCGGCATGGCCGTCGGAGCAGAACAAGGACTAGATGGGTTCGAAGAACCAGTCCACGCCTCGGCCGAAGGCGAAGAGATGTGCGGATGTCCCGATCAAGAAGAGGAACAGACGCTTGTTTTTAATTTGGATGATCTCAAAGCGATGGCCGACGAGTTAGAAGGTACCGAAGCAATGGGAGAGCCAGTGGGTCAGGAAGATCTTGCTGGTGAGTTTGGCGTTGAGGCCGAAGAAGAAGAACTTCCTTTACAGGAAGAGGTTGAGTTGGAAGAAGCAATCGTCGATGAAGAGATCGACTTGGACGAAGAAACGATTAAAGAACTCGTCGAAGAACTCGTTGTCGATGTGGTGCCCACCAAGACCGGTTGGTTAGCAACCGGAGAGGGCGAAGTCTTCCACGCAGAAGAATTAGAACTGGCAAGACGAGCCGGCACAGAGGCCCAAGAGCAAATCAAGGCTCTTCAGGACGCCCACGATCGTCTCGCAGTAACAAACGAATCGTTGGAGAGTGACAAAAAGACACTCACCGACACCATTCTTGCATTAAAAGAGAAGTTAGAGGAATCTAATCTCTCCAATGCAAAACTACTCTATATGAATCAGGCATTGAATAGTGCCTCCCTGAATGAGCGACAAAAGTCAAAAGTTGTCGAGTCTATTCGCAAGGCTGATTCTGTTGAAGAGGCGAAGGTAATATTTGAGACCCTTCAAAGCGCAGCGGGTGATTCTAGTAATAGAAGGCCACAATCGCTGAGCGAAGCAATCAGTAGACCTTCATCAACCCTACCAAGACGAAGAAGAGAAAACGCACAAGGGGAAACCATTGTGAAGGATCGATTCCAAAGATTGGCAGGACTTAAATGACAGAATAATCCAATTTAATATAAAAGGAGGTGATTAAAATGTCAGTATTAGATAAACTAACTGAAGGGATCGTGTCTCGCGATCTCAAGAAGGAAGGCGATGCGCTTCTCTCTAAGTGGGAGAAGACCGGTTTGCTCGAAGGCTTAACCGCCGACACTGAGCGTAACGGTATGGCTCGTCTCCTCGAAAACCAAGCCAAGCAGCTTCTGAAAGAGGCTTCTTCTATGGCCGCTGGTGATGTGGAAGGCTTCGCTTCTGTTGCATTCCCCCTCGTTCGCCGTGTATTCGGTGGACTTCTCGCTAACGACCTCGTTAGCGTTCAACCGATGAGTCTCCCTAGTGGTCTCATCTTCTTCCTCGACTTTTCCTTTACAGGTAATGGTGTTATCGGCTCCGGCCGTGGTGGCCAGTCGGTCTATGGTGGAGGCGCCGTCGCCAGTGAGATCACTGGTGGTATCAGCCTTACCCATGGCGATGCAGCTACCGATCACACGGTTGCTGATGAGCAAGGCAGAGTGTTGACTGAGAGTGGTTTCTACAGCTTGCGTACTGGTTACGCTGCTGCAACTGGCTCTCTTGCAATCGCGACTGGAGCTACTGCTCCTGCCGGCACTATTGCTGGTACTGTTTGGGATAACTCCTTCGCAGGTCCTATTGCTATTTCGGCTATCGATACTGAAGCTGAGAAGAAGCAGATCAACTTTGACCCCGATATTCTTAATATCTCGGACACTACTGATGTCATCCACGCGGTCGACATCACGATCACTGATGCCCAGTTGGCCCGTATGGATGCCGACAACCTCATGGCTTTCGACCTGATCCCACAAGCGGCTCAGGACGCCAATGCTCCCCGCGCCTTCGGTGCTGGTGGTGATGAGGCCGGCCTCGTTGTTCGTAGGTTGACCAGATGGGTTTCGCGCTCGGATGTCGTTGGCGACAAGCACACTGCTAACGCAGCCGCTGATAGCAGCCTGTTGCGCTTCACACTGCACGGTAGCACTAACTTTGCTGCTGTTGACACCGAAGTTGCATCTTGGGTCATTTATCCTTACAAGGATAACTTCACTGGCGCAGATGCTGTTGGTGGTGTTGTTGGAGCTAACAACTGGCCTCTTGAAGAGCCGCTGACCGGAACCGGCAATGCTGGCTCCACGACGGCCAAGCATGAGATCCCAGAGATCGACATCAAGGTTGACAGTGTTGCTGTGACGGCTCAGACCAAGAAACTGAAGGCCAAGTGGTCTCCAGAACTCGGTCAGGACCTGAACGCATACCACAACTTGGATGCTGAGGTTGAGCTTACTTCGATTCTCTCCGAGCAGATTGCTCTTGAGATCGACCGTGAGATCCTTGGTGACCTTGTGACGGGTGCTAAAGCTGCTGTTTACTACTGGTCGCGTTCGCCCGGCTTGTTCGTGAACCGCACTACTGGTGCTGAAATCGGTGCAACTTCGGCTGCTCCTGACTTCACCGGTACTGTGAGCGAGTGGTACGAGACTCTTGCCGAGACCATCAATGATGTGTCCGCGCAGATTCATCGTAAGACTCTCCGTGGTGGTGCTAACTTCGTGGTGTGTTCGCCCGAGGTTGCTAACATCCTTGAGTTCACCGCTGGCTTCCGCGCTTCCGTGACGGCTGATGACGATCGTGGCACCATTGGTGCTGTGAAAGTGGGCTCTGTGAGCAAGAAGTTCGACGTGTACGTCGATCCTTACTTCCCGCGGAACATCGTTCTGGTTGGTCGTAAGGGTGGCTCGTTCCTTGAGAGCGGCTACGTTTACGCTCCGTATGTGCCTCTGCAAGTCACACCTACTATCTTCGGTACTGAGGACTTCGTGCCTCGCAAGGGTGTCATGACCCGGTACGCCAAGAAGATGGTGCGTCCCGACATGTATGGTCTCGTGATCGTTCGCGGTCTCAGTGGCGAGTCTGGTGCAACCAGCTAGTCCATAGAGATTGACTAACAATCTAACCCGCTCTCTTCGGAGGGCGGGTTTTTTTATGCTTATACTGAAGAATGAAACTATTTATAAGTGACTTGAGAGTTTTCTTCGGGGTCGGGGCCACTGACCCTTAAAGATTTATAGCCGATAGTGGCTGGCTATTTTTCGCGATTATAATCGGGTTATCGATAACCATATCAAATAAAACACCTTGAAGGAGGAAACAAATTATGGGAAATAGAAGAATGGGATTGGCGCGCCTTGAAGCGCTTCTTGAGGCAGTCGACAGAGACTTGAACCTCGCAAACACAACATTGACATCGCCTTCGATCACCACGGCCGCATCGCTGTCCCTCGCCACCGAGGCTATAACTGGAGCAGGTGCATGCAGTATCCTTACTCCGGTAACATTCCTTGACACCACTGGTGGAGCGGCTGCTCATTCATTGGCAGCTTCGACTGTAGCGGGACAAGTAAAGACTATCGTCATGTCAAAGGATGGTGGAGACTCAACCTTAACAATAGCCAACACAGCCGGCGCCGCAGATGTATATACATTCGCAAATGTAGGCGAATCAGTAACTCTAATTAATGGAGCCGATGAAGATGGTACTATTATAGGATGGGTAGAGCTTGCTAGAGGATCTGGTGCAGTAAACGCTACCGCAGCATTCGACGGCCCAGCAGCTTCAGCATCATAATAAATAACACTTATTAGATAATAATCTAAGCCCCCCTTCCTTTGTTGGTTGGGGGGATTTTTATTGACAAATAAAACTTAGCATGTTATATTAAATTAAACAGGAATATTAGGAGCAAAGATGTTTGGACCTGAAACAACAATCGCCCTAGCGATACAAAGCAGAATCGACAAAATAGAGCAACAAGTAGAGGAACTAGTGGAAGTTCAGAAGAGTACACTACAACACTTACGAGAAATCATCATGATAGTTACAGAAATCTCTGAGGAATCTTCCGAAGAATAGAACTATTTACTATAACCACGATGGTTAAAGGATTATTAAAATGAAATTTATATCACGCGCAAAACGCAAAGCACTAGAAGAGAAGCTTGCCACACTTGAAGAGTTCAGTGCAGAGGCCAAAGAGATCAGAGGAAAGTTAGGTTGGGGCGAACCCACACCACCTGCTCCTCCTGCACCAAAGCCGGCACCGAAAGCAAAGAAGGCTCCTGTTAAGAAGGCTCCTGTTAAGAAGGTATCCTCGGCTAAGAAGCTTGCCGAAGCAGTCAAGAAGACGGTGAAGAAGAGCAGTACTGCTAAAAAGACCACTTCAAAGAAATAAAAACTCCCTATCCACACTAACCCCCAGTATAGCTGGGGGTTTTACTTTGTGCAAACTATTTAGTATGTATAGGAGAATAGTTAATGTCCCTTAAGCCCGTACTTTCACCATCGGTCAAAAGCCCCGGTGGTGCATCCACAGTGATACTGACTTCGACCGGTTCCCACGATTCTACAGATCCGAATGGGGCCGCCAATACTAACAACTATTTCTTGGGGATATATGCAGACTCAGACTCGGCGCTTTACGACGCAAACTTTGTTAGCGGAGCGGTTGATCAAGTTGCTTATACTTTCAAAAAACTTGGTGGTGATATATTAGATATTGAGCTTAAGCCAGCGAATGTTTACTCTGCTTACGAAGAAGCAGTCTTGGAATATTCCTATCAGGTCAATATCCATCAGGCCAAAAATGTACTTTCAGATTTACTAGGCTTCGCGACCGGAACATTCGACCACACTGGTCAGATGACTGGCGGGGACGCTTCTGGTTCAGCCGTTAACTTATCTTTCCCAAGATATGAATTTAGATACGCTCGCCGCGTCGGCGATGGGTTCGCAGAAGACGCTGGATTCGGGGGTACTAGAACTATGTACTCGGCCTCTTTCGCAGTGACCGCATCGGTTATGGATTACGACCTGCAAGCGATTATATCCCACGCAGCCTCCGCAAACAAAGATCAAGGTATCGGCGGTACCGTAGACTATAGTGGCTTGATAGGTAATCGAAGAATTCGAATCGATAAGGTGTATTACAAGACCCCGCAAGCTATGTGGAGATTTTATGGTTATTACGGCGGACTAAACGTTGTTGGGAATCTTAATTATTACGGACAGTATTCGGATGATACTACTTTCGAACTCATTCCTGCATGGCACAATAAAGCACAAGCACAGGCATATGAAGATCATATTTGGACAAGGCTGTCTCATTACTCGTATGAGATCAAGAATAATAAACTAAGAATATACCCGCAACCAGATGGGTTCAATCCGTATATGTGGGTCAACTTTACTATCGAAGATGACCCTTGGAATGAAGAAGCTGGAAATGAGTATGGTGTTACGGGCATTAATAATATGAGCACCCTTCCGTTTGAAAATATTCCCTATGAAAATATTAATGCCATAGGTAAACATTGGATTCGCCGATATGCGTTGGCTATTGCGACAGGTATGTTAGCGCAAGTGAGAGGGAAGTTTGGAGCAATCCCCATCCCCGGGGACTCCGTGACCCTGAATTCCAGCGACTTAGCAACCATCTCAGCTAATGAGATAACTGCTCTTAAAGAAGAACTAAAAGGCATTCTTGACGAGATGACCTATCGAGCCTTAGCCGAAAAGGATGCAGAGATGATCACGGCGGTTGATAAGGTACAAAGCGAGATTCCTTTATTAATATACCAAGGATAAGGAGGGGTTTGAGTGTCTTCAGACAATAAATGGAAACCATCGGATACCCCGCCTCCCCCTTTGTTCTTCGGAAAAAAGGAAAGAGATCTTGTTAAGCAGGTTAACGATGAGCTTATCGAGCAAGTTATAGCCCAAACGGTACTATATTATCCTCTCGATACAGAAACGACTAACTATCATGATTTATATGGAGAAGCTGTAAGAAAGAACTTTCTCCCGCCAGTCCGAGTGCATGCTTTGGTGGAGTTTGATGGCATAAATACGAAGTATAGCCCAAATGTAGGCTTAGACAAAGACACTAGCATCACAGTTCATTTTCACAAGCGGAGATTAACTGAGGATCAAGACCTCTATGTGAGAGAAGGTGACTTTATTTTATACGGAACAATATATTACGAGATAGTTACTTTAGCAGAGCCCAAACAACTTTTCGGCCAGATTGACCACTTGATGGAGATTGCTGCTAAATGCGTGAAGGCACGCGAGGGACTTTTCGATGGCAGTTGATTATACTTTTACAGAAGTGCAAGACGCTAATGACGGTGCTTTAAAGGAAGTCAATTTTATGCCTTCCACCTTGGAGACTATCGACCGAGCATTATACAGTTTCATCGACTCGGAACTAGATTTGCATGTGAACACCAACAAGGGCTGGACAAAGGTGCCATCTATTTGGGTATCCGCCGAAAGAGCGTTCCAGATTAAAAATGATAAGGACTTAAGAGACTCTAATGGCGTTCTAAAGCTGCCACTTGCCACCATAGAAAGGACTTCCGTCACGAAAGACCCAAACTTTAAGGGCACGTTTCAGGCACACATACCAGACGAGACTAACCAATCGTTGAGATCGGTTAGGAGGATAAACGTTCCGGCTAGCCGAAAGATTAACCAAGAAAAAACTTCTAATTTTAAAAATGCATGGTCCGCAAGGCGATACGGACCCACTACCAGTACTGATGTCGGTCACGGACAAGTAAACTTTCCGGGCGAGCCCACAGATAAAAGCAGGGTAGTTTTCCAGACAGTTTATCAGCCGATTCCAGTTTATATTAAAGTTATGTATTCCATTAAGGTTCGGACAGAGTACTTACAACAGATGAATGATATATTCCAGCCTTTTATAACAAAGACTGGGCAGATCAACAACTTCTTCATATCCCATGAGGGACACAGGTTTGAAGGCTTCATTGAGAACGACTTCGCACAAACCAATAATGTTGCCGAACTCGGAGAAGAAGAAAGAAGTTATGAAACAGAAATACAACTAAGAATACTTGGTTATTTAATGGGCGAGGGCCCGAACGACAAAAAGCCAAAACTATCTTTTGTCGAAAACTATGTCGATGTTAAAATACCCAGAGAGAGAGTAATAGTAGGGGACATTAATACTTTCTTGAAGGAGAATGATGAAGGCAAAGGTTTTTATAGAGAGTAAAATGGTTTTTGCCTCTAACCAATACTATTTATTGTGTAGTAGGCTGTATAGTTAAATGGCTATATTAAGGAGAAATATAGATGTCAGACTCTAGAAAATTTAAATTCGTTTCCCCGGGAATATTCCTGAATGAAATCGATCAATCACAAATCCCAGCATTGCCCGATAATGTTGGACCCGTTATTATAGGCCGGACTGAAAAAGGCCCCGGCATGGTGCCGACCAAAGTTAACTCTTTTAGAGAGTTCGTTGAAAAATTTGGTAACCCCGTTGCAGGACGCGGCGGAGGCCTTGATGTTTGGCGCGAAGGCAACTATGCTTCTCCTACATACGCAGCATATGCAGCACAAGCCTACCTAGCTGCCGGCGTTGGTCCCGTCACTATGGTTCGTTTGATGGGTACGCAATCACCAGACGCAACCTCCGGCGGCAAAGCCGGCTGGACAACCACCAACACATACACAGCAGATAAATCGAACAATGGTGGAGCCTATGGGCTCTTTGTACACCCGTCTGCATCAGCAGGCACCACCGCAAACGGTTCTTTGGCCGCCGTGTGGTATCTTGATTCGGGCATGATAGCCCTCTCGGGCAACCTTGCTGGCGCCAACGCTAATGTTTCTGGCGCTGCCGTGCTCGTGGAATCAGATTCCAACGGAAACTTCAAAGGCATTGTCTATAACAGTGCCGGCTCCGAGGTCAAGAATGTGTCTTTCAACTTGGGTGAAGGCAGTAGTAACTATATTCGTAGTGTGTTCAACACCAACCCGCAACTGGCAAATCAGTCGAGCATTGAGGACTCCAACAATGAAGTCAACTATTGGCTTGGCGAGACTTACGAAAGAAATAGCTCCGAGACTAGCTTAACGTCTGGTGTCTTGATGGGAGTTATCCTCGGCGTGGCCTCTGGCTCCTCGGAGTATAGTAACGACGATAAGCAGGTGGCTTTCCGTGATGCTCACACCGGCTGGTTCTTCGCACAAAACCTAAGCTCAGAAACTAGCAGCTACAAGCACGACAACATGGATAAGCTGTTTAAGTTTATCGGTATCAACGGTTACGGAGAGTGGCTGCAAAATAATGTTAAGGTATCTATTGCAAACATAAGGGCTCCCGGTAATGATAATCTCGATTACGGGACTTTTGATGTTGTTCTCAGGAAAGCATCTGATTCCGATAAAAAGCCGGAGGTACTCGAAAGATACAGCGGTTGTACTTTGGATCCGACTAGCACGAATTATGTCGCTGCCAAAATCGGCGACACTAACGTAGTGTGGGATAACGAAGAGAAAAGATATCGTGAATACGGGAACTACCCCAACCGGTCCGAATATATCCGTGTAGTGATGGACGAAACTATCGACAACGGCGGTGCTAATCCGAAGCTGCTTCCTTTCGGTGTCTACGGACCTCCGAGATTCGCGGCTTGGACCTTTGCATCCGGCGGACTCGTGACGAGCACAGAGCTTGCAGTCCGTGCGGCCGATACCAATCTTTCTGGCCACCCAACCGGATACGCATATGCTTACGGCGGAACAAACATTCCTTTAACTCTGCTGGCCCCAGCGGGCGCTCCACATGTGATCGCCGCGGCACATGGACCAGCTCATCGCGCATATGTGATCGGTGGAGGCATGCCCGACGGATCCGCTTCCGTCGCCTACAATACAGCAGTTGGGACGGCATCAATAACTTACCCGAAAGTTGGTATTAGGCACAGTTGCTCAAATGCTACTTACGGAGACGGCACCGACGCTACCAAGAATGCCTACTTTGGCCTCCAGACTGGCAAGTCTTACACTTCAAACGTCTTCGACACCGGTTATGGCGATTATCTGAGAGCTTTCGGAAGCAACATCGTTGGTGACTCTGATTGGGGCGACACCTATGGTCTTGGAGGCTATTCTGGCCTGACCCCACAGTGGGTCTTCACTTTGGACGATGTTTCTTGTTCGATCGGTTCCTCTTGGTCCTCGTCAACACCCGCACAGAACATTGACGACGCCGGTTGGCTCAGCGGCTCGCTTGTCGCTGGTACTTCCTTCACGGCTTTGGGCGGTAAAGCAGGTAATACACTTGGTTCTGCTAGATACGAGAATATCTTGGATGCTAAGATTAATCGCTTTACGTCACCCTTCTTCGGTGCCCATGATGGTCTGGACATAACCGAGAGAGATCCTTTCCGTAATACTAGGATTGATGACTCTGAGACTGAAACTGGTAACTATACTTACTACACCATTCGGCGCGCCATTCAGACCATCGCAGACCCTGAAGTGGTCGAAATGAACTCCGCAGCAATCCCCGGTATTACTAACGAGTCTCTGACCGACTATCTCATGGAAACATGTGAGGAAAGAGCGGACGCACTCGCCATTATAGATCTCAAAGGAGGCTTCCAGCCTCGCCACGAGACCAGAGATGCCCTGTCGGATAGAAAGGGTAACCTGAAGAGTGTTATTGATAATATCGAGGCTCGTAACCTCAACAACTCTTATGGCGCTGCATACTATCCGTGGGTCAAGGTTAGAGATAACATCAACGGTACCTTTATCGAGATGCCTCCTTCTGTTGTCGCACTTGGTGTTCTCGCGAACACGGAGCGCTCCGCAGATGTCTGGTTCGCACCCGCAGGGTTCCGTAGGGGTGGCCTGTCACAAGGCGCCGGCGGCCTGCCAGTTGTTGGTGTTGAGACTAAGCTCACTTCGCGCAACCGAGACGACCTCTATGATGTCAACATTAACCCGATTGCTAGCTTCCCCGCAGAGGGCATTGTGGTCTTCGGCCAGAAGACGCTTCAAGCCACAGAATCTGCCTTGGATCGTATCAACGTCCGTCGCCTGATGATCTTTGTCAAGCGCGGCATCTCCAGAATCGCTAGCCAGACGCTCTTCCAGCCGAATGTTAGCGCCACTTGGAACAGCTTCAAGTCTAAGGCAGATAACTTCCTGTCTGACGTGAAGGTTAGGTTCGGTGTGGACGATTTCCGAGTTGTTCTTGACGAGACCACCACAACTGCTGACCTCGTTGACCGCAATATCATGTACGCTAAGATATTTATCAAGCCTACTAGAGCCATCGAGTTCATCGCTGTTGACTTCATCATCACGCGCTCAGGAGCTTCTTTCGAAGACTAAATGACAAAAGGGGGAGTTATTTTCCCCCTAACTTACTAGTTAAAATATAATAGGAGAAATAAAACATGGCATTCAATGGCGGCACAGCAGGAACTTTCTGGACTCAAAGTCCGGGTCGCGACCCAAAAAGATCTTTTAGATTTAAAGTTGAGTTCGGACAATCTGGCCCTCTTTGGTACGCAAAGAAGGCTGATAAGCCCACTCTTGCTTTTGGCGAGTCAACTCACCAATACTTAAACCACACTTACTACTGGCCTGCACGCGCTGAATGGAATGAAGTGACTATCACACTCGTCGATCCGGTCCAACCCGATCTGGCAGGAGATCTTGTCTCTTCTCTTGAGGCTATGGGATATTTCATTCCTGCTGGTACCACAGACACGGAATTTAGGACTCCCTCGAAGGCTAAGGCTGTTGCTGAACTTGGCGGTGGCACGACCGAAGAGGCTGACGATGTTCGTATCATTCAGATTGATGAAGATGGAAATGCAATCGAGACTTGGACGCTGAAGCATGCTTGGATTAAAGAAGTGACCTTTGGAGACTTAGATTACGGCTCGGAAGATTTGACCGAGGTAACTGTTAAATTTAGATACGACTGGGCTTCCTTCAAGTCCGGTGCTCCCGACACTGTTCATACACAAGAAGCCTTCACTGTCTAAATAAGAGAGGTGTGATATGCCCAAAGGCGGGTTTTGGACAAATAATTTAACTTACGCGCCGAAGCAACAGTTTGCTTTTAGAGTTTATATTAATGGAATGGCCCTTGAGGATGATCCCGCAGGCGACGAGTACCAAGATGGCGAAGATGAGGCCCTAGTATGGTATGTCAAGAGTATCGACAAGCCAACCATCACATTGGGAGAAATGGAGAAGGGAGAGAGCAACGTTGGTTCAATGCCTGTAGTTAAGGCCGAATCAATCCCGATGTGGTCACCAGTTAAAATGACGCTAGTCGACCCTTCCTATCCAAACGCCACAAGAAAGCTAATGCGCCTCTTCCGTCGCGCTGGCTACCTAGACGAGACCGCTCAGGGAGTCAACGGCACCAAGGGCTTCAACTTCGGCAAACTTAAAGAAGCCACCGGCCAAGTGTTAATTCAACAACTAGACACTTTCGGCGCTCCACTTGAGTCATGGGAACTGACGGATGCATTCCCGACAGAAGTAAACTTTGGAAAACTAGATTATTCCAGCAATGATCTGGTAGAAATATCAGTCACTTGGGCCTACACCGCGGCCTATCTGACAACTCACGGCATGGGGAATGATCTCGGCCCAAGACATGGCGGAGAAGCTATGCAGGCCGAGTTTGGCGACGGCCAGATGACCGAAAGATCCTTCACCTATCAGAAGGACATCGCCACCGCGAGAGGGGTCGATATGCACAACCCCGAATCCACCCCCGGGGGCATGGGTGGCTGAGCAAAAGAGCCCCGAGCACCCAAACATTTTAATATTTTTCTTAACAAGAGGTAATAATGAGAGATAATAGTAAGCGGACTTCCGCAGCAGCAGACCCAGCGCCTGCTGCAACAGAAGCCCAACCCACGTTGGATTTTTCAACCCCAACAGAAATTGTAGATTTACCCTCAAAGGGCAGATTCTACTCTGAAGCACACCCGCTTCATAACCAAGAGACAATCGAAATCAAGTATATGACGGCGAAAGACGAAGATATTCTTACTTCCCCGACTTTACTTAAAAAAGGCTTGGCAATCGACCGGTTTATCCAGAATGTAGTTTTGGACAAGCGGTTTAATGTTCAATCCCTTCTTTCGGGCGATAAAAATGCTATTCTTGTCGCATCTCGAATCAATGGTTTTGGGTCGGATTATACGACCAAAGTCACATGCCCAGCATGTGCTTCGGTTTCGGAAAATACTTTCGATTTGGCCGAGGTACAGGAATACTCAGGAGACGATTTCGGAGATTACGATATCACTGCTACTGATCATGGAACTTTTGTCGTTAAACTCCCCCGCACAGGTCTCCAAGTGGAGGTTCGTTTATTGACGAGCAAGGACGAAAGCGAGTTAGCTGCCAAAATGCAGCAAAACAAGAAACGTGCAGTCCACGAAACTAACCTGACAGACCAATTGAGAAAGATTATTGTTTCTGTTAACGGCGTTGATGAACTTAAGGTTATTAATCAGTTCATCGAAAGCCTGCCCGCCTTTGATTCTCGATATCTTCGTGCAGCCTATCTTAAGGTTGTACCGGGCCTTGACATGACTCAGCATTTTGCTTGCGAGAGTTGCGGCTTCGAGAAGGAGGTTGATATACCGTTAACGGTTGACTTTTTTTGGTCTAAGCAATGATTACGCGGCCACCGTATATGAGGAACTTTTTGTTCTAAAATACCACGGTAACTGGTCTTTCATGGAAGCGTATAACCTGCCCATAACGATTAGGAGATGGTTCCTGCAAAGACTTGCTGATCAGATCAAAAAAGAAAATGATAAATACGAAGAAGCTTCGAATAAATCTAAGTCCGGAAGACGTTAATGTCTTCCGGCCTTTTTGCTTGCCGAAACTATTTATATAGAGGGAGACTATAAGTGATGGACGAACTTAACGAACAAATAGACTCTATTTTAGAGAACTCTCTGGATGAGTACGTCAAGGCTAGTGATTGGAAGGGGTATGCAAAACCCGGCCTCGCTAGGGACAAAGAAGAAGAAGAGGCTGCCAAAAAAGCCGCCGAAGAAGAAGCCGCCAAAAAAGCTGACGCAGATAAAGCCGCCGAAGAAGAAGATGAGCCATTTTACCAGATAAAAGGTGAGAAATGCGGTGATTACGTCGCGAAAAAATCAGAATATTTAGAAGATGAAGGTCTGCCCCCAAAAGTCGCCCGAGATGAAGCCATCGCCAAAGCCAAAGAACTGGGCTGTGGACCATACCTTGCAGATACACCCGAAGCTGGCAAGAAAGACGCCGTAGAAAAAGCACTTTCGGGTGAGGATCCCGAAGGGAGCAGTAAAATTCTTGATAACGCACAGGCTGCACTGGATGTGATTGGTCTGGGGACGATGATTCCTTTTCCTCCTATTGTCTTGGTTGGTGAAGCCGCCACTATTGTTAGTTTCATAATGAACACCGCCAGAGGTAAGTATGCTTGGGCACTTTTTGATCTATTTGCTATGATTCCAATAGCCGGAGGCGCCGCAAAAGCCGGCAAACTGGGTAA
>VTLG01000901.1_pt1 | contig 25759 bp, 28 predicted proteins | sample 4694571 | NCBI WGS metagenome assembly VTLG01 (sample SAMN12604809, study PRJNA352737) | marine metagenome | biome: ENVO:00000447; feature: ENVO:00000209|ENVO:00000569|ENVO:01000036; material: ENVO:00002151; isolation source: viral sequences binned using virsorter ...
ACCTGTACGATATAACTTTCGGTAAGGTTCGGAAGTTCAAATACAAAGAGATCAAAAAAGTCACTGATGTCTTTGTAGGAGACCTGATTGACACAATCGATGAAATGGTAGGTTAACATGATTTACAGTATCCTTGAAAGCTCTATCAACTCTGCTCTTGAGTTGGACGAGAACTTTGACGAGAACGGTAACATCAACTGGGATTATATCCACGCTGATGCATATGCAGACGTTCGCAGCTTTTTTAAAGATGATGAAACGTTCAATGAATTCTTCGATGATATCGTTGACGGCATTATCGGTGAGATGGATGAGGCCGCTTTTCAGTACGAGATGATGATGCCTGCGAAAAAAAGTTCGATGGTGGTGAATTAAGGGGTTGACATTTGTTCTCATATCTAATATACTATGTATACGATAAAGAGAAAGAGAGAAGCAAATGAAACTCTACAAACGCTACTATCTAATTACCGTTACCAACAAGTCAGGTAAAATCGTCCACGAGAGAGAAGAGTTCTCAGGACACAACGCAAGTGAAGAGATGATGATGTTGGGTAAAGAATATCCCAACTGTGAAATTACAACTGTATTGAAAATGGAGGAAGTGTAAATGGCACACGCAGTTGAAACTATGGCATATGCAGGTGAAGTTCCTTGGCATGGTCTTGGCAAACAAGTCCTACCTGATCTCACACCCGAGCAAATGCTCTACGAGGCTGGTCTTGATTGGTCAGTTGAGAAGATTCCTGCTTTCGCAGAAGTCAATGGCGAGAAGGTCGCTGTTGGTAAATCAGCACTGGTTCGCTCTAGTGACAGCAAAGTCTTAGACGTTGTTGGTGATGACTGGAATCCAGTTCAGAATGCTGAAGCGTTTGGTTTCTTTGCTGACTTTGTGAGTGAAGGCAATATGGAGATGCACACCGCTGGTTCACTGAAAGGTGGTCAGATGGTATGGGCTTTGGCAAAAGTCAAAGACGAATCGTTTGAGTTGTTCGGTAATGACCGTATCGACTCCTACCTTTTGTTCTCTAACCCACATATGTATGGCAAGAGCATTGATGTTCGCTTCACGCCCATTCGTGTGGTGTGTAACAACACACTGACTCTCTCGCTTGGCAAGGGTTCCAAAAACTCTGTCAAAGTCTCACATCGCACTCAGTTTAATGCTGAACAGGTCAAAGAGACTATGGGGATTGCCTCTTCGAAGTTGAACCAGTACAAAGAAATGTCTCAGTACATCTCTTCCAAGCGGTTCACTGAGGATACTAAGATTGAGTATCTTGAGAAGTTGTTCCCAGTGCTTGGTGAAGCCAAGCGTAAAGAGCGGTCAAAGGGCGCTCAGGGTGTCCTAGATATCCTTGATACACAGCCTGGCGCTGAGTATGGGGAAGGCACCTTCTGGCAGTTGTTCAACGGTGTCACCTACTATGTTGACCATGAGATGGGTCGCAGTGCTGACAACCGCATGAACGCCGCTTGGTTCGGTTCTGGTGTCAAAAAGAAGCAAGATGCCCTTGCCCTCGCCGTTGAGATGGTAGGGTAAAAAAAGTGAGAAAGGGGCTTGACACAGCCCCTTTCTTTTGGTATTATGTAAATATGATGATGATGAAAAACGGAGTGAATGACATGAAAACCACTGATATCAAAACCGCCCTGCGTAACTACCTTGAGCATATCTATGCTGATTATTGCGAATTCACCGACGGAGAAAAGTTCCGTGCTCGGTTCGCTGAAGGTCTTGAATTCAAGATGGGCAAAAAATATGTCAAGGTCATCCACAATCGTTCTGTCCATTCGTTTATCGTGAATGTCCACGATGACCCGAAATTCAAGTTTGGTGACATTCTGAAAGCTGCTAGTTGGTCAACTCCCGCTAAGAACTTTGCTCGTGGCAACATCCTTGAAGGTAACTTTAGAGGCATTCCATGGATGGGAGCATGATCGGTAAATTCTGGTATATCGTGTTTTTACCCTTGACACTAGCAGGTAAAGCGCTTATAATCGGTGGTGGTTTCCTGGGAGCTACGCTAAGTTATCTCCTGGGAAAAATACCACTAGCAACCACCAACCCAGCTAAAGATCCAGATATGGATAATTTCCTAAAGTTGTGTGTGGGTGGTTCTATGTTAGGAATTATTGTCCTAGCACTTGTTGAAATCTTTTTTGGAGCTTATGCAATATGAAAATGAAGACACTATTAGCACTGCCACTATCAGTTTTTCTATTCTCGGCGGCTCATGCTGATACCGTAAGCGTAGAAATGTTGAATAAACGACCAGATAAACAACGCATGGTCTATTCAGAGGATATTACTCGTATCAATGTTGGTGATACTATTACTTGGTTACCTACCTCAAAAGGCCATAATGTTCACTTTATTTCTGGTCCTGACGGATTTAAACTACCAAAGAAAAGTAAACTAAATAAGGAATACTCCATGACCTTTGATGTGCCAGGAGTGTATCTGTATCAATGTACTCCTCACAAAGCGATGGGTATGATTGCTTTGATTGTTGTAGGTGATGATACGAGTAATAAGAGTCAAGTTGCCAAAACTAGAGTGTTTGGTAAGAGTAAGAAAAAATTGAAAGGTCTAATCGGAGAACTATAATGCGAGACTTTGTGCTTAATTTTTATAATGGAATCATGGATGCTGAGATCAATCCACTGAGGAATATCCCAGATTTGGGTGTTCGTCATCTGGTTATGCAGGTTTTAGCATGGATGTGGTGTATTGTTTTCTCGTTCTATGTTGGAAGCATTACCGTATTTGGCATCAGTGCTGTTGCCCACGCGCTTTTAATTGGAGCATTCTTTGTTACAGTTGGCACATTTGCCGCTGCTAAATCTAATCCAAATGCTTTAATCAAAGGCTATCACACTGTGTCACGTGCTCGCAAACATATGTGGGTTGATGGTAAACGTTATGACCTACCTGACAACGATCCAGGTGGTGAGCATAACTAAGATATTACCGCTTGAGAGGCGACGGAATAGACGTTCTGGACACGGGGGCAGTACCCGTCGCCTCCACCATAAGCACTTGATAGGGGACGCCCGAAAATTCTATGAAGCAGATAGGGAAGTAGCTACCTGATGATGTGGAGAACTTCAAGTGTTTGTGATGGGGGCGAACTAGGATCGACAGACGCAGTAAAGGTCAAATCGAGGTAATCGGTGAGCTACACCGTAATCGTGCAAAAACTTTAAATGCAAACGATAATGTTGCATCTCAGGAGTTCGCACTAGCTGCGTAACCACCTATGGGCTGACGGGCAGCCTGGAAACAGAAGGGTCTACGGACCCACCCGCCTTACATGACGGAGATGATTATGTGGAAATATATTACTATCGTTGCTGTTACCATTCTGGCATTTTTGATTACATCATATCCCGCTGATTCAGTGCCTATGGATGATGACACGCCACAATATAAAGTTGACTCAGAGTTCAAGCATCCACCTATCCCTAAACCACGACCACTGCGACCATCTATCGTGTCAGAACCTATAAATGCTGACCAGAGAGAATTCATCTGTCTTGCAAAGAATATATACTTTGAAGCTCGTGGTGAAGAAATTGCTGGTCAATATGCTGTAGGTTTAGTTACACTAAATCGCGTTCGTAGTAAACGCTTTCCTGATAATATCTGTGATGTAGTTTATCAAGCACGGTACTGGAATAATCATCCTGTTCGAAACAAGTGTCACTTCTCGTGGTATTGTGATGGTAAATCAGATCGTCCAAGAGAAAAAAAGCACTGGAATTTAGCACAAGAGATTGCTGAAACACTGTTACTATTTAATATTGAAGATATCACAAAGGGAGCGACACACTATCACGCTAAAGAGGTTCTACCACACTGGGCCAAACAATTAAAAATTAAAACTATTATTGGGAACCATATTTTCTATGAGTAAATTCTATAAGTATCTTGGCAACTATAAACCACTATCAATCATCGCTGGTCCATGCGTATATGAAGGCTATGACCTAGCGAAACGTATAGCATCTGAGTTAGCAGAAACTTGTGACAAGCATGGCGTCAACTTTTGTTACAAGACAAGTTTTGATAAAGCAAATCGAACATCACATGGTGGATATCGTGGTAGGGGTCTTGATGCTGCTATGGAAGCATTCATGCATTTACAGGCAGAACTTAATATCGAAATCCTGACAGATGTACATGACTGTTGGCAAGCGGAGGTTATCAATGCTGACATTCTACAGATTCCTGCATTTCTATGCCGACAGACTGACCTACTAGAAGCGGCGGCAAAGACTGGCAAGCCTGTCAACGTAAAGAAGGGTCAGTTTCTTTCTCCGTGGGAGATGGAAAAAGTAGTTGACAAGATTGTACATTTCGGTAATAATAGAGTTATACAAACTGAACGTGGCACTACGTTTGGTTATAATAATCTAGTCGTTGATATGAGAGCATTGGAGATTATGAAATATGGTGGAGATCCTGTTATTATCGATTGTACTCATGCCGTCCAACATCCTGGCGGCGGCGGCGACAGCAGTGGCGGGGACAGCAGTTTTGCTCCTACTATAGCAAAGTCCGCTGTTGCTAACTGTATCGCTGGTGTGTTCATGGAGGTCCATCCAGACCCCATGTCGTCGCCTTCTGATGGTCCTAATATGATTCGACTAGATGCATTTGAAGACCTGTTACAAACACTTTTAAGAATTGATGAGGCTGTTAAATGATTTATGGTAAAGTCTGGGGAACCACAGAACCCCTATTAGTCACGCCCATGGTAGAGGTGCATCGTATCAAAACCAATAAAGGTTATCAATGCTCCGAGCATATGCATCAATTCAAATGGAACGCATTTTATTGCATCAGCGGTGGTGCAAAAATTCATGTTCGTAAAAATAACTATGACCTGACTGATGTAACTGTGCTAGGTCCAAATGATTTTACCTCAGTTAAACCTGGAGAGTACCACTGGTTTGAGTCTGTCTTAGATAGTGTGCTTTTAGAAATCTACTATCCAGAAGCTATCTCAGAAGACATTGTTCGTAAATCAGTTGGTGGAATGTCTAATGTTGAATAAATTAGAATTCAACCAAGAGATTGAAAAGTTTGTAAAAGAGACTGGTGAATCTTATATCGACGCTGTTGTTCACTACGCTGAAAAGAATGAAGTAGAGATTGAGACTGTATCTAAGATGCTGAATAAAGTTATCAGACAAAAGATTGAGTCTGAGGCTAGTGACTTAAATTTCTTGAAAGAGAAACTTTGCAGACTACCAATGTAGACTTGACATCACTAGTTTAATTATATATAATGAAAGAGAAATAACAGAGGAGGGAAATGAAACATTTAAGTCGTATTAAGTTGTATCAAGTCGTATTAAGTTGTATTAAGGAGAAAACATATGGCATTAGATTTTGCCTCACTAAAGAAGTCACGTAAGAACTCTTTGACTAGTCTGGTCAAAGAAGCAGAGAAACTAACACAGCGCGAAAGTAAGGGCGATGACCGCTTCTGGAAGCCAGAGGTTGATAAGTCTGGTAACGGGTTTGCAATCATTCGCTTTCTACCAGCACCACAGGGTGAAGACTTGCCTTGGGTGAAGTTGTATGACCACGGTTTCCAAGGTCCAGGTGGTTGGTATATTGAGAACTCACTAACCTCACTACCAGGGCAGCAGAAAGACCCAGTATCAGAGCACAATTCCATGCTGTGGAACTCTGGTATTGAAGCTAACAAGGATATTGCACGTAAGCAAAAGCGTCGTTTGAAGTATTTCTCTAATATCCTTGTTGTTAAAGATAGCGCACACCCTGAGAATGAAGGTCGAGTGTTTCTATTTCAGTATGGCGCGAAAATCTTTGAGAAGCTACAGTTTGCTATGCAGCCTCAATTTGAGGATGAAGAACCAATGAACCCCTTTGACCTATGGGAAGGTTCTGACTTCAAGTTGAAGATTCGTAACTATGAAGGTTATCGTAACTATGACAAGTCAGAGTTTGACAGCCCTTCACCTGTTGCTGATGATGATGAGGATATTGAAGCAATCTGGAACTCTCAGTACTCACTCGCTGACTTTCTTGACCCCAAGAACTTCAAGTCATATGGTGAGTTGAAAGCGCGTCTAGATAAGGTTCTAGGCGTGGTAGAGACTGCACCAGTGCGTGATGTAGAAGAGACTGCACCACCACCAAGGCAGAAGGTTGCCAAGGCAATTGAGGAGGATGCTCCGTGGTCCGATGACGATGATGATGAAGACATTTCATTCTTCAAAGATCTAGTCGAGGATTAAACTAGAAGAGGGGATTTCGGTCCCCTCTTTCTTTACATTATGTTGAAAGTACCCATTCTAAACGATGAATCTGGATTTCTAGCCATCGCTGCTCCAGGTGCAACATTGGTCGTTTGATTATTGACCGTAGTTGAAGCATCAGTCTGTGGTGCAGATACAACATTGACTTGTGGATTTCGATTAGCAGCTTCCCGTGCCAATCTGCCACCAGCGTCCAATGCAACACCAGTTGCTTGACCACCTATTACTGTTTGTCGTAGACTTTTTTCAGCATCGCCCGTTTTAGACTTAATCAGAGAATCTTTTTCTGCCTGACTCATCTGTCTATATCTAGACTCTCCGATAGCTCTAGAATATCCCTTTTCAGTTTGTGATAGTTGTTCGACTATTTCTTCTTCAGCCTGTGAATATTTACGTTTTTGCTCTTGCCTATATTCTAGGCGACCCCTTGCTTGTAGTATTTTGCCTTTTTCAAATTTAGATTTTTTGAGTCTTTCTATCTCGGCTTTGTCTCTATCAATCTCCATCTGTGTGATTGCTTTTTTATCTTCTTCAGATGTTACTTCTGTTCCACCTATCTTTATCGTTTTTGTCGTCCCTGGCACACCTGCAATATATCTCTCATTCATCTTTATTCGTTTTTCTAGATTAGCAATATAACGTTTTTCTTTTTCCGCTTCTCTCTGTAGTTGCTCGTTACTTTTATCACTTTTAGCTGCTGTCTCATCAATCTCAACATCACGTTGGGCAATCCTTAATTCAGTATTAGCATCATCCATTTCAGACTCTAACTTTTCTTTCTCTTTTTTGAAATTTGGTAAATTTCTTTTATCATTTTTTGTAAGTTTAGATTTAGGTTTAGACTCTATCACTTTTATTTTATCATCTAATTCTTTTATTCTAGATTCTTTTTCATCTAAGTCTTCCTGCTTTTCTTTACGAGTAATTAAGTTTTCAGTATCTTCATCCAGCAATCCACTTGCTCTAGCGACTTTTAATATAGAAGTAGGTATGGCACTAATGATCCCCTTTTTAATATCATCTAAACTAGGAATGAGATCAAAAAGAGCTTTAATACCATCACCAATATCAGAGAAGAACTTCATAACTTTATCCATAATTTGGAAGTCACCTTTAATTAAACTACCAAATGTATCTGCAAATGAGAAGTTATCTAATACTTCTGCACCACCTTTAAATCCAAGTTTCCCTAATACCCAAGAAATACCTCCTTTAATAATATCATAAGGAAGCATAGCAATTTTCGCAATCATGCCAAGCGGATCATCGGTGATACCTTCGACAAACCTATCGACTCCGCCGCTGAATGTAAAACTGTCAAGGGCATCTTCTGCTACCTTGAAACCGAGTTTACCTAGCAACCAAGAGATACCTGATTTGATTAAATCTAGTGGATATGTGACAAATCCTTTAAAGACTTCTGTAAGACCAAAAAATAACCCTTTTATGAAACTACCTTCAGGACCACTAAACCCTTTAATAAATCCACTTACAAAATCAAATATGGCAAGAACTGGTGCTAAAAATCCTCTAGCACCTAATTTTAAGATTTTTAAAAGGGGTTGAAATGTTTTGGATAATTTTGCAGCAACATTTGCAAATTTACCACCTTCTTTAAATAAACTTGTAAGACTTCTGAAAGTATTTCCAATTTTAGCAAGCGAACCAGTTGCTGAAAATAAACTGCTGAGTTTGGCAATTCCAAAAATATCAGAGGTTGGTTTAATTAACTTAGCTAACTTGTCAATTCTTCCAGGTAGTTTTGCGGTATTAATGACAGTATCAAGTCCTGTCAGAGATGCAACTAAACCTGCTATAGCTGGGATGGCAAAAAGACCAAGACCACCTAAACCAAGTCCACCGCTTTTGTTATCGCTGGATGTCGGTTTTTCGGCGGGCTTCGTATTAAGGTCAGTTGGATTATTTAATGCTTCTCGTCTAGCCTCTTCAGCGGAAGCGCGGAGTTCTTGTCTAAGTTTTAAATCAGAATTATATTGATCCTTTAAAATATTCTGAATGTTTACCAGAATATTTTCTAAAGAAGCAAATCCTGATACATTCATCTCAGTTAGAATTGAAATACCATTGCTCGTATCTGTATTATTTAAACTTGGTAATGCCATTATTGATTCGCTTTTTGTCTTTCTAACTCTTCTTTAAGATAACTCATCAACAACTGTACATAAATCACTCTTTCATAGGGTATCATGTTATCTAACTCTGTCAAAGAGTATTTATGATGCTGCATTAGCGAAAAATTAGTATGATAGTGATTTGCTAAACTATCATGACTAAGGCTTACATAAAAAAATCAGAGATACCCCTTAATATATATTTCTGCACTTCACCACAGTTAGTGCAAGTGTATTCAATCTCATGTTCAAGGCTTGGCATGGTGTTGAAGAAATTCATAATCTTTTCTAACTGGTCTTTATCCATACTTTCTAAAAACGATTTTAACTCTTCTTTTGTAAACTCATCATAAACAGTCTCAGAGTCATAGACATAATCAATACTAGTCTCCATAATTTCAAATACTTTATTGACATCATTAGTATCAGTAAACATATCAGTATTTGAAATGGTTGGATATTTCATTTTGATACTAATGTCATCGTTCAGTTTAATTGTATCACTATGGTCTTCTGAAAACTGTACTTGAATACTATTAATATCGATTGAAACTTTATTCATCTGACCACAGTGATGTTCAAGATTGAGTTCAATAACATCACCGACACTCTTTGATCTCATCATTAAAAAGATGTATTCAAAATCGAAGAAACTGAGGTTGTCAATTTCAACATCGCTCAGAATACAGTTTTTCATTACTTGTTTGATTGACTTGACAATCTCCTTTTCATCACCACCTTCAAGTGCTGTTAAAAGAATCTTTTCTTCTTTGACAAGAAATGGTCTGATGGTGATTGTCTCTTTTGTAGATGGCACCTCAATATCATATTCAGGTGTTGATAATAATGGTAAAGCCATAATCTATTCCTCTAATAATTAAAAATTCGATGGTAGTCCACGAGTTCCATCCGTTGGAACTTCTGGCACTGGACCAAAAGATCCAAAGTTTCTATCTGATACATTAATCTTTCTTGTATCTGGAGATGGTTGTAACTCTCTATAGTATCTATATTGAAATTGAACTTGCAATTTTTGCAACTCCTGACTATCCCAACTCAAATTCATTAATGAAATATTTAATGGGTATGCCTCTATTAACTCAGTAGTAGTAACTAATGTTCCTCTTTCATTTAATTTCAAAATTTGTATGGTTCCAATATAGTCGCTATAGTATCCTGGATTGAACACCTTAGTATCATTCAATTCACCATTAGGTGCAACTCTATGATTACCAGCGATAATATCCATCCAAGATTCCATTTTTTCTTTTATCTGTAATCCTTCATCACATATGAATGTAATGTCGATAGGAGAATAGATTGGTGTGTATCCTAATTTTCTCATTGGTCCAGTTGCATCTCTGGCATCATCAATTGTCTGTGCAGACCTACCTGGAATAGATGCTGAATCAGCGCGATACGTTAATTCTGGATCTAAACCTCCTGCAAATCGACCATCGATGATAAGTGTATTAGGAAAGAAAATCCTAGCTTCAAATAAAGATGCTCTACTTACACCCTTACCAGAAAGTTGAGATGTGAATTGATCGATATTAAATCCCATTACTTTGCCATCTTTCTTGAATCTGCCCAAACTGAACCTTTAGATGCCTTAGCAAAACTTTCAAGAGGTAGGAATAGGGCGATGTCCCACTCTGATGAATTAATTTCAATAAACCTAGAACGTACATGACTTGATAAGTAACGTTTGAAAGTTGGTTTAAATGCCTTATATTTAGCAGCACCTTTTAGAATATCATAACTTAATCTCAACTTAGTTCTCTCATCATATCGTTCATTAGAGCTTAAATCATACAAAGCATCCATAAGACGCGCTCTTAGTACATATGGTAAATAGTGCATATTGATACCGTAGAACCCTCCAGGAGCGCCCTGGACGGGGAAGATTAGTGGATACCTGTCATAGTATGGTAATGTAGCCTTAGTCTTTGGGTCATAGTTGAATAGATACATCTTACCCATTGATACACGGTTCTTATATCGTGCCTTCTCACCTCGTACTATTGCTTCTGGAGTTGCACTCGTACCTCTAGCCTTGTTACGAAACCAGTCTCTTGCACCTTGTGTACGAGCAGGTATCTGACCAGCGCGAACACCCTGCGCTAAAATCTCATCGAATTTTGATGCCATATGTCTTTTTCTCTTGACAAAGGGTTGACAGTATATTATATTTATACTGTAGAACCATGAAAGGATTGATATATGACTATTAAATCATTTCTACCTGTCTTCCAGGGGCGAGTGGATAAACTTAAAAAACTTCTTGACGAACTGTAAAAAATACTATATAAAGATAATAAGGGGAACAATCAAGTTCCTCTTTAATTTATGGAGTGTCCAATGTCCGACAAACTTTGGAGAAAGGTTAAAAAGATGGAATTAGGTAATCCAATTATTACAGTACTAGTAGGACTTGTAGTTTTCTATATCGGACTGAAAATGTTTTCTGGTGGTATGAAATCTATGGGTAATATGGAACACCTAACTTTCTTTTTAGGTAATCCAATTTATATGTTCTTTGGTGGTATTATTATGACATTACTCTGGCAATCATCATCACTATCTACAACAGCAATCATTGCATTAGTCGCTTCTGGTGCGTTACCACTTCCTGCCGCAATCGGGGCAGTTCTTGGTGCAAACATAGGAACGACAGGTACAATCTGGTTGGCAGGCCTTCTGGTTTCAGACGGAATGCCTAAGGGTGATACCTTGAGGATTGCACTTGCACATTCTGGTGCAAATCTATTCATGTCAATTATGTTGTTACCTTGGGTACATCATATTGCAAAGTTCTTAGGTAAGGTAGGGTGATTCGGACACTTGCCCACATTGTGGAGGCATTCTATGACTTAATACCCATATCTATTTCTGTCAAGACTTTAAATTCCCATCCACGGTCAGCACAGTAATCTTCTGCTGCTTCCCACTTAGCTTGATTCGTCGCATAGGTCACAACCTCGTTAATATATTTTTGTGTCTTACGCTTTTGCTTCTTGGGAGGGTTCTTTTGATTTTCAGGTTTGACCTCAATCATCATCGTCTTGGTTGAATTATCTCTCTGCTTTACTCTAATAATAAAATCGGGAAAGTATCTTCGCACTTTACCAAATGGATCACGATAAGGTACAATAACCTCTTCACTTGCCCACCATACTATATTCTCATTCATATCAAAATAGTGCATACATCGTGCTTCCCAAGAAGACCTATAAGTTATCTTTGAAGGGTCGCCACGGTATTTTTTTGGGTGCTTTGGTCTAAATTTACCTGAATATGCCATATAAATAAATGAAAGAGTTTCTATCAAAGGAATATTTATATGGCAGAGTCAGTAAGTAATGATGGAAGTTTACAGCAAATGGCAGTAAACTATGCTGGGGAGACTATCGATAAATTAAAACATTCTGGTACTAGCATTGGGATTGGTGGTCCAATAACCTTTCCAGCAGACTTAGAAGGTAAACAAGAAGCAATTCGTTTTGAATTTTTTAGAGAATATCAATTTGATAGAAGAGAAAATAAAAAAGAAGCAGGTGCATCTTTAATAATCTATTTACCTATTCCTCAAAATTTACAAGCAGCATATTCTGTTCAATATGAACAAGCTGAACTCGGTGTTGCTGGATTAGCTGGTGCTAGACTAGGTGCAGGTCAAGATGTAGTTAGAGAGGGTGACATAGAAGGTGGCACACTTAATTTACTGGCACAGGGTCTTGAAGGTAGTGGTGCTGCTGGATTAGCAGCAGGTATATTAGGTAAACTTGGTGGTCTTGGTGGTGTTATTGCTGGTGCAGGTGCAGGTACTGGACTACAAAAAGCTGTAGATGGAGCTTTAATGGGCGCTGGCACAGCAAGAAATCCTCACATGGCACAAGTCTTTAAAAACGTTCAGTTTAGAAGTCATCAATTAGCGTTTAAACTTGCACCTAAGAATGTTGATGAACAAAATAGATTAAAGAATATCATCAAGGCATTTAAGATTGCGATGCATCCAAATTATAAACTAGCAGGACATTTCTTCGACTATCCTGGTCAATTTGATATTGATATTGTTACTGGTCAGTCAGATGAATATTTCTTCAATATAGGACCATCTGTTCTTACTAGCATGTCTGTTGACTATCTTCCGAATGGACCCCAAGTTCATAATATCAATGGTACTAAAGCACCTATAGCAGTTAACCTTAGTTTGACGTTTACTGAATTGCAGATTGTCACACAGAGAGAAATTAAGGAGTTTAATTACTAATGGCATCCTTTTATTTCGAAAACTTTCCCAAAGTTTCTTATGATATTAAAAAAAATGGGAAGGTAGAAAACGTAACTAATATCATGTTGCGTTATAAGTTCAACACAATTATTAAAAATTTTGTCTCTCCATATTATGATTATACTATTCAAGATGGTGATCGTGCGGATATTGTTGCTTTTAATGAGTATGATGATTATACACTTGACTGGTTAATTTATATGGTTAATGATATTATTGATCCTAACTTTGATTGGCCTCTAAGTCAACGGACATTACAAAGATATATTTCAGAAAAATATGGTAGCATTCCAACTTCACAAGCAACAATACATGAATATCGTAAAGTTTTAAATCAACAGTCCGTTTTATCAGATGGAACGATTATCCCTAAAAAAACTCTAGTGGTGGATGAAACAACTTACAATACTCTAAGTGAAGTCAATAGAGAATCTATCTCAAAATATCAGTATGAAACTGACTTAAATGATAGTAAAAGACAAATAAAACTTATCTCAGAAGAGTTTGTGCCAGGAATTTTGTTAGAAGTTAGAGAAATTTTTAATGGTCAGTAATAGTTATAAAGCAGAAAAAATTGATGTTCAATCGGCTGTCATTATTAATTATGATAGAGAAGTCATAACTGATATCAAAAGAATTTTAGTTGACTTCAATGTGTATGAAGATCTGTTTTCTCCTAATATGACTTTTAGTGCCACTATATTAGACAGTAATGGTCTCATTGAAAGATTTCCTTTTATCGGCGAAGAATTAGTTGCGATATCTTTTAAGATACCAACAGTTAAAAAATCTATTGATAAAGTATTTGCAATTTATAAAGTATCTAACCGTAAAGAAAAAGAAGAAAGAAACGAGTCCTATACCATACACGGTATATCGACAGAATTTATTGTAAATAGTAATGCCTCTGTAGATAACTCCTTTGTCGGATTACCATTTTCACAGATGGTCAAATCCGTATACAATGAGTATTTCAATAAGTCAAGTAAAAAAGTAGGAAATAAAAAATTTATAACTTACGAAAAAGATTTTTTTGTTGAGGACACCTACGGAAAGCATTCTATTGTATCGCCCCTTTCTACGCCATTTGAATTTATTCAGTATTGTGCAAGGCAGTCTCAATCATCAAAGTATAGAGAAAGTGATTACATATTTTATGAGAATGATGATGGGTTTAATTTCAGAACAATTAGTGGATTACTTGAACAAGATCCAGTTGAAGACTATTATTCAGTAGATCCATCTGCTAAGAGAGGCAGAAATGATAAAGTAAAAGAACACCAGATTATTAGAGAGATTTCATACGATGATCGTGAGTTTGATGTTTTAGAAAGTCTAAACTATGGGTTATATGATAATGATGTCGCAGTCATTGACCCTATTTTAAAAAGGTTTAAAAATACTACGCTGAATTATCATCAGTCGAAAAAAGACTTTACGAACTTACATAGTCATAGATTCACATCTGATTTTTCTGTCTTCAAACAATTTGATGGCTCTTCTCATGCCAGATACCTCGTGTCAAATATATCAGATGAAACATACAACGAAACTTCGTATCTGAAAAATAGAACTGAAAATGACCCTGTATCTAAGCACCCATTTGTTAGACACAAGTTTTTAAATCATCTGGTTTCTAAAATTGCTCAAGTCAATACTAAATTTGTTTTGCGAATTGTTATTCCTGGAGATCCAACACGTAAGGTTGGTGATATCATTCGATTCTTTATTCCACAGAGAAGTGGTTCACAAGAATTTTTGAATCGTTATAATTTTATGTATGGTGAAAAAGAACCTCGTTTTATTGTCACTGCTATTCATCATAATTATTCTTACAAAGAAGATACATATATGACAACTCTTGAAATTATTAAAGACAGCCTGGGTCAAAAGGTATTTGCTCAACAGGTTTCTGCACTGGGTGGAGTTACATAATAATGGATTTTAAACCAGAATACCTTGGATATAATTTTATATGGTTTTTTGGAGTAGTAGAGGATCGTGATGATCCGCTTAAACTTGGTCGTGTGCGGGTACGATGTTATTCATGGCATACTAACAATAAACAAAAACTACCAACAGCATCTTTGCCATGGGCGCAGTGTATCCAGTCTGTGACTTCCGCAGCTAACAGTGGCATCGGTCAATCACCTACAGGACTTGTAGAGGGTTCTTGGGTCATGGGGTTCTTTTTAGATGGTGAAGATGCGCAGAAACCTATGATTATGGGTTCATTAGCTGGTATTCCTACAGAGGTAGCAGATACAGAATTTGGTTTCAATGACCCGAATGGCACTTATCCTACACTCATTAATGAACCAGATGTTGACAGACTTGCAAGAAATGATGCTGACTTTGTACCACCTCTACTCGCAACTAAAGAGTCCAGTAGAACATCATCTGTACCAACTTCTACAGGTGCGATATGGAATGAAGAGACGAGTAAGTATAATGCATCTTATCCTAAAAACCATGTGATAAAAACTGAAAGTGGTCATGTGCTTGAGATTGATGATACACCAGGTCACGAGCGTATACACGAGTATCATAAGTCTGGTACATTCCGTGAGATTTCAGCAACAGGCAATACAGTGACACGTATCGTAGGTGATAATTATGAAATTATTGCTGGTTCTGATTATGTAAATATTAAGGGTTCATCTAATATCACTATCGATAGTAACTGTACTACATATGTAAAAGGTAACTGGGATGTGCAAGTTGATGGCAAGTTTACTCTAAATGCGAAAGGTGAAAGCAAGATTGATTTACAGGGCTCAGGTTCTACCATTATATCTGATACCATTGGTCTTACAACTCATACTCATACGGACCCAGCGGGGGTTGCTGGTGCTGAAACTAGCACGGGAAACGATAGCCAATAATGTATATTTTTAAACATAAAATTTTAGTATCACTTAGAGTTTTTTATTATCGTCCAGACTATCGTGATATTATTCAAGAGTTTATGTGGCAAACTGAAGACTACAAACCTAAGTATCCAAGAGTAAACAAATTTTTATTATATTGGCGTGAACACATAGATGCAGTCATAGCAGACATTGAAATGGCAGAAATTGAAAACAAACCAAAATATAAATCTGTAGATGATATCTTTAAATATTGATATAAATAATACAAAACAAGAGTAACGGTAAAATGTCGGCATACGGTTCAGGCGCTATATCCCCAAGACGAAAAGAGATTATTTACAGGGATCTCGGACTGTCTTTTATAGCGCATCCAGTCACAAAAAAAGTCAAGGTTCTTGAAAATGAAGAAGCAATTAAGCGTGCTGTAAGAAATCTTGTGCTCACTAATAAAGGAGAGCGTTTTTACAATCCTTTATTCGGCGGCAATGTAACGGCTCATTTGTTTGAAAATCTAGATTTTACTACAGAATTTGATATTAAAAAATCCATCACTAAAAGTATTTCCATTTATGAACCAAGGGTTAATGTTGAAGAGGTTCGCGTAAAAACTAATCCAGACCGTAATTCTGTAAGTGTTACTATCATCTTCACTATTCTTGCAACAAATAGAGTTTCAGAAACAACATTTACTATCGAAAGAGTCCGATAATGGCAGCTAATAATGCAATTAGAGTTTCAGATATAAACTTCGATCAGATTAAGACGAATTTGAAAGCGTTTCTCTCTGACCAAAGTGAATTTTCAGATTATGATTTTGAGAGTTCAACCATGTCTGTATTACTAGACCTGCTTTCTTATAATACCTACTACAATGCGTTCTATCTTAATATGGTTGGCAACGAGATGTTCCTTGACTCGGCGCAGTTGAGAAACAGTGTTGTTTCCCGCGCAAAGCAACTGAATTATGTGCCTCGTTCTGCACGTGGTGCAACGGCAACCTTGAGTCTGTCTATTGACCCGCCTGGTGACCCAACATTTTATACAGTCGCTGCTAATACAAAATTCACTTCCACAGTTGATGGTATCTCATACACATTTGTGACATCAGAAGCAAAATCATTAGCACCATCTTCGAATGGTACTTTTACAGGTTCAGTTGACGTAGTAGAGGGCGAACCATTACAGCAAAGATTTACTGTCAGTTCTTCTAGTCCTGTTCGTTATATTCTGCCAAACGATAATGTAGATACTACAAGTCTGATTGTTCGCACACAAGAATCATCGTCTAATACTAGTATTACATCCTATAATCTAAATACTGATATATCTGCTGCAAATAGTATTTCAAAGATTTACTTCGTACAAGAGAATGAAGACAATAAGTATGAGGTCTATTTTGGTGATAATGTGTTTGGACAAAAACCAAAAGATGGCAACATTGTAATAATTGATTATCGTGTTGTCAATGGCCCTGCCGTCAATGGTGCAAACACATTCACTGGTGATTTCACTGTAACTACGACTACTCCCGCACAAGGTGGTGCATTTAACGAGTCAATTGATTCTATCAAATACAATGCTCCGTTTAAGTTTCAAGCACAGGATAGACTAGTCACCGCAAATGATTATAAAAATATTATCCTAGCAGAGAATGGTGATATTCAGTCTATCAGTGTTTGGGGTGGTGAAGAAAACTCACCACCAATATATGGCAAAGTATTCGTTTGTGTTAAACCTATTAATGGTTCTGTTATCTCATCAACAAGAAAATCAACACTTGTATCAAATCTAAAAACACGTAATGTTGTATCAATCGATACTGAGTTTGTCGATGCTACATATCTTTATATTAATCCTACCATTACCATTCGATACAATCCAAGAACAACCTCTCTTACAGCATCAGAGTTAAATAGTAAAGTTCAGTCTGCTCTTATTTCTTATGAGACAAATAGTCTTGGTAACTTTGGTAATAAGTTTTATGTCTCTAATCTAACGGAGATATTGAGGGCTGCAGATAACAGTTTTATCTCATGTGATATTCCATTCACAATCGAGAGACGATTTGTACCGATTACAAACGCCACTACTACATATCAGTTAGAGTTTGGTAATGCAGTACATCATCCACATGATGGTCATTTGGGTGCTATCTCATCTTCTGGTTTTACTATTGGCGGTGAGACAGTATTTTTTGAAGACGATGGCTTTGGAGTTCTTAAATCGTTTATTCTTGTCACTGGTAATAAGGTGACCAGAAATGCAAACTTCGGTACGGTAGATTACGAGACAGGTCTTATTACAATTTTTAATACATTAATTACTGACTATGTTGGATCTGCTATTTCAGTATTCATGAAACCAAAGGAAAGCAATATCTTTGGTTTGAGAAATCAACTTCTATTAGTGTCAGGTTCAAGCATCTCTACTATCGACAATGATACTAATTCTACTACATCTTCAGTCGGTGCAGTTGCAACAGAAGGCACAACGACTACAGTTCTAACGGATAATGCTGTCGGTAGTTATGGTGTATCATCTGTAGCCTCTATATCATCAGCAACTGGCACAACAACCACAACAACGTTTACAACATCTTCTTCTTCATCATCAGGTGGTAGTTCTTACTAATGGCAACGAATAAAAAAACATCAGTTCTTGTTGCGGAACAACTCCCTGATTTTGTTCGTGATGAAGGACCAAAACTTCAAAGGTTCATTGAAGCATACTATGAGTTTATGGAACAGAATGATGGTGCCATTGATGGCTCTAAAAATTTATTATCATATCAAGATATTGATACGACAACTAATTCATTTCTTCAGTTTTTTCGAGAAGAGATTTATAAGAATATTCCTGACAGTGCATTAATCGATAAGCGGCTACTTGCTAAACACATTCGAGAAATGTATCGAACTAAAGGCACAGAGAAATCATACAAGTTTTTATTTCGTGCTTTATATAATGAAGATGTTGACTTTACTTATCCTGGCGACTTTATGCTTCGCACATCTGATGGTCGTTGGGTACAAGAAAAGTATCTCCGTTTAAATGATATCAATAGTAAGGCAGCATCAGGTCTTGAAGGTCAAATTGTAACTGGTGACTCAACAGGTGCATATGCTCGTGTGGAAAATGTTGACCGTATTACACAGTCTGGTACAGTAATTACCGAGATATATCTCAGTAATATTGTTGGAACATTTGCTAATAACGAAACAATAACATCAGATGTTACATCAACTACGGCAACAATTGCAGTTGACTCTGGTGCAGCGTTACAAGAAAAACAAGGTCGTTATATTGGTACTCGTGGTCAGTTAAGTTCTGACCAGAGATTACAAGACAGCTTTTATTATCAGGATTATAGTTATGTCCTTCGCTCACCACAATTTGTTGAGCGTTATAGAGAAACAGTTCTAGAATTATTACATCCAGCAGGCACTAAATTATTTGGTGAGACGATGATTATCTCACCATTTAGTGTCAGGTCAGATACTACTGATACAGAATTTGAAATGGAAATTGATTTTGATTTACAAACTGACCAGCGAACTGGTAATGTCATAAGTATTATTACAGGTCCAGACCTTAGAGGTGCGGGTCGTTTATTCATTCCTGGTGCAAACACTACTAATACTATTTCTAAACTAATAGCAGAGGGTATTAAGCACGATGCGAATGACCTCAATGCTTATGCTGGAATTAAGATAAGAGATTTTGGTAGTGACAGACTAGTATTTGGTAATAATACTACATTTTTGTCCGATGGTTTTGTATTTCCTGGATTTGTAAAACAGAATATTTCGAATGCGAACAATATACTTGGTTTTGGTGGCACTAACTTTGGCACATTACAAGCAAATGATAAAATTATTTTAGCAAACACAGAGGGTTACAGGTCACAAATAATGAAGGTTGTATCTGTTGCGGGTGCTAGTTCTTTAATCACAAGTCCAGCAGCAGTTAATACAGGATTTCATCAACTATTTGCAAACTCTACCACTGGCGGAATCTTGGCACTTAATAGAGGATTACTACTAACAGACGATGTTATTATCTTTGATACACATGGTAGCAATCCAAATGCTCAACATGCTGTTGCTAGTTTGGGTAGTAATGTGGTCATGTCTATATTTCCAGACTATACTGGTCCACCACTTTCAAATGGTACATACAGTCTATTTCGTCCTGGTAGGACACCTGAAATTCCAACATTTGATGTAACTATCGAAACTTTCGATTCAGTTGCATTTAGATTTGATCAAGTATAATAAATAGATAAAACTTAGAGGCATACAATGGCAAAACAAACAATCAATCTTGGTACAGTTGCTAACGATGGAACAGGTGATTCCGTTCGTGCAGGTGGTGATAAAGTTAATGATAATTTTAATGAAATATACGCCGCTCTTGGTGATGGTACTTCTTTAAATGATGTTGTAACAAATACAACTTTCCAAAATACATTAGCTAATACTAATGCTCATATTAGTGCAGTAGAGACTAGAGAGGCAGTGCATACTGCTAATGCTCTTTCTCAATTAGCAAATACTAACGCTTATATTGGTGCAGTTGAAATTAGAGAAGCATTACATACTTCTAATGCTCTTTCTCAATTAGCAAATACTAACGCTTATATTGCCTCTGTTCAATCAGCAGAACGTGCTGCACTTGCTAATACTAATTCTTATATTGCAGCAACTGCTGCACTTTTCTCTAACGGAATAACTACGGGTACTACAAATCAAATCGCTGTATCTGCTAACTCTACAAATGTTGTTATTTCTCTTGACTCACCATTGGTATTCAGTGGTAATAATACCACTGGCATTTCATCTTTTAATATTACAGACTTACTATCTGCTACGCCCTCTGTGACGATTGATGCTATTCGACACGATAATACAAATGTTGCTGGAGACGCAACGAAAAATTTCTCACCAGCATTAAGAATTAGAGGGACCGAAAGACAAGCAAGAATTTTGTTTGATGGTGGCCAAGAAATGTTTGCCACTCCTAATGGTGACTTTGAGATTCAATCTTCTACCTCTTCAGGAAGTTTAGATATTGGTATTGGTTTTAAAACAACTACTGGTGACGATAGAAATACTACATCTACTAATAAAATTCGCGCTCACTCTAGAATGCAGATTGAAGCACATAATACCACTTCTGGTGCTGCTAGTGCCGTTAATACAAGGGAAGCTGCATTAATTATCACAGGTATCCGAGATAATACAGATCAACTTGGTGGACAACAGAATGTAGATTGGTCACCTGCATTAAGAATTAGAGGATATGGGAGACAAGCTAGAATTACTTTTGATGGTGGTTCAGAAATCGTTGGTGGTACAAGCAGTGTGATGAACCTTGAGGGGTCAATCCAAATTAATGGTGTCACACAGTCTGGTAGTGACTATGCAGAATATTTCGAAACTTACGATGGTTCAGCAATCGCTAATGGTATCCCAGTTATTCTTATAGACGGAAAAATTAGAGCTGCTAATACTACATCATCGACAAATGATATCATAGGTGTTATTCGTCCGCCTCGGTCATCATCAGCAGTCGGTGGTAGTGACCTTGGGGAGTGGCATAATAAATACCTCAAAACAGTATGGGGTAACCATATTCGTACAGACGATGTATTTTATACATGGACTACATGGGCTGTAAATGAACAAGGTCAAAATAGACCCACCGAACATAAAGTTACATCAATTGACGATATTCCATCGGGACAAGAATATCAAAGAGTTGAAAATTTTCAAAAAATTATTAATCCAGAATATGATGAGACTTTAGAATATCAGACTAGAGAAGAAAGACCAGAATGGCAAATCGTAGGTCTTCTTGGTCAGGTTCAGATTTTGAGTGGATCTCCTACTAACCCCAGATGGATTAAAATGAGAAATATTGATGATGACCATGAACTTTGGTATATTAGATAAAGACCAAATATTCATTATAAATAGTGCTAACACTTATTAAAAGAGATGCCAAATGCCAGGAATTATTACACATAAGTTCAGATTGAATAATGCTACTCAGTTTTTTGAGTCATTTACTGAAGCAGCAAATATTAATACACGCTATTATATGTTTTTAGCAAAAGCACATGGATGGTCAGATGATGCCTCTCCACCTGTTCCATCAGATACTATTTTGAGTTCTGACTATAATGTTTGGCGAAACATGATTGCAGCAAAGCGTGTCACTCCAAGTGATGCAACATTTGTTGTCGCAAGACATGATTGGACCTCTGGTCAAGTATATACTCCATATTCGGATTCAAATGCATCTCTTTATACTAGTGCATTTTTTGTAGTCACTAATGATTTTAATGTTTATAAATGTATTGATAATAATAATGGAGCGTTATCAACTGTTAAACCTACGTCAACTGGTACTTCAATTATAACGACTTCTGATGGATATCGATGGAAATTTATGTATAATATTTCCCCTGCTGATGTATTGAAGTTCACGACAACAAATTTTATTCCTGTTAAAAAACTTACTTCAGACGATGGTAGTCTACAATTTAACGTTCAAGATGCAGCATCAAATGGTTCGATTGACTATATTGATGTCACATCTGCTGGTTCTAATTACCTTTATGCTGCTGGTAACTTTTCAAATGTTGATAGTTCAACCATCGTAAAACTTACTAGCGCAAGCACAGTAGATGACTCATACGTTGGTTCTACAATCTATATCAGTACTGGAACAGGCTCAGGTCAATTAAGAGAAATCGTTGACTATCAGGGTAATATTAATAAAGCAACTGTGAACGCTGCTTTCTCACCTATTCCAACAACAGGGTCTTCATATATCATTGGTCCTAAAGTAACTATTACTGGTGATGGTAGAGATGCATTAGCATACGCCAATGTTGCATTACCCGCTCTTGCCTCTGCTACGACTGGTAATTCTGTCAATGAAGTTATCATGATTAATACTGGTTCTAACTATAGTAAATATGCTGTAACAATCTCTGCTAACAGTTCACATGGTTCTAGTGCAAATGCTGCTGGTAGTGTTGCCCCATATGGTGGTCATGGTTCTAATCCTGTAAGCGAACTTGGCGCAACAGACGTTCTACTAAATGTTCGTATGACAGGAACAGAATCAGGAACCTTTGTAACCAACAACGACTTTAGAATTGTTGGCTTGGTTAGTGACCCTGTTCTTTTCTCGGGCGCACAGGCAAATTCAACTGTTTATGACATGACAACTAAATTCACTGTAACTGGAAAAACTGGTGTATTCTCTTCTGACGAGATGATTACTAACGCTAATGGTGCGGCTGCTCGCTTTATTTCATTTGCAAATACAAATGCTTCTGGAACTCAAGGTATTGTTAGTGTCACAGGATTAGATGGTAAATTTACTGTCAGTGAAACTATTACAGGCAACACCTCTACACAAACTGCTGTGGTATCGTCTATAAATAATAGAGACTTACGAGACTTTGTTGGTGAAGTTCTTTACATTGAGAATAGAACACCTGTAAGTCGGGCAGCAGATCAGACAGAAGATATCAAACTTATCGTTAGATTTTAAGGTTTAAAAGAATGACATTAGAGACTAATTTCAATTTATCTCCCTATTTTGATGATTTTGAAACAAGTGCAAAGTTAAAGAATTACCACAAAGTTCTCTTTAAACCTTCACTTGCTGTTCAAACACGAGAACTAAATCAACTCCAGACTATTCTTCAAAATCAAGTCGAGCGTTTTGGAAATAACATTTATGAGGAAGGCACGATTATTGATGGTTGTGAATTCCAATATGATGCTAATGTTGCTTTTGTAAAGTTAAGAGATAAAGATATTGGTGGTAATAATATTGTCATTACAAGTTTTGCTAATGGTGTAGTTCAAGGTGTAACCTCTGGCGTCAGGGCCAAAGTTATTGATGTTGCTGCAGGTGCAGAAGCAACCTCACCAAACTTTAACACACTCTTAGTTAAGTACATTGATGGCGGCACCGCAAAAACAAACAAATCATTTGATTTAAATGAACAGATTGTTTTCTTATCTGCAGATGGTGGTGAAAACCAACGAGCAAATACTATTGCAAGTGGCGCATTTGGTTTTGGTTCTGTTTTCAGTATTGGCGGCGGTACTATTTTTGCTAAGGGTCATTTTATTAATGTTAATTCTCAGACTATCGTATTAGAAAAATATTCTACCAAACCATCTTATAAGGTTGGTTTTAAAATTTTAGAAGAGGTTGTAACAAGTGCAACTGACACTACTCTTCTTGATAATGCTTCAGGTTCATTTAACGAGACTGCTCCTGGTGCAGACCGTCTTAAACTTACACCTACACTCACAAAGAAATCATTATTTGACTCCTCTAATATCTCCTCTGCTAATACAGCTTCATTTACACCTATCTTTGAAGTTGAGAATGGCCTTGTAAAGATTGTAAGAGATGATACAGTATTTAATAGTATCGCCAGAGAACTAGCAAAAAGAACATATGAAGAATCAGGTAACTATCAATTAAAACAAATTAATACTCATGTAAAAGAGCATTTAAATACAGGCACTAACTTTGGTCGATTTACTGCAGGTGAAGGTGGTGATAAGAATAAACTTGCTATTGGTATTGAACCTGGTATCGCTTACGTTATGGGATACCGTAATGAAATTTTAGCAACAGAGTTTATTGAAACAGATAAAGCAGTAACAACAAATAATGAAATTGGTGTTAACGTCACGACAAACTTCGGTAACTACGTTATTGTAGACCAAGTTGCTGGTCCATGGGATCCAACCACACTTCAGTCCGTATCATTACGCGACACTGCCGCCACAGCGATTTCCTCAGCAACTTTAGGCACTGCTGGCGCACCAGGTAACGAAATTGGTACAGCTAAGGTAAGAGGGTTTGAATATTCCTCTGGTTCAGGAGTGCTTACCAAGTACAGATTATATCTATTCGATATTCAAATGTCAGGCGACCCAACAGCCAGAGGATTTTCTGATGTAAAATCTTTTTACGTTAATCAACCATCTGGTCCAGATTCAATTTGTGATGCAGTCCTAACAAATAATCTATGTGTTCTTGAAGAACCAGAGTTTAATCGTAATATCTATGACTTAGGTGTACGTGCAACAAAAGAACTTAAAACTCTTGCTGGTGCTGTAAACGCTACTTATGAGTTTCGTGATAAGGCAACGATTTCGTTTAATACTGGTGGTTCTGGTACATTATCCATCACAGGCGCACACGCGGGTGGAACAGAAGAATTTCCTTACGGTACTGGCGCACTAAACGATACACAAAAAAGAGAGTTTGTTGTTGTCGCTGGAGCTACGGCACAGACTGCTAGTATTCCTGGTCTTGTTAAACAAGTATTTGGTGCTGTTGCTAATACTCAACAGGCAAACACTCTTGTTGGTAATAGCACAAGTTTCTTGACAAACTTGAAAGTTGGTGATTACATCTCAGTTTCTAATACTAGCGGTCAAGCCTCTATTACAACTCGTATTGTGGATATTGCCAGCGATACTGTTATGACAACTAATCCTGCTATCGCTACTGTAGGAGACTCAACATTCCATTGCCTTGCTGCTGATAGTGGTGCAGGCACTGCTGAAGTTCACAAGATTTTTCCAACAGGTTATGTCTTTGACATGACTGAAAATGGTACGGGTGGTGTAGAAAGAAGTATTACACTTGCTTCATCAACATCCGCAACCCTAGATCTAAAAGAAACATTCGCCAATAGTACTAACATTCTAGTTTTCTTTAATAATAAAAGAGAAAGTGCTGTAGGCATTACAAAAACGGTTCGTAAGAATCGTTTCATCAGATTAGATTTGTCTACTCACAGTGCTAATACTGTTGGTCCATATACTTTAGGTGTTGCTGACGTATTCAACTTACGCAAAGTATATCTTGGTACAACATACTCAGTGAATAATCGTGATGTAACATCTGAATTTAGAATTATTCGTAATACTACAGATAGCTTATATAAACACTCATTATTATCCTTAAAAGAAGGTAGTATTCTATCACTGGCCAGCACTGATAAATTGGTAGTTGAATTTGATTACTTTGACCATAGTGTATCTTCTGGGATTGGTTTCTCGTCCGTTGATTCGTATTCCATTGACCCTGATGAGTCAACAACAAATAGT
>VTLG01002558.1_pt1 | contig 25756 bp, 28 predicted proteins | sample 4694571 | NCBI WGS metagenome assembly VTLG01 (sample SAMN12604809, study PRJNA352737) | marine metagenome | biome: ENVO:00000447; feature: ENVO:00000209|ENVO:00000569|ENVO:01000036; material: ENVO:00002151; isolation source: viral sequences binned using virsorter ...
ACCCGGACAGACTACTGCGGCGATGAGATTTGCTCAAGGCCAATCTGCCCCTGCATCTGCACCTACTGAACAACTAACACAAACAACAGTACCCGGTCCGGGTCAAGGCCAAGCGGAAGCATTAATTCAAGAACAAAAGGAAGAACAAGAGAGATTAAACCGAGAAGCGCAACAAAGACACCAAGAAAAAGTAATGACTTCACAAGCGCATTTATTTTCTTCTACACTTATGGAAAAATTAGGTGCAGATACCGTTTACAAGATGAGTCCTCATCAAATAGCCGCATTATCGGCGTATACATTTTTAAAATTGAGTTGATAATATGAGCGAAAATATGAAAGAGTTTATCCTTGATATGGATAGGAAGATGGCTGAAAAGTCATTTAAGTTCTTTTTCACAGAAATACTTGGTTTTCATTACAGTCATCACCATAAAATGTGGGATGAAGGATTAAAGGGAAACAGATACTATTGTGTTAAAGCGAGCCGTGACCACGGTAAATCTACTTTGTTTATGTCGTATGCTTTATGGATAGCCGCATTTAATCCGGGTACTCACATCATGATATTTTCACATTCATTAGAACAGACACTTGAACACATGAGATTTATCCGTAATAATATAGAAAGTGCTGATATTCTTAAAGGTCTAAAACCCGAACAAGGTAGACCGTGGGCTAAGTCTTACTTTGAGTTCACCAACGGTAGCCGTATAATGGCTAAGTCGGTTGGTGGTGCTACTCGTGGTTTTCACCCCGATGTAGTAGTATGCGATGACATTTTGTGGGGTACTACAGGTGGAGAACTTCAAAGAGCCGCAGATTGGTTCTATGGTGTATTACTTCCGGTGCTTCACCACACTGCACGATTGATGATGGTTGGTACACCGTTTAGTTATAATGACTTATACGCAGAACTAGAAGAAAAAGAAACATTTACTGTAGAAACATATCCCGCTATCAACGGAGAAGGTGTAGCCCTTTGGCCGGAAAGATGGAATCTTGAGGCTCTTGAACAAAGACGATTATCAATGCCCGCTATACAATTTAGCCGTGAGTATCTTTGTGAACCTATCCACGATGTAGCGAGTATGTTCCCTGCTACAATTCTTGAAGCGGCTCGTGATAAAGAGTTAGTGCTTCTTGATAGAGCAGATACCGAATACGATGAAGAAGGAAATCCGGCAGGTGTGTTTGGACAACACTTTATCGGGTGGGATACCGCTATTGCATCGGATAAAAACGCTGACTTCACTGCTATGCTAGTATTAAGAACACCACCGGGTGATAATATCAAAGAGATAGTAGGTATTGTACACGAGAAAGGGCTTGGTGGTGCGGCACAGAAAAAACAAATTTTACTGTTAAATAACAGGTTTCAACCGGACTTAATAGAACTTGAAGGTAATAACTTTCAGCGTATGTTCGCCGCAGAACTTCAAGATATGAGAGGGGATATTCCTATTCGTACATTTATGACAACACGCCAAAGAAAAGAGAGTATGTTTATGTCGCTACTCATGGCGTTTGAGCAAGGACAGATAAAAACTCCATACGGTGATGAGCGAAGTCGTGAATTTACACACAAGTTAGAATCCGAGTTAAACAGATTTGGTATGCAGAAGAACGGCAAACTAGAATCTGTAGGTACTCATGATGACTTGGCTATGGCTTTGGCTTTGGCTAATTGGGGTACAAAAGAGTTCAAAGGTTCAGTGGTGCTTCTTGACGATATACTACCGGGCTTTGATGAATTTATTAGAGGGAAACCTCATAGAAATTATGGAAAAAATGATTGGGTGATACCGTGAGTTGTGATTGTGGACATTGTTATGGAATGGATAATGCGTTTGACTTTTTAGAAAAGAAACTATGCCCCGCAGGTAAAGCGGCGGCAAAGCGTAAATTCAAAGTTTATCCATCAGCCTATGCAAATGGTTGGGCGGTGCAATACTGTCAAGGTAAATTCCGTGGTAAGAAAAAGGGGAAGAAGAAATGAGTCATGCTTCTATGGTTAAGGCTTGGTCTTTTCTTAAAGGAAAAGAGGATGCACCTAACTATAGGAAGGCCACAGGCTCTAAAAAATGTGGTAATTGTAAAGCATGGGATTCTTCAAAAACTGATGACCCGATGACAGGTTATTGTGAATGGTATGATTTTATGTGTCGTGCAGACCATGTATGTGATGCTTGGGCGGGAGTAGAATGAGTAAAGTATTAATTCGCAAAAACTTGAACCGATGGTTCAAAGAAAAGTGGGTTGATGTATCTCGTAAAAATAAAGATGGTTCTCACCCTCCTTGTGGTCGGTCAAAGGCTAAGAAAGGAAGTAAGGGTTATCCAAAGTGTAGACCAAGCGTAAAAGTATCAAGTAAAACTCCAAAAACTGCCGGTTCAATGTCCGAAGGAGAAAAAAGAGCCGCTACAAAAAGAAAGCGAGCGAAAAAACAAGGAGTTGGTGGTAAGCCTACAATTGTAAAAGCACCTCGTATACCTCGTAAAAAAGGACAACCTGCGGGTTCAAAGAAGCATTCCGACTTGTATACTGATGAAAATCCAAAAGGAACTATACATAATTTAGGATTTAAAAATCCACAAAAAGCAAGACAATCAGTTAGTAAAATCAAAAACAGTAGTAGAACTCATGCTCATAAAACTCAAGCGGCTATTGCTATGGAACAAAGAGCAAGAGAAATGGGTAAAAAGCAAGAAGCGGGTATATATCGTACATTTATAGAACAACAAAAAAAGAAAACAAAGGAGATGAAGAAAATGAAAGATGAAGATAAAAAGAAGAAGAAAGGTATGGTAGTAGTAATTGCAGTTGGAGGTAAACCCCCAAAAGCACCTACTAAGACTATGGATGCTGATGATAAGAAAAAAGCATTTGATGACGCTTGGAATACTTTAATTAGATAGGTCAATTTGGTGGTCAATATGTGGGGTAGTGCGTTGCTAGGTGATGAGTATGACCTAGCCATTCACCCTGCTGATGACTTAACTAAAAGTGTGTTAAGTAATCTTTCTCAACACCCCGATTTTGTTGTTCATAATGCACCAATAGAAAAGTCATCAAGTTTATTTTCTAATGATGATATTAAGTCTTATAGTTTCGCTTCTAACGGAGATGGGTGGTTAGAAAGCACATACGGTAAAGACGCTAATTCTATTATTCGTATGTGTAGAAAAATGCGAAGATTAGATAAAAATAATCGTGAAAATATTGATTTAATCATAGATGATATTCGTACAATTAAAGCGATGGAAGTAGAGGCTACTATCAATAATTTATCGTGGAGTGATGGATTAGAAGATGTAATAAAAAATATAGGTCTTAATGATAGAAGCCTCAAAGCACTTCGTAAGTTTGGTGAATCTCGCTCATCATCTTTACAAAAAGCGTGTCAATTATATCTCAAATCTATGACAGTATTAAATTTATTAAATGATAAATTAGATTGGGGTATAGACGACCAAAAAGAATGGGCTAATGCTTTACAATTGAAAAAAGATGCTCGTAAAATGTGGTCTAGTACTTTACATCAAATAGATAAATTATCTAAAACAGATAAATTAACACTTGATTTTGTTTCAAAACAATTAACTGAATCCGGTCCATTAAGTAGTCGTGAGTTAGTTCGTAGAGGGGTTGGGGTGCTTCATAAATCTACTACACCAAGTAAAGTTAGTAGTTTAATTAAAATGTATGGTGAAGAAGTAGATATTTACAAAAGTAGTAGCCGTGGTAATTTTGTAAAATTAGATACTCACGGTTTAATCATAAAAGATATATGGGCTTATGCGGCAGGTTTTCTTGATGCTGACGGAAGTATATTCATAACAGAAAGAGGCGAACCAAGAGCGACTTTTATCGCTACAGGTGATAGAGGCCGTATGCAGTGTGAAGAATTACACAAAGCATTAGGTTGTGGTCGTTTAGTTCTAAATCAAAGAATACACAAAAATAGTGTAAGAAGCCAACATAGACTCATATTTTCATCAAAAGATGATTTAAGACAATTATTAAAAGGTATATTACCCCATCTAAAAATGAAATCGCTACAAGCAAAAGCGGTTTTGTCTTTTGTAGATGAAAAAGATAGAATGAGAAAAGACGAGTTATATCGTTTAGTCACATTCAACAATTGGAAAGATGATAAAAAGAAGGCCGATAGTTTCTTGAGTAAATGGGGAGTGGATGCAGATACAATAGGTAAGTATGCGGAGAGTTTGTAATGGCAGATGATGAAAGTAGAATTAGTAGGTTTTTATCAACCTTGAGTAAACCATTCAAGCGTAAGTCATCACCAACTCCAACTATGCCGCTTTGGACAAGTGGTATACAAGAACCTGTTATGGCACAAGGTATTACCATACCTGCTCTATATGCCGTAAGCACAGAATGTTTAATTCTTAGAACTGTATTATCTAAACTAAGACAAGAAATGTTTAGGAGAGGTTATTATTGGGAAAAGAGGTTTCATAAGAAATGTGTAGAATGTGATGATGAATTTCAACACGATGTAGAAGTTTGTGAAACATGCGGCGGTGAAGTTAGAGGACCGGACAATGATGAATTAATCTATGCTAAGTGGTTGTTAAAACAAGAAAACAGTATGGAGCAACAATTTTTACATGTATTACATGAAATTGAAAATGACCTAAATATTGTAGATGATGCTTTCTTATTATTTGTAAAAGAGTATTACATAGACCCCGAAACCAAAGAAGTAGCGTTTTATCGTGTAAAAGAAATGATTAGAGGCGACCCGATATTCATGAGAATAGTCGCTGATAAAAGAGGTGTAAGAGGTGGTCGGTACAAGACTTGTTTAATTCACCGTGACCAAGTTAAAACACATGCCGAAGACGACAAATGTGAAATATGTGGTAGTGATTTACACGATGTACATTATGTAAATATGGCAGGTAGTGGTAAAACACAATACTTTGTTGAGGGTGAAGTTCTCCATGTAAGTAAATATAATCCATCTAAACTGTATGGTCGCTCTCCTGTAAACACCATGTGGAGGCAAGCCATGACTCTTACTGCTATGGATAATTACATGTATACTGCTTATCAAAAGCGTAGAATGCCTAAAGGTATTATATCTGTGACAACTGACAATCTTGAATCTATGAAATCATTTTGGAAATCAGTAGATGAAAAAATGGAGCGTGACCCGCACTATGTACCTAAAGTTGGTATTGAATCTAGCACAGGTAGAGGTGGAGTTAATTGGATTAAATTTATGGACACATTAGAAGAAATGCAATATATCGCAGTTCGTGATGAGATTCGTAATCGTATAGCCGCATATTTTGGAGTATCAAGTATTTTCATGGTAGACAACGGTAAATCGGGTGGACTCAACAATGAAGGTCTACAAATTCTTGTGACAAATCGTGCAGTAGAGTTTGGACAAAAAATCTATACAGATGTACTATTTCCTAAAATTCTAAAACAAATGGGAGTATTTGATTGGAAATTAACTCTTTATCCGAATGAAGAAGAAGATGAAATAACAAGACTACGCCGTGATGAACAAGAGTTGAATGTAGCACAAAGAATGGCTCAATTAGGATTTGTACCGGAATTAATTAGTGGTGACACAAGCAGTGATATTAAATTTGTATATCGTAAACCCGAACCTCAAGCACAACAAGCACCACCACCCGGAGGCGCACCACCAATGATGCCACCAAGAGGTATGCCACCGGGTATGCCACCGGGTATGCCGATGGGTGGTATGCCGATGGGTGGATTACCACCGGGTATGCCGATGGGTACTATGCCTATGCCACCATCACAACCGGGCGGTGAAGGTATGGGAATACGGAATCGTGGACCTGCCGCACCACAAAGAAGAACATCACCGGGAAGTGGTGCGCCTGTGACAAGTGTACAACAAAGAGGACCGCCGCCATCATTAGGACAACAAAATGTAAATGCTCTACAAAATGCTAGAAGATTTAGGGGTGCTTAAGAAACTCTTTTATTATAGGAGTGTGTGAGATAGGGCAGGGAAGACGATGGATTTAATTAAAATGCACCCAATGGCGAGAAAATTAGAACAGGCTCAAAAAGGGTTTTTGACGGCTCTTGAAAGTGATGATGCCGAAGTAGCAAAGCAACATTTGACCGAAGTTCAAAAGTTAGCAGACTTTCTTGCAGATGATTTAACAACTATAATTGCTAAGTCCGAATCTGCAAAAGGAGTTAATGATATATACGCAGGTGGAGTTCCTGTAATCAAATTTACCGAGGGAAGAGGTAGAGCAGGTTCTATTGAAGGTAGAAGACTACCCGGCTCAATTACTACAGGTATTAAAAAATCCAACTTTAGTCGTAGTGCAGGTACATTTGGCCGTTATTCAAATTGAGGTCATAGTATGACAGAAGATAACTCCGAGCGTTTGGTAAATGCTTTAATTACCAAAATGGAGGTTATGGACAATAGTATAGAAATACTAAAGCAAGAGAATCAGCGTTTGAAAAGTTTACTTAATAACCCTCAATCTTTGTTAAAGAAAATGGGTATGGTAAAAACATCTACTCCATTTGCAGAAGATATGCAAGATGACCCTTTTAGAAATGATTTAAATGATGACAGTATACTAAAAGGTATTAATTCTGCAATTCCACAAACTAATGAAGATTTCCACAACATGTCGTGGGAAGATATACATGAGTTAGCCAACAATTCTAAAGAAAAAGAGATGATACAATGAAGCCAAGATTTGAAGAAATAAGTTATGAAACTACAATTTTGCTTGAAAAAGCAAATCAAATTAATAGTAGAATAGATACTATAATGAAAGAAGCAGAAGATTGTCCTAAATGTAAAGGCGGTAAAATGAATAAAGCCGGTCAATGTATGAAGATGGGTTGTGGAGGTAAAATGGAAAAAGCACAACCGGGTTATCAACCGGAAAAAATCACTGATGTAAACCCTCACTTTGTAGCAGAATCGGGCGGTCAAACAAAATCCGGTTATTTTACTACCAATGGTAAGACTATTGAAACCGAAGATGCTAAACCAAAAAAGAAAAAGTTAGAGTCTAAAACTAACATGGAAAAACTTTCATCAAGACAAAATCCACATTCCGACACAGGTGTTGTAAGAGAAGAACAGTTTGATTGAGGGTGATACTGTGAAACCTGTGGCAATCAAAAAGGCTAACATTAATTCTCAATTTAGAGAAGCCGGAGAAGCGGGTTTACCGATTATTTGTAGAAAATGCGGCGGCACTAATACATCGGGTTGTAATCTACATAAGGGCATGGATATACACGCATGTCCACAGTTTGAGCCGCTATCATAGGCGGTGAATAAATGATAGATGAATTTAACATTTGTAAAAATGACTTTCTAATATCATTATACGACGGTTTAGATTTATCCCGTAATGCGGCTGAATATGTAATGGCTTGGGAGTCATTAGAAAAAGCCCCGTTAGACAATATTTCTTTAAGTCTTAAAGATACTGCTGAATTAATACTAAAGAATGAAGAAATAAAAGATTTATTTGATTTACCTAAAAAAGAAGGACCGGGTTATCTTCTTGCATCTAAAACAACTTTTGGAGAACCTACTAATCATGTATGGGCTGATGGATTAGCAATAGATGAAGGTAGAAAATATGGTATGTACCCTAAATATATAGCAAAACCTACATCTTCATACAAAGACCATCATTTTCCTTATCATGAGTTTAATCACCCACTTAGACAAATAAATAGTCATAGTGGATTACCTAACATGTTTGAATTACTTAGAGCGTTAGGTCCGGGTGGTTATGGAAAAGATGAAAGAGATATGGAGCGAGCATGGTTTAAAGAAATGACCGAGGCTAATAGTCCACTAATTACAGGATATAAGGCAGGTAAAAAGTCTATACCGATATTAGGTGACATAAACACATTCGGTACAATTGGTAATCATCAATACGATTTGTATGAAAGAGATTTTAGAAGATGGCAAAAAGAAAACCCATTAGAATACGGTTTAACTGAAAATGAATTAAGAGATATGCACTTTAACGATAAAGTCAAAGAATGGTCTTCACCTATTGATGGGTTAAGTCATGATGGATTTATGTTTGGGCTTGAATGGTTTTCACCCGAAGAAAGAGAAAGTTTGGAATCACAAATAAGTAAAGGTATAGATGATAAAACTACACTTACATTACCTAATGGACAAAAAATTCCATCAGCAAGAATAGCATATAACAACTTAATGAGAAGAACACCGGAAATGAATTTTATGATTAGGTCTAACGCTCATTTTGGAAGAAACTCTCACTACAGACAACAATCTAATGAAGATGATTATAGTCAAGGTGAAAACCGATTTATTCAATCAGCAGTAGCAGATACAATGCACACTTACAATTCATACTTAGATGAACCTGTAGCAAAATATATCTTAGATGAAATAAACGATAAGTATGTTGAAGAGGGTAAAAAACCATTTGAAAGATTACCCGCATTAAACTTACATAAAGAAAAATACAAAGATGAGTACGGATTAAAAGACTTGAGAGCAGGTGCTAGAAAAGAAAGAATGTCTATGGAAGATGTATTATTTTTAGCAGGTTTTGACCCCGAAACTAAACAACTAATTGGAAATCACCCTATACACGGTAAAATGGAAGGACCAATTATAGGTTTAGATATTTTAAGTGCTTTAGAAAATGAGGCAAAAAACAATAGTACTTTACAACAAAAAGCCAAAGATATGTTAAATCATCGTGCGTTTTTTACTTCTCCACATGGACCTCACCCCGATGAAGCCAAACCTAAATATTGGCGTATTGACGATGATGGTTTTACCTATGGACCGGGTAAATTCTATGAAAGAATGTACTCTAACCTAGCGGGTATGAATCTATCACCTGCTACTTGGATGGAATTTAATCATTCAATGTCGCCGGATAAAGACTCGTCTTATTTATTTGAAACAGACCCTACCGGAAGACAATTTTTCAAACCTCATTCTAATAACAAAACATTAGGTATGCACTTTGCTCCTAATGAAACAAAAGAATTAGGTTATTTATCACCGGAAACTAATAGATTTACATACTCAAATTTACCTAATCCGATGGTAAATATATTTTCACCATTTGGTACAAGTAGAACTACTAACTTAAGTGATAAAACTAATTATACAGAACATAAATCTGCAATAAATCCTATGTATGAATATTTTATGAGAAATGCTAGTTCTCAAGATAAAAAAGATTTAGGCACTGCAAATAAACACATGGCCCTACATAAAGTGCATAATCCTACTTTACTAAATACTCCCGAAGCGTATTATGGTTCTAACCCTACAGATACTCGTTTACATGAAAAAGCAGTTAAATCACATATTCTTAATACATTTTTAGGTAGAAGAGAACACCCTTTCACACCACCTAAAAAAGCAGTTGCACAGTTGAAGGATTTGTTAAATGGTGATTTAGCAATAAGTGGTGGTTTAGATTTACAGGAGTTCAAAGATTATATAAATTGGGATTCTAAACCTGTCACTTATAGTAATGTAAAAAACATTATGGAAATGGGTAATTATCCGGCAGTTCGTTTAGTGAATGCCGTTAGTGATATACTAGGCACAAAAAGAGCAGATAGAATTAACGAGTTCATAGGTAAATTAGACGGTGATAAAAATAATGAAGAACATAAGAAATTACATGATTACTATATGGAAAATTATGACTTTCAACCGTTTGACAAAATCAATATTGATGAGGCATTATTTGGGATAAAAGATATAACAAATTCTGTGCATCAGCAAAAAATGAGGGAAAGTAAATCTAAGAAAATACTTACTAATGAACATGATGCGATTAATGCTATTCTAAGTTTTGGAGGTAATCAAAGGTCTACTGAACAAGAAAGAAGATTTAGAGAAACTATAGATTCAATAAATCAAATGTTGTTAAATCCTAATTTATCTCAAGCAGATGTAATGGGTCTAAGAGATGATATGAAAGAAGCAGTTAAAGGACTTAATGCGGTTCAATCAAAAAGTAAACCCGATAATTTTTGGAAAATAGGGGCAAACCAAAAACTACAGGCTCTAAAAGGTCATCACGATACAATTGTAGACTATGCTAAAAACACTATTATGCCTTTAGTGCTTGAACAACAACCCGATGCTTTTGACCCTAATAATCCTGTACAGTTTATACATAATGTACAAAAACTACTATCCGATACTCAAAAACATATACTAAGTACTGACAATCATAATCTAACCACCACTAATTATGGTAGGAGTTTTGAGATAAAACAAAACAAACAACTTACTCAACACAATGATATAGCGAGTCATTTACTAAACAATGGTAAACAAGTAGATGGTAATATGACAGTAGATGAAGTAATAGAACTATTAAATCTAAATAAAACACCTGCTATGAAAGAACATGTAAGAAATATTATTGATGAATCAAGTAAAAGACAAGTTCCTCTTATTGTAGATACTGTAAGTAATATATTAGTAAACGGGCCTATATCCCAAATAGGTAATACAGACATATCCCATTTACAAGAACCTAATAATGAAATAATAAATTCTAATTACGATGAGTTAAGCAGTGCTGATAAGTTTCATCATGATACTCACAATCTAGGTTTACATCAAGCGATAGACTTAGCACAAAAAAGAGCAGGTAAAGAAAAAGAAAATTGGAAGGCGCATAAAATACATGCAATATCTCAAGTATTACCTAGATTATTGAATAGACAACAATACGGAGCATCTATGCAAAATAGCGGTTTAGAATTTTTCCATGCAAACGATTTTGATGTACACGGTGTAAAATCTGCCGGTAAGGGAATTAAAAGAAATACTTTTGCTACTAAAAATAATCTTGACTCATTAGCGGTATTAGATGAAAGAATGCTATATGATGAACAGGGTAATGTTATTGATAGTGCTTTTATGCCCGAAGAAAATGAAGTTGTCACATCAGCAGGTATGACAAAAACAAAAATTGGAAAAGTAAATCCTTCTAATGCTAGTATGTATAACATATTTGGTGGTGGAGCAATACATGAAGGTACTTTAGCAAAACCTAGTTTTGGTATTGAAACAAATATGAATGGTGAACCTATAGTTGGACAATACGGCCAAGAAGGATTATATCACACAGTAAGTGAAGAAGCATTGAATAATTTATTTGGAAAAGACATTACTCAACAAGTTCTTACAACATTACCACCACCACAAAACCCATTATCTGCTCATCAAGGTTTAGATATGGAAACATATACATCACCTTCCGACGACCCATCAAGTATTGCTATGAGCGAAATTTCAACATACATTACATCACTTCTTAATCCCGATGTATTATTAATGAAAAATGATGATGTAAAGTGGTCGCCTCCGATTAGACCCATGCACCGTATATTTGAATTAAATGACCTTGAACACATGAGAGGTTTTAGTGGTTCATGGGTAGTAAGTAAATGGTACGATGGTAAAAGAGTAATAATAGTAAACGATGATGACACTATTACTGTTTATGATGAAAACGGTAAGAAAGTAGGTCTTAGAAAAACATTCAAAGAAAATTTATCAAAACTTAGCAAAAGAGATTATGTTATTGATGGTATACTAGGTGAAGATGAATTAAATATAGTTGATATTTTAAATTATGATGCTAATAATGTAAGCGACATGTTGTTGCATGAAAGAATGAAATTATTAAGGAGTCAATTTGATAGCCATGAAAATGTCATTATACCCGGACCACATGATACTAAAATGACTGATGACGAGGGTTTAGATGGCGCAGTAAAAAGTCTTCAAGAAGAACATGATGTATTACTACTTAGAGATAATAAATCTACTTACATGAAAGGAGAGCGTAGACACCCTAAGTGGTTAGTTCTTAGAAAAACTAAAGATTACAACTTTATTATTTTAAATGTAAAAGGAAAGAACACCTACACATATCAGTTAGGTGCAGGTCCGATACTTGACGGTTCTAAGTTAGGTAATAGAGCAGTAGAAGTAAATGGGAATCATTACATGGACATAGGAACTATACATAATCAAAAAACTGAATACAAAGTTGGTGATATAGTTAGAGTATCTATTACAGGTATTACAAAGAAAACTCGTGGTGGTAGAGATGTTTTCAATGTACAAATGAAAGAAATCATAGGTGAGGGTAAGGGTGAAGGTGCGGCTAGTGCAGAATCTTTGAACTTACTAACTAAGTCATTCAACCCTATACTTGTACCTCATGATATAGAATTTGAAGATAGTAAATTAAAAGTAATTCTAAAAGATGTTGATACTGTAGAGTATAATGTAATTGAACACGATAATATGTGGTATTTAGAAAATCCTCATACTGCGTTAAGTGATTTAAGAAAAACAAGTTATCCTATTACACTTGCTGAAAGTATGTTTCCTTATTGGAGTGCCGTTGCACCGCTTATGTTTGACGGTCATTTAGTCAAAAGAGATGTATTAGATGAAAAACCACCAAGTCGTAAAAGACAAGAAAAACAATCAGCAGGTGTATTAGAAGCAGATGATGAAAATAGATTACTTAAACCTACTACTAAGAAAGCCTTAGAAATTATATCTCGTGTTTTAGACCAACTACACAAAGAACGCACTACATGGACAGGTCCAAAAGGTCTAGGTATAGATATGGCTACACCTATAGAATCTCCAAGTGGGCCTACTCGTTTGGCTAATGAAGAAACTATGCCGGACTATGACGGTAGAAAGAGAAGTGATGAAAAAGAAATTCAGCCTAAAAGTAATGACAAAAAGAAAAAACCCATAAAACATATAGAAATGAGTAATAATGATTCGCAGTTGTCCGATTTTAATAAAATTTAATATTTTCTTTAACAGGGAAAGTATACGAGTAGTTAATATACCATGACAAGATGTTCTACTGATTAATGCTTACGATTCAGCGACCATCTACAGGGCTATCTGTCCTAAAGAGTGGAACTGATTTAGTTGTTGCCGGATATGCTTCGGTAGAACTCGTAGATAAGCAAGGAGATTTAATTACTAGAGGCGCACTTAAAGATGCGTTTGATGGTTTTATGAAGTCCGACAGATACAGAAATGTACAGTTGGCTCATTCTAATATACAAGTTGGAGAAGTAATTGATAGTTATGTAGACTCCAACGGTAGAATGTGGAAGTCCGAAGTAGACGACACAGGAATGTTCGTAGTTTGTAAACTGCGAAACGATATTGAAAAGGCTCGTGAAGTAGCCGCAGAAATACGCAAGGGCAACTTGCAGGGATTCTCCATTGGTGGACAGGCTTTCAAGCGTGTAAGAAAGGCTGATGGTGAACACGGAGAATACCAAGAAATAAGTAAAATGGAACTCCATGAAATTACAATTTGTGAAAAAGGGATTAACCCGGAAGCACAATTTAGAATTTTAAAGGAAGATGTGAGTAAAATGACAGATATAGATAATGACCTAAACGCAGTAATGAACAGGCTAGAAGCAAGACTTGACGCTATGGAAAAAGGTGAAATTCCACCTCAACTCCGAGAGCATATCAAGGGTAAGAAAGATGATTCCGACGACAAGAAAGAAGAAATGAAGGATGATAAGATGAAGGCCGAAGAAGAAATGAAAGACAAGAAGAAAGACGAGGACAAAGATGACAAAATGTACAAAGGTAATGAGTACAGTGATGTTATCAGTGCTGAATATCTAAATTGGATGGAAGACACTCTAAAGTCTGCCGGTGTTGATACCGCAGGTGCAAGAGCGCACTTTGATGCTCTTGAAAAAGCACAACTTGGAGGATTTGACAACCCCGATGCAGTTGATGGCGCAGATTACTTCGCCGGACAAGTTAGAGGCCGAGGACAAACCGCAGGTAGCCCATCAACAGGTGCTATTAGTGCAGTAAGTCAAAGTGGCGGAAAGCAACCGGCAGGTGCTATGGGTGCGGCTGAACTTTCAAAGTCCTACATTAATCCAAATGAAGTTTCCTCAAGTGATATTGAAGCGGCTTATGAAGTTTACAAAGCGGCGGCTATGGAACAACAATTCCGAGGCGACCTAGAAGGACACTTTGCTTCAAGATTTGCTAATGAACAAGCAGTTGCTAAATCCGAAGCAGAAAAAGCACAATTTGACGCTCGTGAACCAATTAGTGAAGTTATGAAGGCTCTTGAAGGACTATCCGAAAGAATTGACAACCTAACCACAGAAGGAACAACTATCGCTAAGGCTGACACCTCCACAAATGTAAGTGTACCAAGTACACAAGATTTGAACAACATGTCATGGGATGAGGTACATTCTTTGGCTAACAGTGTCTACAGGAGAACATGAGGATATAAAATATAAAATTAGGAGATGAAAAATATGGCAAGAGATTACATAAGAAACATAACAGATATGGAAAGATACTTCTACGGAGCAGGGAACGCTATGGGCTACTCCTACTCCGGTAGTGAGTTATTGAAGGCTGACGCACCAATGCTAAGTACTACCGCAGGTACATACCAAGCAATTTACGGTAGAAAAGTTTGGTCGCAGTTGAACCAAGAATTTAACGCATTCTCAATATTACCTAAGAGGCCGTGGGAAAGAAGTGGTTGGAGAGTTATTACTGAAAGACCATCATTCACAGTTGGTGGCGGTGTAGCAGAAAACGCTACTCTACCGGACACAACCAAACCTACCTTCCAACATATAGCCGCAAAACCAAAGACAGTTGTTCATACATTTGACATGAGCGAAACTGCTATGTTTTTGGCTGACAAAGATGACGGTCTAGGTGACATTCGTGCAGTATTGAAAGAAGAAATGGGTAAGCACCACGCAGAACACATTAACAAAATGCTTACACAAGACACTGATACTGTAGCAGGTAATGACTTTGAATCACTAGATAGAATTACTGCTTCTTCAACTATGGACAGTACAGGTACAGGACATGCGGCGGCAGGTCCAACAGGAAACACTGCACACATTGACAATGCTTCCGACCTTGATATTTATTCTATTGACCGAAGTGCAAACACTTGGTCTAACGCAGAAGTAAATATCGCTACCGATGCAGGTCTTACTGAAAGAACTCTATCTTTAGACCACCTAGATACCCTATTCCAACAGATATGGGTTCGTGGTGGTAATCCAAAGGTTATACTAACAGGATATGATACTCTAATGAGATTACAACAACTACTACAAAGCCAACAAAGATTCATGGAAGAAAAGAGAGTCACACCAACCTACAACGGTGTTAAGGGTGTACCGGGTATTGAAGCCGGTTTCATCGTAGCAACTTACAATGGTGTACCTATTATCCCATCTAAAGATGTAGCAAAAGATGGTCTAAGTCGTATGTACTTCTTGGACACAGATTATGTTTACTTCTCAACTGCTATACCTACACAGTACTTTGAGTCCGGTATTGAAACCGGCGACCCATTCGCTATTAACCGTCTTGGACAAGAGGGTATGTACCGTTCAATGGGAGAAATTTGGACAACTTTCTTTGGAGGACACGGCTCAATTCGTGACTTGGTTTGAGGTTAATGGAGAAAAAATATTAGGAGATGATGAATTATGGCAATAGAAACGGCAACAAATAAAGGATTAACAATATCGTTTGACGATGGAGATTTTAGCACCGGAACTGTATCAGTTCTACTAGACCTTGACTTGAGAACAGGAACACCTGTAGATGAAACAGGTTGGTTAGATGGAAACGCAGGTGGCTCTTATCCGGGTACACTAGCAGGTTTTAACGCTAAGAACACTGACGGAAATGCAGTTGGAAGTATGCGATTGGTGACAATTGCTTTTACTCTAGCAGATGCGGATGAACAAGTATTAGTTCTAACCGCAGGTGCATCAAAAATGATTGGAATTATCGGTACTACTTTTGCAGTAGCAGACAAAGTACTTTCTGCAACTTTCACTAACACAGGTCTAGCGGGTTCTGCCGCTAAGACAGGTGGAACTGACCCTGCAATTGTACTTCACAGTGAAACTGCCGGTGGAGCAGGTACAGTCACAGTAGTTCTATTGAATTGAGGTGGCTAGATGCCTACCGTGACCTACATAGGGGTTTTCTATGAATCCCGAAGGAAAGACAGTTGTGAACCGTGGCTTAGAGGACAACCTGTAGAAGTTTCTCAAGAATGGCTTGAGGCAAACAGGAAAGCACTAAGAAGGGATTTCAAGATTGAAGGTGATGAACCTGCTACTGTGGACTTAAGAGATGACGGTATACCCGATGAGGGTTGGAATCGTAAAGATATTCTAAAGTGGCTTAAAGGTAATGGAGTCAAAACAGGCGCAGGTTATCTAACCAAAACGGCGGCTTTAGTATTAGTAGAATCTTATCTAAATCCACCTGTAGTTGAGGAAGTTTTAAGTGAAGCAGAAGATACCACCAATACAGGAAGTGATGAATAATGGCATTTGAAAGTACAATAGACACAAGACCGCATTATATTGGCGACCTTTTCATGGTGACAGGCACATTTACTAATGGTGGAGGCGACGCAGGTGGAAGTATTGACCTCTCTACTTTACTCGCAACTATAGTAGGTGCGGGTGCAAATGCCGGTAGTGGAACTGCCGGTACAGGAGCAGGTGTTGATGGAGTATTCACACTTATCAATGGTAATACCTTAGTTATACAATGTGTAGCAGGGCAAGATGGTACATGGTTTGCATTTGGTCGCCGTTCTTGAGGCGGTGATTAAATGGCTAAAATAACACACCCAAAAGTAATAGAAACAGTACCAATAGGTAATCTAGTATATGTTGTTTTAGAAATACCCGCATCTTCTTTTACTATAACTCAAGCGCAATTATTCGATAGTATTCTTCTTAAAGAATTAGGTATAGCCGAATTATACGGTGCAAGTGTGTTAATGTTAGGTGATGGTATAAATAGTATGAGAGGAACTGATTATAATGATGGTGGCGATAGAGGGCTTACTGTTAATTATAGACCTTTTCTAACTCAATCATTAAGTTCTTACGCTCTTAGCCCGGACCAAGAACATACTACTCTTATAGGAAATATAACAAACGGTGATGGTAGAGTAGCCATTGTTAGTGGTGGAGAAAATGTTATTCAAGGAGATTTAATTTCAAGCCCCGATTTTGACGGTGGTGCTAACGCACCACATAGAGTTGTTGGTATAGGTGGTGGTAATGTATCTACTGTGCAAAACGCTTCACAAACTAAATCCAATGTAGAGTTTAGAGTAAGTAAAAGAATAGATTTAACTCATAAACTAGGTGTTAGTTCTAATATTATCGGTGTTAGTACAATTAATAGTGCAAAAGGTCTTCTAACTTTAATTGGGAGGCGAGGTTAATGGTTGTGACAATAGATAGTAGAATGACTACTATAGGAAATTTAGTTTTTCTTAGAGGGTCAATGGATGGTGGTGATTTCTTTGATTTCAAAGACCATGTTAAAACGATACTTTCATTTAATGTCACACCTGTAGGTATAGACCCTGCTTCTCCACCTGTACAAACAGTGGGTTTGTGGGATGAGGAAAACGGACAAAGAGTAAGTAAATCAGTTATAGAAACACCACAACCAATTCTTGAAGGTGCAACAACTGTTAGAATTAATGGTACTTTTAGAATTATATACAGTATGCCTGTAAATTTCTTATTAATAGGGAGGCGATAATATGCCTATAACTTTCAATAGACCCGAAACTACATCTAATTTAATATTTATGACAGGTACATATCATGTACAAGATACAGAAGATTTAGACATAGATGTATCACCATATATGAATGTAATAGATGATGTAATGATTATCCCAAGTTTAAGACCGGCTCTTGGCAACATTGGTAATTATGCTAATGAAATAGGGAATAATGCTCATGCAACTCCATTAATTTCTACACCCGAAACAATTGTTGTAAGTGGTACAACTGTATCAATTTATAATAATAAATTCAACGCAACTAATATGAGTACAAGTGAATTTGTAAAAAATTCCGCTGAAAGAAAAGGTAATTTTTGCATAATAGGAAGGAAGTGATTTAATGGCAAGTTTATCAAAAGTAGCATCAAAAGTAGTAGGACCACTTTCACCAAAGGATTTTAGCGATGCGTCAGCATTAGAAACCACAATTAATACCGCTATACAAGCAGTTAGTGGTGCAAGTGCTACTAACGCTATACTTGGTGCAGAAATAATTACGGTACTAGGAAATAATTTTTTAGTCATACTTTATCAATTGGCATGAGGGGTGATAATGGGTTTTGATTTGCGCTCTTTAGATTTGTCGGATTTAGTTCGTGCAAATAAACAAGGCGTAAAACTAGATACTGATTCAGCAGTTGTAGCAGATAATGAACACCCCCTAAAGGGTATTACTACTCAACAAAGAAACAGGAATAAAAATATAGGAGATATTCTTAACATAGGTTCGGGTACAAGATGTACTCACTGTGGTTTCCTACATTTTCTATGGAGAGAAACATGTGCTACCTGCGGTAAACCGATGGAATATAATTTAGGAAATAGAGATGAGAAAAATAGGTTGTGATACTATGAGTAAAATTTTAATTAAAATGCCAATGAAACCACATAGACAAAAAGTACTTACAGAAGGCGGAGAAGAAAAGCGTCTACAACAACTTGCTAATCAAATGGCGGCAAGAGAACTTAGAGCCGCAGGTGGAGATGTACAAGGCGACCAATTTACTACTGCTCGTGATGCTTTAATGCGAGATATGGTAGCAAACCCCGAAGCACATAATATCAAATTCATGAATGAAAGAGTACCTTTTGAGGGGCAAACTCTTGGTGAATCACTTTCTATGCCCGATATAGCAGGTGAGCGAGCCGCTATTGATAGTGAGTTTGCAGGTGAAGCAGAAGCAGACTTCGCACTAAGACAAGAAGAATTGGAACAGGCTATGAAAGAAGGCACAATACCTAATGAAACTCAAGAGGATATAGATGCTGATAAAAAAAGGTTTAATCCCGATAGAGAGGCTGAACACATGCGTCGTATCATGACTTCTCGTAATGTAATTATGCGTGATGCTTGGAGTGTATTAAAACAATCTTGGTGAGGGGGGTCTAATGAATGCCAATAGTATTTTCACCCGGAGAGCCGGAAACACGGCCTCTTGACCCTACTGCAACAGTGTATACTACGGCTCAAAAAGTAGCAGACCTACTTGATATTGGACCAAGTGAAGCAATACTTGTAAGTGCCGATAGTGTTTCCGATGGTGTATTTATTACAGGTGGAGATTATAGAAATGATGGTTTTAGTGTAGGAGATACTATTCTTATTTATTCGGATGCTGACCCTTTAGGTGTAGAAAAAGTAATTACCGCCATTTCATCTTCGGCTAGTGGTGTGAAACTTGCATTTACAGGTGGTTTTACTCATGCTGATTACCAAGTTGCTGATAATGCGTATGTACAAAATCAAGCATCGTTTACTAATGGTAGAAGTAGAGGATTAACTAAAGATAAAGTGGATAAAGTAATTCTAAAAATGCAAGACAAGATAGACAATATGACTCATAATGCTTGGCGACCATATTTAGTCACGGCTGAATATATTAATTTTGATACTTACAAACCGTATCGTAGAAGATACTATACTGATTATGTAGGAACTGCGCCTTTATTATTTAGAAATGTTCAACAAATGTTGAGAATTGAATTATGGCAAGGTGATGACTATAGAGAAATATGCGGAGCAGAAGCGAGAATACACATACCCGAAGATGTAAGAGCATTGTCGGGTTCTATAGTAGTATCACCGGGTAATGGCACTGCGGCTACTATGACTATAGGTACAGGTGCAACTCAATGGAGAGCCGATTTTGATTCTACAACTACTGCTCAAAATCTTGCTGACCTTATTAATAAAGAAGATAGAGTCAATAAATCAGTAGTAGAGTTTTCACCGGCTTTTACCTTAGAAGGTTCTACTGCAAATGTAGGAGTTCATAATGAGTTCCTTGCTAGTGCTAACGCTGATTTAGGTACAGGTAAAGTAAAAATTACAAGTATGCGACCTGTAAAAGCAGGTGAAGTATGTTCTATTGTTTCAACTGATAGTAATATAGAATTTAAACAAGTTAAAACTAATACCGCTACAAGTTCTTCTGTATCTACTACTACTATCAATGTAGATAATACACAAGGTTTCACAAAAGCCGGTGTATGTGTGGTGGGTGCAGAAGTTTTTAGATATACAGGGATAACAGGAACATCATTTACAGGTTGTGTAAATGTAATCGGTACACCACTTAACACATTATCCACAGGCACTCATACTATTAGTCAAAGTTTATTCCAAGTAGACCTTCAAGGTGGTAGCAGTAGTGGAGATGTGGGAAGACTCCGTGATTGGTGGCTTGATGCAGAAATGGGTATTGTTTACTTTAATAATTCATATCCGTTCTTTGAATGGAATGCAATAAAAGTTGCATACATTTACGGTGAAAGATATTTAGAAAAAGCAATAGAAGATATATGTACAAAAATGGTTGCCATTGAATTGTTAATGGCTGATGACCGTTCTATTCTAATACCCGAAGGTACACAAAATATAGATTTGGCAAGTAAAGTTCAATTGTATCAAGCGGATATTGACCGCACTATACCTAAATACATTGAGATGGTGTTGTTTGAATGAAGGGTGATAGAGAGTTCAATAAGATGGGCGAAACAACTCATGCCGGAGTTATTGAAATGTTTGAAAAAGATAATCAATTTCAAGCCCAATACAAAGAATATTTTTCTAACTTCCCTGCTACACTAAGAGATAGATATGAGCAAATAGAGGCAGGGGCATTAGGTCTAAAGAAAGAAGATGATGGTACTTATACTGATTTCAATGTTCAATCACCTGCTACAGATAAACAACTTTCACGATTAAAGAAAATGACTGATGAGGCTATGCTACGCACTAATCCCGATATGGATAAAGAGGGTTTTAGATATAGAAACGGGTTTATTATTCCTAAGTCTACCAAAGAAATGAGAAAGGAAAGGTGATATAATGGTAGCAACATTTACAGAAGGTTTAGATGTAGTCATCAACTTGTTTAAGACTCAATGGAATAGAGGTAATACAAGTAGTATAAGACCTATAGTAATTGATATTGCAGATGTTCAACCGGAAAGAGGTAAGCGTCTTGACCTACAACGCCATGATTATGTTCTTTGTTATGAAACTGCACACAATGAAGAAGCACCGGATTTACTCTATGATTTTGTGACAACACGCATAAATATAACCGTAGACATGCGAACAATTAAGGGGAGAAAGCATCTGCAACTACTTGAGAATGAGATTCGGAGGGTAATTCACAACAGTCGTAAAGGAGATGGAACAAATTTTGACAGGCTCGTATTCAAGACAAGAACCGATTTAAGCGACAGAAGTAAGCAACTTTTCCGAATGACATTCCAAATAGAAGTAGTAATATTAGCAGAACTAATACCGTGAGATGATAAAATGCCAAGTACAGTATACAAAGGAGATATAGCAGAAGTATCTTTTGCACCCGAAACAGGTCTTGTGATTAGGGGTGTCACAGATGCTACAATGGCACTTACCCATAGTGATGATATAACTACAATTACTTTTTCTTCCGAACAAAATACTTCTTTATTTGAAGCCGGTACACATAAATTACGATACCCAAAAAATATGCTTGTTGGTTCACAGGTAGTTTGGGAAAAAGGAAGTTCAACTGCGGTAGCCGATGCTGATTTACCTAACTCCGGTACAGGTGGAAAAACATTCACCATTGTAGAAAATAGCGGTACTACAATTAAAATTACTCCGGCTATGACAACAGGTGCAGTGACTTTAGGTACAGGAAATAATCTTCATATTCTTCCTTACAAAACACCACCAATTGATGTGTCTTCTACCGAAGCCGCTACAGGTGCAGGTAATGGTGGTACTGAAAGTTGTAAAATAGACCAATTTTTAGGTATTGCTTCTACAATTACACTACCGGAAACTAAAGTAGATTTAAAAAGATTTCATGTAGTAGGTTTAGGAAGAGATACTTCAATACAAGTACCGGGTAAGATGATTACCGAAGGTGGCTCTTTTGAAGTAAATATGCACACGGCAAGATGGCTTAAGTATTGTCTTGGTAATGAATTACTTATTGCTCCCGATAATAGTTCTGTGGCTACTACATTAAATGTGGCATCTAAAGCCGGAGATTCTAAAATATCTGTAGCAAGTAAAACGGGTATTAATGTAGGAGATTATGTAGATATTAGAGATGATGCTCCCGTTGTTTCTATCGTTAGCGACCATGAACCCGATGCAGGGGATTGGGATGGTACTTTTACTCTAGCAAAGTTTGATACGGCTAAACCTCATGAGTGTAGGAGAGTTATAGGTATAAGTGAAAATGATAATAATATATACTTAGATGAACCGTTAAAATATCCTCATGCTAATAGCACTGATGTAGAAGTAAGAGATTTGTCTGTAAGTGGTACAAATCCTGTGACAATTTCAAGTAATACAATTACTAATCCTGTGACACACTTATTATTTTCACGCTCAACTTTACCATCATTTTGCATGGAAGTATCTCAAAGAAGAAGGGATTTAGATTCCGATGAATCTGCTACAGATGGTGGAGTAGGAGATACTAAAGAACTAACTCGTGTGTATAGAGGTTGTAAAGTGACAGACTTTAGTATGACAGTAGACAATGATGCGGCACTAAGATTATCAGTTAATTTTAATTCAGCACTTTGTTATACTGATACAGGTCGTTTAGAAGGCACACCACTTACACGATACGGCGCACACCGTATGTTTGATGATACTGCTAATACCGATGAAAAAAGACTTGAATCGGGTATAGGTGTAGGAACTCAAAAACCGTTTATGTTTTACAATGGTAGTGTACAACTTGGCGGTGTACAAGTCGCTCAAATATTCACATTTACACTTACAGGTACTACGGGTGTAGTTTCTCATCACACTATCGCAGGTTCATCTCAAGCGGCGGCAAGCACTATTACAGACCAAGTACCATTTGCCGGTTCTCGTAATGCTAACCTAATGGTAGAGGGTCAAACCACTTATGAAATGACTATGGAGATAGCAGTTGATGACCCTATCTTTTTCCATAAGATGCGAACAGGTACAGAATTTAGTACTAATGTAGATGGTACAGGCGGAAATAGAGTTCTTATAGAGTTTGAAAAGAACCTTATTGGTAGTACTAGCGCAGGTAATAGTGAAAAAATGTTGCTAATTATTGATGACTTTTACATTACAGAAGCACCTATACAAATACCGGAAGACAAAGGTATCGTAAAATCTAACTTGAAGATTATGGCTAAAGCAGTAAAGGTTATTGCTCGTGATACTTTGCATAAATATTGAGGTGGTATGATGAAGAAGTCGCTTATCAAATTCCGAAGACTTGGACCAATAGTATATGCCCGTTGGGTATGTGAAGCCAATGGAGTAGAGTTTGATGATAAGATGGTTGAACTCATGGCTAGACATGAAATAGAATCTTATGTTCAAGATAAGTTAGACAATCCACCTGTAGAAACTACAGAAGAAGAAATAAATCCTCTTGTACAAGAAGATGTAGTAAACCCATTCCCTACTGATGTTCAGCAGTATGACTCGTTAAAGGTCGCTGAATTAAAAGAACTATGCAAAGAGAGAAGCCTCCCTGTGTATGGTACTAAAGCAGAACTCGTTTTGAGGCTAAGACAAAACGATGAAGGGATAACAACCGAAACAGGCGAAACTGATGGCCTCGCAGATGCGACCCCCGATGTAGAGCCGGAAGCCCCTACCGAAGAGGTAGCCGCTACCGAAGGAAGTGAATTAGATGAACAAACAGAAGAAGTTAGTGAACAACAAGAGCCTATTATTGAAGAAGAATGATATAACTAAACATGAAATTAGCATAGACCCTAATGATGAAAATTTAGTTATGGAAGTATATGTAAGAGATGTATCTTTCTTAGATATACAAGCCGCCGCCCAAGAAATGTTTGTAATAACAAACGGCGATGTATCTATGAATTTGAAAGGATATTGGAAGTTTGCTTTTTCTAATTGGATTACTAATACAACTCCATCGTTAAGCACAGATGAATTATTATCCCTTAGTGGTTATGTCGGAGAGCAAATCTCTAAAGTCCTACCACAACCTAACGAGATTGCGGAGGCACTGCAAGGGGGGTTTACAACACCGGCACAGTGAATGTTCAAAAGTTTCTACAGAAAAAAGAATTTGAAACTGTAGAAGATTTTGAATATCAAGCGGAGTATCTCGCTTATGTTGTAGCAAAACACTACAATATTTCACTGTACGATGTTTACAAAATGCCCTTATCAATATTCAAACAATCACTAATATGGGCTATGGCGATACAAGAAGAACAGGAAAAAGAAAATAAAAGAGCAGAACAAGAGGCAAAAGCAGGGGATAGAGAAGTGGTATCACTAGATTATTCGTTTTTAGATTGGGAGTGAAATTATGGCGTTATTAGCAACATTAGCATCTATGTCATCACTTGTTAGTGGTATTGGTCCGGCTTTTCAAATGATAGGTGATATAGCAGGTAAAATATTCAAAGGTATAGGAGATTTTTTCAATAAGTTTTTTGTTGAACCTGCTAAAGCAGTATTTGATTTCTTTAAAGGTGCTTTTGAAACTCTAGGAGATTTAGCCGGTGGTGCTTTTGCTATTATAGGAGATATATGGAATGCGGTAGTGGTAGAACCGATAAAATTTTTATTTGATTTAATAGAAACAGGATTCGGAGTATTAGGTAGTATAGCCGAAGTATCTTTTGCCGCAGTAGGTAAATTATGGGAAGATAAAGTATTAGCCCCCGTAAATATCATATTTGATGTAATATCCACTATTGCAGATTTCTTAAAAGATGTATTTGTAGGCACTTTACAGATACTATATGAAAATGTAGTCTTAAAAATGCTTGACCCATTTAAGATTGTATTTGGGGTTTTAGGCGACATAAAAGATACAGTAAGTAGTGTCTTTGATGGATTTAAACTTGGAGATGTATTTACATTAAAGTTTTGGAAAAAACTCTTTGATGGTATACTCAACATAGGTAAAAGTATTCTTGGTGGTCTTATTGATTTAATTAAACTACCATTCAATATGTTAATTGGTGTAATCAATAGTATTCTAAGTAAAATAAAATTTAAAATTAAAGTACCTAAATGGATTCCAAAAATAGGCGGTAAATCATTTGGTGTAGATTTAGGTAAAATACAAATTCCTATGTTAGCAAAAGGCGGTATAGTGAACAAGCCTACTCTTGCTATGATTGGTGAAGATGGACCGGAAGCCGTTGTACCTCTCAATAAGAAAAATAACCCTAGCGGTATAGGTATGGGTAGTACATTCAACATTACTGTAAATGCCGGAGGTATTACAGATAGAACAGACAAGAGAGCATTGGCTCGTGAAATAGGCAATATGATTCAACAAGAAGTTGCTCGCTCTATTGGTGGTAGTACTCATAGGGGTAGGTTCTAATGGCTAATATTCCTGTTAGGTTTGTTAGAGCCGATGGTGGAACTATTCAACTACCTGTGACAACACTTACTTTAGATGTTGATAGAGGTACTATGGCTATGCCTATGCCGTTTTTTGGTAGTGCTAGATTAGGTGTAGATTTGAATTTATCAAAAGCGGTAATTTTGTTAGAAGGTGTATTTACTG
>VTLG01006887.1_pt1 | contig 25749 bp, 37 predicted proteins | sample 4694571 | NCBI WGS metagenome assembly VTLG01 (sample SAMN12604809, study PRJNA352737) | marine metagenome | biome: ENVO:00000447; feature: ENVO:00000209|ENVO:00000569|ENVO:01000036; material: ENVO:00002151; isolation source: viral sequences binned using virsorter ...
TTGTGGCTGATGCAACGGGCCTACCTGTTATCGATGGTTCACAGCTCACTGGCGTTACAGCGACAGACGCAACTAAGCTGGCCATAGCTAACAACCTAAGTGATCTTAACAACGTAGGCACAGCAAGAACTAACTTAGGTCTTGGGACAGCATCGACTTCAGCAAGCTCAGACTTCTTAGCTGTTAGCAATAACCTCAGTGACCTTAATAGTGCTAGCACAGCTAGGACTAATCTAGGACTTGGTACAGCGTCGACCAAAGATACAGGTGTAGCCAACGGTAACGTCATTGTGGCTGATGCAACGGGCCTACCTGTTATCGATGGTTCACAGCTCACTGGCATTACAGCGACAGACGCAACTAAACTGGCCATAGCTAACAACCTAAGTGATCTTAACAACGCAGGTACAGCAAGAACTAACTTAGGTCTTGGCACAGCGTCGACTTCAGCAAGTTCAGACTTTTTGGCTGTTAGTAACAATCTGAGTGATCTTAATAGCGCTAGCACAGCAAGAACTAATTTAGGCTTAGTCATTGGGACTGATGTGGCAGCTATTGCATCACCTGCATTTACTGGCTCACCTACAGCTACAACTCAAAGCCAATCTGACAACAGTACCAAAATTGCTACTACAGCTTATGTAGATACAGCAGTCTCTGGCGCTGGTGGTGGTGGGTATACTTACAGCGCTAAAACTACATCATTCACAGCAGCAGCAGATTATCACTATTCATGCACTAACGCTATTACAGCAACGCTCCCAGCTGCATCGAGCAACGCAAATAAGCCTATTAGAATTAAAGTCATGGGGACAGACACTGTAACCATAGGCCGTAATGGCTCAGATAAGATTGATGGTGTTGCTAGTGATTACAGCATGACGATTCAATACAGCTCTATCACTCTTTTCTCCAATGGTTCTGATGGTTGGGAGATTGTATAATGAGTCACAATGAACAAAAAATAGGCACAGCGAAGCCGAGCATCTCAGGTCAGATACAGCCTGACTTAGGTGACATTAATGATGTAACGATCACCAGTGTAGCTGACAATGAACTTTTGCAGTACAGCAGTTCGTCATCAAAATGGGTAAACTCAAACGTTGTAGTCAGTTCAAACTATATCTGGATTGGCCAAGGAGAATCTGATGACTACAGCAACACTGGAAACACAGGAAGCATCAGCAACGGTGACGCTTGGTACTGCTATGACTCGTCACCGAGAAACACCATCACTGGGGCCACTATCACAAAAGTAGGCGCTACTGATTGGATTGATTATATCACGTTGCCAGCCGGTCTATATGTGATTGATGCTCAGTTTTTTGCAGAGTGGAGCGCTTCAGGTTATCTCTCTGTGTCGTTGTATCGGTCGACAAATGCTACTCCGACATGGACTACAAACGATAGTGAGAAACTCTCACATATTGCATACATCGGTGAAACTTTATCTTCATACGCTGTTAGCAATGTTTTAACAGGTCAGTTTGAAATCACATCTGGAGAAGTAACAGCAGGTCAAAACAGAGTCCGTCTTCAAGTCGTCGCGAGTTCTAATTTGAAAGATTACGACGGTGGGACAAAGCAAGGCGACACGCCAGCGGAGTACACTTATATACACATTAAGAAGATTGGAACATGAGTTATTTAACTGAGAGTGTGGGTGGTAACCCACTGGACGAAATAACTATTAGTGATCTGTCTAGCGTTGGCACAGCTTCACCCTCTGATGGTCAATTCATGGAATACAGCACTAGCTCTAGTGCATGGGGCCCAGCAACTAAGACCTTTGGAGATGGAGCGCTCTGCTTCTCGTTTTGGCATAGAACAGGGACAACATGGAGAAGCACAGGCGGTTCAGGATTTGCTTATGCTACAAACTCAGGAGCGTCTCCCCCGACTGAATTAATGCAAGCTCCGCATGGATCAGCAGACAAAGTAATTTTAACAAGTTCTACAGCAGAGCAGTATAATTGGGGGCTGTGGCAAAATTGGTACAAGCCAGGTGTTCCTAGGTTTTCAGGAGTCTATGTCCCTCCGGGTACTTGGTACTGTAGAGCGGCTGTGGCCGGTGCTCCTTGGCTCAATTCAGGCTATGCTTTGGTTAGATGGGCTACTGGGCCAGCCACCGGATCAACTCCAACGACAGCAAGCTTAACACCTGTTGGCCCTACATTTTATACAGCACCGGCCAAGGGACGTTTTACCCACATGCCCACATACATTATCAAAACTACTGCTGACTCTACATTGTTATGTTTAGAGTTTGTGGGTGGTTCTAGTTATCAGTATGAATACGCTGGATACTGGCTGAAATACTACACTTTTCATGTCACACAGATTGGAAACTAAAAAATGTTTATTACTCTTGAGTTAAGTGGAAACATTGCAGAGAAGACGGCTGTAAGCTTTGACTCGACGTCTGGCAAGTGGACCACAGCACCAGACACATCTCGTCTTATTGGCGTTGTTAAAGGCGCTGCTTATCAAGACCCTGAGACAGAAAAGTGGTTTGCACCTGTGGCCATCTCAGGCTTTGATTTTTACATGGTTGCAGATAGAGCCATCCCTGATGAGGGTGGATTTATGCATGTTAACAATGGTCGAGTGTATGCTGATAACTCGTCAATGGGCTGCGGTACTATTGCGCCTCTAAACATTGGTGAGACAACTCGTGTGGCTGGTGACCTAGTGTTGGTGCATCTGCGATGATGTCTATTCAACTACCAAAAGAGACGCTTAAATATGTTGGATGGGTGTCTGTCGTCTTTGGCTCATGGCTAGGCGCTTATGTATGGGGTATTCACCTAGGAGCAGCACAATCTAAAAAGACTCATGAGCAAGAGTTAGCTGAGTGTGTTGTAAAGATTGATGAGGTCCAGACTCAGGTCGTAGATGCTCAGCTTAAGCTTGTAGAGTGTGAATCAATCAAAGCTGGCAAGTGTGCTCTCAATTGTGAGTCAATTGCTCAGGAGCGTGTTGACTCTGTTCTACAAGATCTCCAGGAGGTGATGTGTAATGACTAGCTTTCTCACTCTTATTGTCTGGCTGTCTCCTCTGGTCCCTGAGCAGATCCCTGCTAACACGATTTATATGGGTGAATATATTCAACCTATCGTAGCCGAGCGTTCAAAGTGTAAAAGTCTGACAGGCTTCTGTATGACGCTGACTCTACGCAACTTCTTACAAGTTAAGGACGCTGTGCAGAATCAACCTAGTCTCTGTCATCTTGCAGTAGAATCAACAGCCAGCGCTTGCAGAGATCAGGCTGAGTCTCTAGCTGACTTAGTGAGTCAGAGGACAATAGAAGACCAAAAGATCATAGATAGCTACAAAGTCAAGTTGAGCGCTGTGGAGCTCGATCTAGCTAAAACTGAGGAGATGAGGTATAAATGGAAGTGGGCCGGCATATCACTTGCAAGCCTAAGCGCGATTCTGACTACTACCATCATCATCATTAAGAAGTGACGACTATGGATTTTTCGAGCGTAGACATTGGGGTCATTGTAGCAATCATAGGCCTAGTCATTAAAGGCGCTCAGGACTCTGCCCGACAAGCTGAAGAGATGGGCCGTTTAAAACAGCAAGTCCATTCTCTTGAGGCTCGTGGTAGCCGGTGGGATGAGCGCTTTAATGATATAGAGCGTGACTTGTCAGACATCAAAGCTAGCCTAGCCAGAGTTGAAGCTATTCTGTCTCACATCGAGCAGAGATAAGACGCTGCATTCATGTCAGGATCATTGATTAACTTGCTCATGACTCGCTTTGCTTCTTGAAGTTTTCCATCAGTAAAGTGAGCTGAGACTTTAGCTGCCTCCCAAAAGTCGGCACGTCCTAAGCTTTTACCAATCAGCCTGTCATCTAGATCACTGATTGCAGGGAACTCCTCACGTAAAGCATTAAAGATGGGCTTTGCTTCTGACGTATTACGCCACCAATCAGGCTTAAGCTTTGAATGTCTCAGCGTGCCTTGAAGAATCCAAGAGTAGAAAAACTCTGAGCGCTGAAACTCTGTCATTTGATCAAAGTGTGCATTGTGAGTTAGTGCAACCTCGTTAACTTCATCGAGTGAGATAAAATTAAACTCGCACCACTCCATTAACTGAGTCACACCTTTAAACGAGTCAAGTGAACTTGGTGTTGATCGATGAGTATAGACCTGCTCAGCCGGCTGACTCTTTGGCTTGGCTGGTATGCTGTTCTGATTGGTGATCTCAACAGACTGTGGAGCTGGCTGAGCTTGTGGAACAGGTTGGACTTGTGGAGGTCTTGAAGTGTGTTGTTGTGGCTGTGGTCGAGTAGAGAGGTTAATCTCTTCTCCCATTGATTGAGCTGAGATCATAGCGCGCTCATGATCATTCATGTTTTCGTTATCCATGATCTCATCTACAGAGTAATATCCAGCAACGACGTCTGAGAAAAAGTCGCGCGCCATCTTCATCCAGCATCTAGCTGTAAGCATAGCAGCTGGCATCTTCTTATAGTTTAGTTGATTCGCGTTGCCTGCTCTTACTGCATCCTCAAAAGTATACTGAAATTGTTGAGGTGGGATGTCAGAAGGAAAGTCACGACGTTTAACTTCAATGATGCAACGCTCAGCGCTTTGCTCGATGTATCGGATATACAACATAAGGCCAGATTTAAACACCAAGCTTTTAATACCTTCAGCACTCAAGCAGGCTTTTCCACTTCTGACATAAGCCATAGCAGCGGTGCGCGCCACATCGTTATTGAACAAGCGACCAAAGGTCAGAAGTTTGATGTGTACATCGTTAGGATTCTCATTGCGTGCTTGAGCAACTTCCATGATGAGATGGTGCTTGTGTTCTTCACTCTTAGGTACATACATACTCATAATCTCTCTCTTTCTTTTACATTATCTCTTAGTGATGTGGTGGGAACATAGGCCAGCGTTTAGCCTGCTGTATCTGCTCATAGCTGGTGTCTTGATTTCGAGCACACCATTGTGATGCAGTAGCATAAGTCACTTCTTTACGAATCAACAGACGACCTTGAAAAGGTGACAATGTTTGTTGAACCTTTAATGCACAATCTCTGTGAGTGTCGTGAGAGTTACCTATGGCGCAGACAAGGCCCATAACTAGGATTGATAGGATGATTAGCCCTATCATTGTGATATCGCTTTTAATCTGGCTGTCAGGATGTGTGTTGTAGTTCATTTGAACCGGTCTGATAAATAGTTCTGTTGTAGTGTTCATAATCTCTCTCTCTTTTATTTGTTACCAACCAGGCTCATCATCAGGCTTAAGCTCGATAAGCAGTGAACCCCATGTTTGAGCCAAGTCACCACTTACTAGGTTATTGAGGCAGACCAAAAGGTCTAAGTCATCATTGCAAGTCTCTTGGAGCTCCTTAGCTGATTGATAAACAGTCTGTCTAGTGACAACACAATGAACTCTAAACATAACGTCATCACATACGTTTTTAAGCCCTAGGCTTAATGTGTCATTAAAATCGTTTGGGTCAAAGACTTTGTAAGGGCTGAGCTTGTTAGCGCATCGCGAAAGATTGAGCGCCTTGTCTCTGCTCGCTTTATGTTTTCCACTCACAACTTTAGATAGGTAAGCCAAGCTTGTTCCAGATTCTTCAGCTAGCTTAGTGAGTGTGATTCCTCTTAAGAGGTTACGTTTATTTTGATTCATTGTTCTCTCTTTGTTTTAGTCAGGAAAAAGAGTTAAGCGCCATGCTTGACAACAGTCTTATCATGATGATAAACATCTAGTCAACTAGTTTGTTGGATAAATAACAAACTTATTATCAATGGAGGTAATGATGAACGAATATCAGATCATCGATATGATCTTAAGGCTTGATCTGAAGACCACAACTAAGCTGGTCTTTGTAGCTCTAGCTAGAAAACTAGACTGGAATACTTGGTCTAAGCCTATGAGTGTTTCATATATACACAATGCTCTAGGCCAGTCTGTTTCTCAGCGTGGCATTTCTCGAGCCTTGGCAGAGCTGGCACAGCTAGGCCTTATTACTAGAGTGAGCAGTGACAGATCAGACAACACTAAGCTGACTATATTAAACGTCAAAGCCTTGAGTGACTTCAGCATACACCCTGACACTATGTCAGACCCTGTCACTATGTCAGACCCTGTCACTATGTCAGATCTGACACCTTGTCATGGTGACCCTGACACTATGTCAGAGGGGGGTATGACACCTTGTCATGGTGACCCTGACACTATGTCAGACAATATACTCTATAATACTCTTAATAATACTCTTAATAATACTCTGCCTAAAAGTCCTGAGCTTGAGCAGAGTGCTGAAGATGAGAAGACTAATGAGTCTATAAGGTTATATTTTAAAACTTCAAAAGCTGAAGAGGTTGAACCCTCAAAGCCGATGATGAACAATGATGAGATCAGAGCACACAATCAAGCCAGACAAGAGAGGATGTGGGCAAGACAAGAATATAAAGCGAATCCAACGAAGCGACGAAAAAAACGACAGTGGAGATAATGATGATTAAGATGATGGATAATGGATTTCAAAAGCTAGACACTGAAGCACTAGCAGCTCAAGCTGAACTAATAAAGAAGGCTATAGCTAAGAAGCGTGGTGATGATACCTATAAGCCAAAAGCAGATTATGACTATGGAGATTACTCACATCTCACAGCGCGAAATCTTGAAGATGAAGAGTGGATTGATGATGGCTACTCACTGACCTGCAAGAAAGTACCTCTCTGTGGTGGGTGTCAAGATGGATGGATCATTACTAGAGCAGACTATTCATCATCACCCACTTCTACAATTTGTCAGAGATGTGAAGTCCCTCGGAGGTGGATGAACAGGCTTAATAAGCTCCAGCTACCTCTTGATGCTGTTGGTATGCACCTTGATGTTTATGAGCCAGACTCACCGCGCCAAGTTGAGGTCATCTCTAATATGCTCGACTATCTCAATAGAGGTGATGGAGCTCCACCGGCTGTGCTCTGTTATGGTCCTCCTGGTAACGGTAAAACCTCTATTCTTTACGCTGTCGCCAGAGAAGCCTGTCAGCTACATTGGAAAGTGAGATACACATCTCACACTCAGATCATGAATGATATCCAAGGTTCATGGAATGATAAGAGCAAAAGTAACCCTGTCGAGCGCTGGCTAGATGGAGTCGAGATCCTATTGCTTGATGAGTGGTGTGGTATTGGTGGATCAGCGATGAAACAAGGATGGTGGATTAAACAGTCAATAGAACTTACTGAGCAGATTTATAAGCGCTGGAAAGCTGGGACTCTAGCTGTCATCATGACCACTAATGTCTATCCTAAGCAGATGTTTAATATCTTTAACAATGATGCTTTTAGGTCGCGCTTTCTAGGCATGTTTCACCCTTGTGAGATGAAGGGCAGAGACAGACGAAGAGACAATTTAGACCTCACTCACTGGTGTCTTTGAATATAAAGTAAACAATGTAAACAATGCCCTTGACTAGTCAGAATCTATTTGTATACTAATACTCATTAAGCATGTCTTTTATGTAACAAGCGCTGAGTGTTCATAAAATGCTTGATAGGTTTGATTTGTGAGCGCCCCACCCAGCTTAAGGTCTTTTGTTGGGTGGGGTTGTCTTCTTAGGTCGAGATTATGAAAACTAGAACAGCATCAATGAGGCTATCAGATGAAGAGTATGCAAGATTGCAACGTACTGCTGATGAGCTGGGTTGGTCTGTTTCACAGCTTTGTCATGAGATTATATTTGGAGACTTCTTCACTAAGATCAACAGTGGAATACTCGGATCAATCTCAAACATCAAAGCTCAACAGGAGATAGAGAGAATGATGAAAGAAGCTAAACATGATTAATAAAGTGACGCTGATTGGTAACATCGGTGCTGACGCTGAAGATGTGACAACATCCTCAGGCTCCAGATACACTAAGTTTACTGTTGCGACTAACGAACGCTACACAGACCCTCAGGGACAATGGCAGACCTCGACAGAGTGGCACACTGTCAAAGTCTGGGGCGCTCAAGCACAGAATGCTTTGCAACGTTGCAAGCGAGGTAAAAAAGTCTACATCGATGGAAAGCTCAACAGCTTCAAAGGCAGAGATGATGTGAGATTTTGGGAGATACGCTGCTATACTTTTAGAATCTTAGACAAAGATGAGCGTGACCATCGTGAGGATGTGCAAGTGCAGCGCAAGCCTCAACATCATACCTATGGATCAAATCAACCGGCTCCGAGTTGGGGAGCTCCCATCAAATAATAATGTAAACCTCAATTATGAGGTACAAAGAGAGATGATATGAAAACTAAATACCATAATGGCCTATTTGATTTATTTGAGGAGCTACGAAAAGCAGGTAACACTGACAGCCGTATTGCTAAACTTATGAACGTAAGTGGAATGCCAGGGCGAAACGGTCGAGGCTGGACTGAAGATCAAGTTAAATCAATAACTTCAGATCAAGCACCCCAAGCACCCTTTGGATATCAGTGGTCTGACGGCGAGCTTATCAAGCACCTTGACGAGTACCCAGCACGAGAACTCATGGTCCAACTCCGAGAGGCGGGGCTCACATATGCTCAAATTGCCGATGAGATCAACGACGCAATAGAGCACTCGCAATCTAAACGCTAAAACTAAAATAAATAATAATGTAAACCTCGAGAGAGGATAAGAGAGAGATTATGAGTCAGAAAAGAAACATGCCATCTAGACAGAAGATTGCTGATTATTGGTCAGCATCTAAAGAAGGTCAAGATCATATCTTAAGGATAAGAGACACTCATCATGTTGATGTTAGTGATCTACTTTGTATTGAAAACGACATACCGCATTGCTGGGCATGTGGTGTTACATCAGTATCAGCAAGTTCATCATACAATGATTCACACTTAGGATTAGATCGCTGTCATATTATTCCAAAAGCGTTAGGTGGACCGGACGCCGTTGAAAACCTCGTTTTAATGTGCACTCGTTGCCATAACGACAGTCCAGATACAATAGATGAATCTATATTTTGGAAGTGGTTTACTCAGAGAGAGGACGGTCGAGCTCATCAACCTTCAGCAATTCAGTTTAATGCTCTAAGTGAGTGTGATCAGGCTATCTTACTTAAATGTTATGAGAGTGACCCTAAAGTCTTTCAGGCTTTGCATATGTCTTGTTATGACTGGGCATTAGATGAAACACAGGCGATCACTCCACTAGCTCGTCTGTCTTGTAGCACCAAGCATATATTAAGCAACATGGCACTGACTAAGATGGTTGAAAGCCTTAAAGAGCAAGCAGTCAAAGCCCCATCTAACTCTTTTCTTTTGGAGGCTTACTGATGCGTATTGAATTAACACCTTCTAAGCTTACATACATGATCAGCACCTTGTTTCCATCAGATGAGGTATACAAGCAGCTTAAGTCAGAAAAGTATTCAGATCCTAAGTTGTATACTCTGTCACCTGACTTCTTGGATGACCTAGATGAAAGTGAGGCCAACAAATACATTTGGATGTGTATGGACTGGTTGAGCTGGGAGATGGATGAAGAGGCGCTTCTTTTGGCTCGTATCAATATCGACGAAAAGCATGAGGGTGATTTAGATAAAAAACTCAGCGCTTTATCTCAACATATATTTTGTATCAAAAAAGCATATTCAATCTGTAATCAATTCCACCTTAACCTAAGTGTAGCTACTTGTATGACATACAGTCAGGAAGAGTCTGGAACTGTGTTTGACCGTTATAAAGACTTATATGCGCTTGAACTCCCCACACATTGACAATGTGCCACAAAGTAAAAGATGAAAGAAAAAACTAATGTCTAAAGAATGGAAAGCTAAAGAGTCATGACTGTGCTTACAGATGAAGACATCACACCAATACGGATGAGACAGGCGCGTCTGTTGTTGTCTAGTGGGCTAAGCCGTAAAGATGTATGTAGTCAGGTGTTTGGCTGCAGTGAGACAGATCTATTGATGTATGCACAAGAGTGGAAAGGGCCTAACATTAACGCTAAGACTCTTAAGCGTATGATTGAAGATGGCGCTCTTTTAGGAGATCAGCCTTTAGGGACATATATCTGTTATCTTCTTGATAGGCTTGATGAGAGTGTAGCTCTTATTATAAGTGAGCCAAGCTCTCGACAGCACCAAGGTGAAAATATTGCACTATATAGCGCTAGGCTAGACTTAGCCTTGTATAATAACGCTTTGGCTAAATCTCACTTAGAAGATGCTCACTCAGAGTTTCATCATGATTCTGACCCTCAATTTTTAAGCTGCTATCAAAAGTCTCTGTATAATAGCTATGCAAGAAATGAGTCTGAATCTTGGATTAATCAAAGGCTTGACCCACGTGTAGATGACTTTGGATTAGAGGAACAAGAAAACAGGATGAAAGGCAAAGACCAGTATAATCATAATGTAACGACTTATGCATTGATTACAGAGAGGTTAAGCAATTGAACGAAAAGAACACACCAACACGCGCGCGTGAAGACAGCGCTACACATGTGATCAAAGTGCTCAACCAACTTAAGGAGCTCCTCACCCTAAGTGAATCAGACCCTCTATGCAGACAAGCTATGGCTCTATATGATAATGTGGAGAGCACACTTAAAGCAGCTCACAGAGAGCTAGAGGTTGCACGTTATGAGCTATCACGCAATAAGAATGAAGCTAAGGAGAAGCCAGGAGACTCCTGAGCAAAGAGAAGCCCGACTGTCTAAGCAGAGAGAGTATGCTCGAGCTCGTCGAGCATCTGAGACTCCTGAGCAGAGACTGACTAGACTAGAAAATCAGCGCTCAGCCAACAGGAAGCGTAGACATGGGTAAAGGTCGAAAGAAGACAAAGCGCCAAAAGGATCAACTCTTAGCCAACCTCAGAGATGGGCTCACTGTTGAGGCCTCATGTGCTCAGGCTGGAATAGGTAAGACGACTTACTATGGATGGATCAAGGCGAGCGGTGAAGATGGTGAGTGGACCAAAGAGGTAGAGGCTGCTATCACATTCTCTGAGGCTGTTATTCTCGATAACATCAAGAAGACCACAGAGTTAAAAGAGGACTGGCGTGGATGGGCTTGGATACTAGAGAGACGTTTTCCTCAAAGATGGGGAGCCAAGCGAGAGCTAGAGGTCAACCTCAATAATCCTCATCAGCAGTCTGATGAGATGTTTGCTGCTATGGTCGAGCAGAGTAATCAGGCATACGCCAAAAGAGTAACAGACACAGAAGAGGTCAATGATGAAAGTCAGAGTGAAGTTGAAGAGACAGTGGACAGTTGAGCCGAGTAGAGAGCGGACCTACTATAGAGTCAATGGTATGTATCATAAGGTGTGTGAAGAGGACCGATCAACAGACTGGCTCATCGTCTACTATGACTCCCTTGATGTTGAGCAGGGTACTACCATCAGCGTTATCCAAGTGGATGTGAATGGGCTTCAGAGGACGCTAGAATATACAGCAACTTCAGAGGGTCTGGCCTTTGTCTCTTAGTCTCAACCCTCTTCAGCAAGATATTATAGGAGCGATAAGAGGAGAGGAGCGCATTATCTCAGCTCGATGTGGTTGGGGCTCAGGCAAGACATCAGCGCTGGTGTTTAGCTTATTGTTCATCAGCAAGTGGAGAGCAGGTAGGTCGAGCCTACTTGTCACAGACACTAATCCACGATATAACAGTGTGCTCCTTCCTGAGATGGAGAAGTGGCTTGCACCACTTGGTTGGACTTACAACCACACGCTGCGTCAATGGGCAGATCCGCAGACGGGCTCCAGCGTGTGGTGTAGGTCCTACTATAGACCAGGGACAAGAGACGCCACCCACAATCCTCTTGAGGGTCTAAATGTGACTAGTGGTGTCTGCCTCATCGATGAATGTCAGACGTTATCATCAGAGGTAGCGCATAAAGCGCTAGGACGATTAAGAGCAGGGCCATCACCCATCATGATCTTGGTGGGTCTACCTGTCTCTGGTGCATGGTGGGTGGAGATGGCTGAGAGTGCTGGCTGTGCTCCTATGTTGTACACATCCTATGTCAATCAGGATAATCTTAGCGCTGAGTGGTTTGAGGCTACCAAGCTTTTACCTAAAGCTGAGCGTGACGCCATGGTCCTTAATAAGCCAAGGCCACCCACCGGCCTAATCTACTCAGAGTTTAATGAGGAGCTTCACGTGATAGATGGGTGGGAGTATAAGCCCACTATGTCAGGACGCATCGCCATTGATTGGGGATTTAGAAAACCGTCAGTGTTGATCGTTGTCCATGATGATGAGCTAGGTGCTGATGTGATAGCTGGTGAGCTTAACCCTGCTGAAGTCACTGTAGATGAGTTAGCCCGACTCATACTCATGACAGCATGGCCTAGGTCACTGAAGAATGAAGCACCAGGAGAGCGAATCTGGCTTGATTATGGAGTAGCTGATAAGGCAGGTCGAGCTAGGAATGATCAGACAGGTAGGTCAGCGTTTAAGGCGATGAGAGCACCACCGCCACAAGGTCTAGGTATGCCATTGAGGTCAAACACTGATCCTATTCGTACTGATGTGCTTAATGGTATTCAGCGCTTAAAAAGGTGCTTTGCTCGAGGTCAGTATTTAATAACACGTGAGGTATGGGATGCAGGAGAGCGCGCCACAGGTAACAGTCTAAGAAAAGCGATTTACTCCTATGGGTGGGACAATAAAGAGCAACCTAAGAAGGATGGGAGGGAGGACCCACTTGACGCGCTACGCTATGACGCCATAACGTGGAACTGGTCTGACACGTTAGTTGATCAGAGGTCATACACAGCTAGAGCGCCACTAAGCCGAAAGGTTAAGACCGGTGGTAAAGGTAGGAGTTTTTGAGTCAGTTGAGCCTTTTTGATTCTAATGTGGTTAGGGTCTCACGTTTTGAGGCTAAGAAGTTTTATGATGATAATCACTATTTAGGAGGCTGTGGCAGTAGCTGGAGCAATTACGCTAAAATCCAAAATGGCGAGATTGTTGCTTGTGTGTCTTTTGGCGTCCCAGCTTCACCTAATCTACAAGCGGCATGGTTTGAAAAACCATTATCTAGTCATGTCTATGAGTTAACTAGGCTCGCTATAAAGTCGCCTATTATGGCCTCATCTTTTGTGTCACAGTCTATAAGACTATGGCTTCAATATAGACGAAAATATAAACAAAAGTCGGTCTATGCCTTAGTCTCATATGCTGATACTTCTGCAGGTCACCATGGAGGCGTTTATCAAGCTATGAGTTGGATCTATTGTGGACTGACTAGAGGGTCAATAGGCTATCTTGATGAAGAAGGACGCATTATACACAGACGCTCCAACGGCCAAAACATAAACCAAAGAGAAGCCAATGTTTTAAAATTAAGGCGTATAAAGACCGGTGACAAGCATAGATATGTAAAGCTTTTAGGTTCAAAGTCTATGAAAAAGACTATGCTTAAATCATTAAAATACAAGATGGAGAACTATCCTAAACCATATCGTGAGGTAAAATGAATATCTACGCCGGTCAAGGCTATGCCTGCCTACTCTCATCGATGGGAGAGGATCACACACCAGCTCTAGCAGCTCGTGTCTCTTTTGCTGACTACGAGAGTCAGCTTATGAATGATCGTAATCTTAGGTTGATTAAGTACCTAGCCAAGCACCAGCACACATCACCCTTTGAGCATCAGACAGCCACCTTTGTCATCGACTGTCCCATCTATGTCGCTAGGCAGATCATGAGGCACAGGACCTTCTCATATAATGAAGTGAGTAGGCGCTATACATCAGAGGCGCTCGACTTCCATCTACCTGATGAGTTGAGAGCACAGGCAAAAAGCAACTTACAATGCTCTACCTCTGAAGTAGTGAACCGGTCTAAAGAGTTTATTGAGCTTATCGAGCGTCATCAAGAGTTGAGCTTAGAGATGTATAATGAGCTGATTGAGTCAGGAGTAGCTAGAGAGCAAGCTAGAGCGGTTTTACCTCAGTCTCTCAATACTACCTTTTGGATGACTGGCAACCTTCTGAACTGGTCTAAGTTTCTAAAGCTTAGGCTAGACTCACATGCACAGCCAGAGACCAAAGAGGTAGCAGAGGCCATCATGATACAGTTGGGCAAGTTATGGCCCATCAGTTTGACAGCTCTTTTAGGTGACTGATCAATGGTCGATCTTAAAGAGAGACAACTAGCCATCGTCCTCCTTGACCTCATCGGCTCCACTGCTTTTGTTGAGAGAGTAGGCGCTAAGGATGCAGCTATCTGGCTTCAGTATCACGACCGTTTAGCTAGGTCTTTGTTGTATAAATATGATGGTCGAGAGATAGATAGGTCTGATGGTTTTATGTTGTCTTTTGAACGGCCCATTGATGCTGTCAACTTTGCACTGATCTATCAGCAGACCATCCCTGTTAAGACTCACCTTAATACACGTATCGGTATCCATTGGGGTAAGGTCATCGAGGTTATCCAAGATGATACTTGGACAGCAGTGGGAGCTAAGCGAGTTGAGCTTGAAGGTATCAGTAAGAATATAGCAGCGCGTACCATGTCACTCTGTGGAGCTGGTCAAGTCCTTCTGACATCTGAAGCGCTAGATGCTGTCAAGGGCGCAACCAATGCATTCACACCAAAGGGTACTCGATATGTGATGATAGGCCTTTATAAGTTCAAAGGTGTAAAGACTGCACAGACTCTCTATGCAGTAGGCAATGATATAAAAGCGCTTCAGCCTCCAAAAGGTAACGATAAAGTAAAACGTTTAGGAGGTCCTAAGAAGGTCAAGAGTAGAGCGCGCGACCGTAAGATCCTAGAGTGGATCATGTGGGTCTTGCCTCGATGGGCTCTTGTCAACCTCATTTACATTATCTGTGAGTTATGGCCTTGGCTGAGTGCTCAGGGATATGTGAGATGGTTACAAGTCACAGGTAACTTTATCGTAAGGATGTTTTATGGCCCAGGACGTTAAGCAACGAAAAACGGAGAAGGAGCTCAGCAACCAAGAGAGAACTAAACGGGGTTGGTGGTTTAGCGTGTTTTTTATGCTCTTAGTCGTTGGGCTCATCTTGTTCTTAACCTATGTTGAGATAGTTGAAAAGAATCGTGATGTGCTCGTTGGTATATTGGGCATGATCACCGGCTCCATCTCGTCAATGATGGCTATAGCCTCAGGTCGTGACCCATCAGAGGTTGAGGACCTCAAAGACAAGCTGGCCTCTGCCAACGCAGACAGAGAGGCATTGATAGGCCGGTTGAGAGATGCACAGATACAGATGCAACTGAGCCGAGAGCAGATATCAGAACTACAGACAGCAGTCATTGAGAAGCTATCCATCTTTTCAGGTGAAAGACCGATTCAGACAAAAGATCCTGATCAGGTCATACTCCCCCCTACGGTTGAGGAGTGGTTGCCTGAAATTGAATCTGTGGACAGAGGTGATTAAAATCTGTATTCTCCTCTATGCAAGCGTGACACACTCACGTCATAGGGGTCCATATGACAGACAAACAGAGGCCACCCAAACACCTTAAAGCACTGCACCCACGTTTAGGGGTGAAAGGAATTTCAGGTACTCAGCTCTCTGGTGGTAACATCACCGGCAAGGAAAACAACCCTCAACTCACTGGCCTCAACTGGGTCACTGAGGCTGAGGAGATGATGAGGACTGATCCAATAGTTAGACGATCTTGGCACATGCTAAGACAGACTCTTCTTTCTGCCTCCTGGCGTTGGGAGCCTGGTGTAGAGAATGATGAGGTAGCAGATGAACTTGCTCGATATGCCAATGAGTGTTGGGGCCTCGATGGATACTCAGGTCAGATGTCAATCTCATGGGAAGAACAACTCGCCTACCTGCTTGAGTTTATACCTCTTGGCTATCGATACGCAGAGGAGGTCTACAAAGTAGGGCCAGATTCAGAAGGTAAAGTGAGAGTGTGGCTGTCACACTATGCAGATCGTGAACCATCAGCTCACTCACAGTGGTTGTCACGTGATAATCAGAGACTAGACGGGGTACTACAAAACACAGTGGGTGTAGGAAAAGTGCCACAGCCTATCCCAGCTAATAAGCTCCTTTTGCTTACCCTCAATAAGACGGGTAGCAACTTTGAAGGCGTGGGTATGCTAAGGCCTGTTTGGTGGTGGTGGCGTACTAAACAGCGTGTTGCCAACCTTATGTGTGTAGGCCTAGATCGCTGGGCTGTGCCATCTCCTAAGGTCGTCGTTGACCGTTCTCAGGCTGAGTCATTAGGTCTAAGTGATGGTGACATTGACTCAATGATCAATGACGCTGAAGCACAAGCACAGGCATTTATCAGCGCTGAGCAGAGCTATCTAGTTGAGAACGCTGCAGTCAAGTTTGACACTTATGCAGCTACTCCGAATCTATACGCTGATGGACCCATTAACATTATCACTAAATGTGACTCACAGATTGCTAGTGCTTTCCTCGCTCAGTTCGCTGACTTAGGAAATACTGAGACCGGTGCTCGCAGTGTTGGTGAGATTCACCTGAGCATTTTTAGACGTGCAGCCATTAATCTTTGTGATCTCGTAGCATCACAAGCAAGTGGCGTTGATAGACGTGGCGGTGGGACTATAGGTCGTCTGATACGGTGGAATTATGGCTGTATAGATCCTAGTAAACTGCCAAGGCTCACCCACACAGGATTAGACACTGATGACCTAGCTGACTCTCTCGGCATGTTACCTGGCCTTGTTCAGTCTGGTCTACTCACTCCTGATGATGATCTTGAGAGAGCAATCAGAGAACGTCTAGGCGCTGGTGATCTGCCTGAGGATGCACAGCGCTCAGCTATTTCTCGAGTATCTAGCATTGGTGGTGGTGGTGCTGTGTCTGCACTTACTGAGCAACTGATAAGGAGGCGTAGAGATGGCAAAAAAACGAAATAGAAGCGTGAACACAAACTTCAAGCGCCATTCATATCAACAGAAGAAACAGACTGAAAAGCGCTTGATGCTTCAGAAGCCATCTACATTGAGAGCCTATGGCGAGGCAGTACAACTCTCTGAAGTTTCTAGCTATGAGATACCAGAAGGCTTAACTGTTGGTAAGCCGTTTAAGACTCTTGGCTTAGGTCAGGTATCTTCTCGCATGAGCGGTGACGCCATTGGCAAAGAGATTGATCATGAAATGCTCACTGAGATGGTCAGAGTGTTTAACGCTCGCAAAGACTCAGATCCTGTGATCATAGATTGGCAGCACGCTACATCACCCTTTCAATCAGGATCACCAGCGCCACCAGAGTCTGGCAACGCGCTAGGCCTTATCATTGATCTCGACCTGAGAGACGATGGGCTCTATGCAACCCCAGCATATAATGAGCGAGGTCTTGATGTAGTTACTAAAGCCGGTGGAGTGCTCTGGTCATCACCTGAGTTCTTAGCCGGTGAAGTTTTTGACAGGCTAGGAGGCTCCAAAGTGGGAGACGCTCAACTCTTAGCTATTACCCTTACTCCCCGGCCAGCACAGTCTCATGATCAGATTGACCGGGTAACCTTAACAGAGGAGATCCAGATGGACAGCATTGATAGCATGTCACCTGAAGAGCTCAAGCAGATGCTCATCGCTAAGGATGAGATGGTCAAAGAGCTTGAGGACCAAATCAAAGAGATGAAGCAAGACGCTGAAGCTTCACTCAAAACAGAGTCAAAAGACGACAAAGACGAGTCATTAAAAGAAGATGATGATAAGCCTAAGAAGCTTGAAGAGTCTTCAAAAGATGATGATGACAAGGAGACTAAATTGAGTGAATCATTATCACCTATGATGCTCTCTGAGATCCAAGCGCTTAACGAAAAGGTCAGCGCTCAGGATGCAGAAATCAAAAAGTTACGCTCAGAGCGTGATGCTGTCGAGTGTGCTCGAGCAGTTGACATGCTTCTCAGTGAGGGCAAGGTTTCACCGAGTGAGAAAAGCACTGCTGAGAAAGCATGGGAGCTCCGAGAGATTCAACCTGAGTTTTGGCAGATGTTTTCTAGTCGTGAATCTGGCTCATCTGTGCCATTGGCTGAGATCGGTCATGGTGCAAGTGGCGCTGAAGTGAACAAGCAGAGTCTTGATCTTGCAGTACGTAAGCTCTCAACAGAAAAGAGCATCACTTATTCTGAAGCGTTGGCTGAGTTCCGCGCTGACAATCCTGATTATTACATGAAAGCGTTTGGAGGCTGATCATGGCTGATTCAAATCAGATTATTCAATCATTCATTGCTGGCGCTGCTATTACTGAATTTGCGCTTGTGTCTCTTGACGCCAATGGCAAAGTCCAAGTGACAGCCATAGGAACAGACAAGACTTGCGTAGGCATCGCACAGCGTGGAGCATCAGCAGGTGAACCTGTTGACGTTGTCACTTTTGGTCTTAGTCGCGCCATCGCTGGCGGTGCTATTACTGCCAACACTGAACCCCGTCTTAAGTGCGTAACGGCGGCCACTGGTCGTGTTGAGCCTGTGGCATCTGGTGACTTCGCAGTGTGTCGCATGATCCCAAATATCAATCAAAAGTCAGCCGTAGCAGGTGACCAGATTCAAGTCATGTTCCTTGGTCCGGTCATTGTAGAGCCCTAAGGAGTAAACTCATGGCAAGTTCATATAGTAATATACATCCAGTCGATGAAATCCTCACTAGCTTAGTAGTTGAAGCTGTACCAAGTGACAGTCAACTTATTGCTAATGAAGTCTTTGAGACAATCAAAGTGCCTGAGCGTTCAGGGACAATCCTTTTGGAAGAGTCACGCAACTTCATGGGCGCTGGCGCTGGTCTTGACCTTGAGCGCGCTCCTGGTGCCTCACGTGCTACTATTGGTGGTTTTGATCGTACTTCACAGACCTTCAAGGCTAAGATCTATGCAGCGTCTGACTCTATCGCTATGGAAGATATCTTTGATAGCCAGTATCCAGGCAGTGAAGAAGCGCGTCTTGCTCGTAAAGTAAGCCGAGTGATGAAGCTGGCTAAAGAGGTTCGCGCTGCTGACGTGCTCTTTGATGATGCTACTAACTTTGCAGCTTATACCGCAGCCCCTGCTACTAAGTTTGACGCTGTTGGTGCGGAGCCGTTAACCTATCTTGACACGATCAAAGATACTGTCTTTGCTAACGCTCATGGCATCAATCCAGACACTATGATTCTAGGTCGTGGGACTTTTCGCGCTCTAGCTCGTAATCCTGAAGTACGTGGTTATGTTCAAGTTGGTGGCGCTGGCACTATTGGTGTTGCTGGTGGTGCTAATCAGATTCTCTCTGATGAAGCTGTTAAGGCTGTGCTACGTGACATCCTCGGCATCCCCAACATCTATGTTGGTCAAGCTCTACGTGACACTGCTGTCCCTGGTGCTGCTTCTAGTGAATCAGCTATTTGGGCAGACGCTAAGGTCTTCATGGGCATCCTTCGAGGATCAGACGCCATTGTTCAAAAGAGTGGTAACGTGAAAGGCATGCCAACAGCTGCTATCAATCTTGAGTTTGGTGGTATGCAGGCTGGCCAATATGACTCACTCGACTCAACACGCCGTTATGTCTACGCTGAAGAAGTTCACCAGATGAAGCTTATTGACGCTTCACTTGGCTATGTCCTAACAGCGTGTATCTAAGACATGGATATGTTGAGCCACCATCAATACTCAGAGATTGATGCAGACGAAGAGGCTATTGCTGATCTAACCCGTCAGGCTAAGGGTCAGCGTGGTCCTATGGCTCAACTAATCCGATCAAGACGAGATCAATTAAAAGCTGAAGTTCAAGCGGAGCGAGCATTTAAAACCAGCCTTGCTCGAGCTAGAAAAGATCTAGTAACCATCATTGAAATGGCGTCAGTCTCTACAGAGCCTGAGTTGCTACTTAGTTTTGATGATGAACAGCTCCTAGACCTAGTTTTGCGAGGTGGGCTAGGTCTAGCGATTGATGATTTTATCGAGTCTTCAGACAAGATCAGAGCAAGCGTTGAGAAATCATTTGAGGCACTTGGACTAGAGTATGATCCTCAAATGATTTCTCAACTTGACCTGATAGCAGCTCAAAGCGCTAGCGCAGTATTTGAGGATATAATCATCCCAGATTTTAAACGAGCCACACGTGATGCTTTCCTCTCACTATCAACTCAGGTCCCTCTTAATCTAGTTAAGAGCACACTGAATCAGAGGCTAGAAAGCTCAGAGGGTAGACAACTCACAGAGGTTAAAACTAGAATTAGTCAGTACGGACGAACAGTCACAGCTAAATTGGCTGATGAGGCTGGGCTTACTAACTACCTCTACACCGGTCCTAGAGATGGACTGACTCGGCCATTCTGCAAGGCGCTGATAAATAAAGTGGTAGATGATAAGCAGATGAGTAAGTTGAGGAACGGTCAAGGCCTAGCGGTAAAGACCTCATGTGGTGGCTATAATTGCAGACACTCATGGTCACCGGTCACAGAGTCATTTGTGCAAGCTGCTAATCTCGATCTAGCAACGAGTAAAGATATCAGCAACGCTAACAAGGGAGGCAGATCATGAAGAAAACAATCAAAGGTCAGGACTGTCATTTTGTCTGGGACCCACCTAGACCATACACAAACAATCCAACCCTCACAGTCAAGTTTGCCGGTGGTGACTTTAATGGCATTTTTGCACAGAGCAGAGGTGATGTAACTATTACAGCAGTGGCCAATGATCGACGAACACTTACAACTAGTGGCGCTATAGGATCAGCACTAGAGCGTGATGAGGTTAGAGCGTATCTGAAGACATCAGCAGATACTTACTATGCAGTGAAAGTGGTTAGACTCGTAACAGGAACTGCTATATTAGCCGAGCCTCTACCAAGAGAGATTGATCTGTCTACATCAGCAACTCTAAACTTTGCTATGAGCTATGTTGATATCGGATCAGCTAACACAGGCACATCAGGAGTCTATCCCTACACTATAGCCTATGACGATATTGTAGGTGCTAAACGTGTTGAGACAGGCTTGCTTAAGGTCACCGCTCGACCTTTTGACACTGGTTTAGATCATGATGAGTTAGTGGGCTCGATGGCTAATCTAGCTGACATGGTCCCACGTCGTCAGAGTGATTTTGCTCCTCAGATCAGAGCTTCACTAGATGAGATGATACTAGCTATCAGAGATCATGTAGTAGCAGATGGCATCACTGAAGATGAGGTCTTCAATCAGCAATCATTCAAGCGTGCTCATGTCTACTGTGCAGCTGCTCACATCTATGAGATGAATATGCAGTTTGACGCTTCAGATAATATGAGAGCTCGATATCATGAGATGTTAGACCTAACTCTAAGATCTGTCACTCTCGACCTCGATGGGGATGGCGTTGTGGATGCAGGTGAGGAGAATCTTAGACGTGAGGGTGGGAGTTCCACAGACTTTAGAGCGTCTTACTCTACATATACTAAGAGTGAGAATGATGACTTCTTTAAAATCGCTAGAGGCATGAGGCACTGATCATGCCTACTAAGGTTAATCTTAAACTACCTCGGTCACTGTGGACAGCTAGAGACTCCATGAGTCTAGCCATGAACACGCTAGCATCTATCAAACTCAGGACCTCCAACGGTATCGATGCCAATGGGGTAAAGTTTAAGGGGTACTCTACAAAGCCCATACTTATAGCCAAGCGTGGTGCTAGACTTAAGCCTAAGGGTGGTGTTGATTCACCATCAGGTAAAAGCGTTTACTATGCCGGTGGGTATAAGGAATACAAGCACAAGTCGAGAGAGCGCAGTAATGCCCCAGGCTCAACAGATAGCGCAGAGGTTGACCTAGTTTTAAGTGGAAACATGATGAACAGTCTTGAAGTAAAGGACGCTACACCCACCGGTTTTGTCATAGGCCTTAATCAACATGCTCAGTATGGCTACATAGTAAACGAGACTAGAGAGTTCTTAGGTCTAAGCCCTAAGGATATCGACATCTTAGTTAAGGCTGTAGAAATTGAAGTCAGAAAGAAGGTTGCTAAATGAGCCAAGGGATCTATTCAGCGCTGACTTTTCTTGAAGACGAGATCATGAGCATCTCACCAAAGACTGATGTACATCATGGCTTTGTGTGTCACAATAGAGCCAACGGTGCAGTGAGTCCACTTGATCAGCGCTTTAACAGTACTCGATACTTTCAGCTATCTCTTGAAACGTTCCCTGAGGACGATGGTGCAGCAGGCTTATCAGGTCGTAGACGTGTGCAGGTATCTTGTGACGTGCGCTATGATGTACCTCAGGCTGACATGCTTTATTTACAGCGTTTAGCTGCTGAAGATGCTGAGTATATCCTGCTAAAACTAAAGGGGCCTAACTATTCTCTAGCTACAACGGGTATACTTTCAGTGATACCAGACCCACCCATCTATGGTCCCATTGATACTGATGAGCAGAGTTTTATGTTGTCAGTACCGTTCACACTTCTCTATTTGGAGTCATAAATGACAGTAACACACAGAACATTATCAGTGGCAGTAGAGAGCTCTTTTGGCTCACTCTCGTCATCCACCGGTTTACCTGATAACAGTGGTTTGACTTATGTTTCAATCCCTTGTGAGCGTGATCCAATTGTAATCTATGGTGAGCCCGTCTTCAGTGAAAGAAATGATGCTCGAGATGGGAACTTTATGCTACCTCCTGAGCCTGACACAGTATGGGACTCAGGTTCAAGAGTCCGACGCCGTACTGGTCAAGTTGTGTGTCGCGTGGATCTTACGACCATTGGGACAGCTTCAGCGAACTACTCAGCCAACTACCTAGGCTATCTCTTAGGAGCTGGCTTTAAAACACGTATTCCAAGCGTGCTGAGTGATACAGCCACTGTTGTAAATGTTAACAGCTACACACCAACATCAGGACCTAACAATGATGATGTTGGAACAATTATTGGAGCTGACTTAAATGGTCGAGCGGAGTACAGCGCCATCACTGATGACACCAATAGTGGTAATGTGAATCTCTCACCTGCATTTAGTGCAGGGTTCACAGGATCAAAAACGGTTCGTCATCTTCAGACATGGTATATCCCAGGGCAGAATGCCACAGGCACTAGAGAGAGTTCTCTCAGCTTTCGCGTAGATGGCGTCGGTTTTAGGACTTACTGCTATGGCTGTGTGCTCGAAAGCTTAAGCATCACACTAGACAATGGTCGATTAATGGGTGAGTTCACCTATCAATCTGCTCTTATTCAAGATGATCATGGTAGCGCCGTTGGACCTATTGAGCCCACATACAACAGTGGTTCACCTCCATTCTTTAGAGGTGCATACGCTGTATTTTCGAGCACTGCCCCAACCTCTCTCACTGCTGTGACCACTGGTGATATGCTCGCTAGAACTACTGCTGATTGTGAAGACTTCAGTTTAACAGTCACCAACACGCTCACACCTATGGGCCACTCAAATAGCATCTTGGCCATGAGTGATATGGAAATCAGTGATGTGGTTGTAGAGCTCACCATGACTCTCTCCACCCCACTAACTCTCATCAATGATGACTTTTTCAATCGCACCTTGCGTCAAGTCGTCATTGGTACTGGTCCAATTGGTGATGGTCTAGGCTGTGCAATCATGTTGCCAGCTGCTCAACTTGCTGTCGATCCTAGCGCCTATGATGTCTCAGGTAATGACATCGTGAGACAGCAGCTCACTTATAATCAATCACGCTTTTCCGGTGATGTGAGTGGGTCCAATGCTACTAACTCACCATTTAGACTAGGACTAGGCATCTAAGATGGGCTTATCTTTCTTGACGTCATCAGAGCAGACTCTTGAAGTCGTTGTCACGTGTGACCCCTCAGTAGAGTGCACTGATGAAGAGCGTGTAAACTACTTAGACACTGGTGACATGCTACACTTGAAGATAGGTGATGGCGCTACAACGTTTATCATTAAAGCGTTGTCACCGGCTGAACGCGAGCAAGCTGAGATCAGAGCTGGCGCTATGACTCGATCAGAGTTGGGCCGTCTTCTCTGGTCTGAAGCTCCTGATGATCTACGTGAGAAAGCAGACTGGCATCATGCTTTAAGTGATGATGAGCGTGAAGCTATGAGTCAGTATCAGCAGTATTTACAAAATGTATATAACGAGATGATCAGAGCCTCACTCGTTAGTATTGATGATGCTGAAGCAACGCTTGAACAACTTCAGATGATCAGACCAGAAAGTCATCGAGTGCAGACCATCAGTGAACTCGTCCTCCACATACAGAGGATCAGTCTGTTAGGTGACGAGGGAAAATGATGCTGGCGTCCTCTGTGTGGCTAGGCTTCAACAGAGGGCGCTCATGGTCATGTGATCAATGCAGAGTTAGCCAAGGCCTACGTGAGAAGCGTGGTAGCTGTGGCGGTGCATTTAAAGAGAATCTGCCAATGGTGCAACGTGATGAGTATGGGCTCTATGTCCCTGGTTATCGAGTAGCACCGGATAGTGGCGCTGAGTACAGTGATCTTAAGATCCGGTCTTGTCCTGTCGCTGGCTCTAATAGACTAGCAGGCATCATCTCGGCTTATCATCGTCACAGGTCTGGTCTATACCCTATCTCAGTCTCACACCCAACACCATCATGTGCATTGGTTGAAGCTATAGAGACTCTGCACTATCATACAGAGTCAGCACAGCAGAGAGCACAGCAGAGAGCAATAGAGGAGAGTAAGCATGGCTAGTACAGTGGATATTGAGGTCAGGTTAGACGGTGCAGAAGAGGCTAAAAAAGGCCTTAAGGGCATTGGTGAAACAGCCTCATCAATGGCAGATCGTTTTGATAAATCTAACTCTCACTTAGGGGAGGGGCTTGGCTCTTTAGTTGGTAATGTTGAAGACGCTAGCGGTGCATTTAAAGATCTTCAAACAACAGTCACTTCACTAGGTTCAGGAGGTAAAGCCAGCTTTCTATCTTTGATTCCTGCTATTGGTGGTGTTGTCGCCGCTGGCTTTGCTCTTTATGAGACATTTTTAAATATAAGTGGCGCTGCTCAAAAAGCAGAGGAATCACAAGAAGCCTTTGCAGCCGCAGCCGGTGACCTTCAGTCTAAACTTGAGGCACTGGCTGAAAAGGGGGTAATACCTACAGCTAAAGAACTTGAGAGCTTTACTCGCAAGACCTTGCTTGCTCAAGTAGCCAAAGAGAGAGCACAAGTAGCAGCTCAAAAGTTTACAGCAACTTTGGAAGAAGAAGAGAAGGCTCAAAAGCATTTAACTCAAACAATAATTGAGCGTAAAAGCGTGATGCAATCTCTACTTGCAACCATTGGGTTGGCTGACTCTGTAAGTGAAGCTAGACTTAAGTTAAAAGCTAAACAAGCTAAAACTAACAAAGAGATAAACAGCATCCTCAAACAGCAACAAAAGCTTCAAGTGCAGATAAAAGATGCTGAACAAGAATATATTGCAATGGAGGAGCAATCCCCTGATTTTATTGCAACAAAAGTCAAAGAGAACTTGGAACGTTTAAAAACTTTAGAGTTGCAAGAAGTTGAGACAGAGCACACTAAGCAGCACTATATTGATATGAATAAGCTAGAGATTGAGCGCGAGCATTTAACTCTTCAATCTCGACTTAGAACAGCTCAAGAAACAGCTAAAATTGATACGGATGAATTAGTCAGATTAGCTCAAGAGGTTAAGACTAGGCTATCATTTAGAGATGCTGAAGCCATAAGATCTAAGCTAATTGACAAGGAAAGGCGAGGCCTTGAAAAGAAGAGGCGAGAAGAGGCTAGAAAGCACCAAGAGAATCTTGATAGCTTGGCTAAAGCTAGAGCTAATAAAAGACTAGCTGATCAGAAGATAGCAGACGCTAAAA
>VTLG01007839.1_pt1 | contig 25748 bp, 35 predicted proteins | sample 4694571 | NCBI WGS metagenome assembly VTLG01 (sample SAMN12604809, study PRJNA352737) | marine metagenome | biome: ENVO:00000447; feature: ENVO:00000209|ENVO:00000569|ENVO:01000036; material: ENVO:00002151; isolation source: viral sequences binned using virsorter ...
CCATCTAACTTCAAACAATCTTCTGCAAGGAACTCTTGCAATTCGATAGGTGCTTCTTCACTTTGTTCTTTTACCTCTGTTGTCATTTGATTTTTCTCGTTCAATATAATCTTTGTAAGTTTTGGTTTTCATTTCATCTTCAAGTTTATCTTGAAGCCAATTCAAAAAATCATTTTGTTTTTTTCCACAAGACTCGCTTTCTACTGATTGGTCAATGTTTATAAACATGATTTTAATAAATTGGTTCGTCTGTAACAGAGTATTCTGTCGATGCAATCACTCTACCTATTGTAGCGACAAAGACTGATGGATTCTCTTTAGCTAATTCATAAGCAGTTCGTGCTTCTGCTTCTGTTTCATAAGTTGACCAAGAATATTGGTGTTTTTCATCTTCGTCTTTAATTGTTTGGATTAAAATATACATTTTTACTTTTTAATCTTTTCATATTCCTGCAAGGGAATCCTAGTTTTATCTTCAAGTCTAACAAGAATCTCGTATGTTTTTCCCGTGAGTGATTTCATTTGTCGCTTGCAATCTTTTGCATAAAGCAACGCTTGAGGTAACTTAGTCGAGTAAAAATTTGCGACTTCTTGGCTTTGAGTATCTACTACTTCGTAATGAATTGACATTTTTTTAAATTTAAATAAATTTTATAATGATTAGTTTTGGGGACGAGTGCGATAAATGAAAATAAACAAATTAAATATGTTTTCGCTACTCGCCCCCACGCTTCTAACTTTTAATCGTCTAATGCTACCGCATCAACGACTTCCAAGGAGTGTTTCATTGGGTTGATTCCAAAGTGTGTGGCTAACACATCTTCAAAAGCTCCCATTGTAGTTTCAAACTTATCAGCTTTACTGCCTTCTAGGGCGTGAACTGATTTGTCATCGTCTACTTGAATAATAATTTGTTTAGGTTTTCTCATACTTCTCTAGAACTTCCATATAGCCAAATTAAAAACAACAAATAGAAAATAAATATCTCCAACTTTATTTTTAATCAACATATTCTGCTTCATCATCATAATCTTCATCATAATCGTTATCCTCATTTGAGTCTTGTCCAAAACCATTGGTGTAGACTCCATAATAAGGCTCTTTAATTTCTGATTCGTCACGCTCAATTTCTTCAAGCACTTCATACTTGCAGACTCGTAGCTTCTGACATTCAGAATCTTGTGGAACGCTAACTGCATCGGCAGGATTAAAGCGAACCAATAATAGTTTACCATCGCTTGCCCAACTATTCGCATAGTCGAATGAACCTATGTGTAATCCATGAGAGCATTGATTCTGACGATTATCGTCCACGCTCCTACGCATCACTTCGATTGTATCGCCAACACGATTCATAATCTGACCACGCTCATTCACTTCGCCTTGCAAGATGATAGTTTGAGTGTTACCACTTTTTGACCAACCATCAGAGCAGACTCCTTTATATCCTAAAACATAGCCATCATCATCAATGGGCAATGACTTGTAGGATAGGAAATCATACAATTCTTCAACAGAACTGTTGCTTGGATTGTCTAGCAGGTTCTTTACGAACTTAATAAATGGATTACCTACTTTCATACCACTCTCAAGTAGCTCAAGTAATTTATCTACCACCTTGCCGTGAAGCTGAGTGCCGTAGTAATATACTGAGCCGTTTTCAACCTTTAACTCTCCATCGGCAAACTCTTTAATCTGCTTCTTGATGTCTAGGTAGTTGATTGCAGTTTCAAAATCCTCTTCAACTAATGCCTTTTTAAATGGGGCAAAGTTTGGATGCGAGGATTGCAGAGTATAAGGCTTACCTTCGTAAAGAAGTGTCGCAGTTTCCTCTGATACAATATATGGATAATTTGCCATAATTCCTTTTTTCCTTTGTTATATGTTTACACTTTAGTTAGACTTCTATACTAGCATCATTAGCTTGATTGTCAAGCACTTTCGCCCAATAATAGCAGTCTTTTTCTCCTTTTTTTCTATTCCAATATATTGCTCTAGCAATAGCACTAGGGACATTATACATTGCAGAAAATTCTATCCAATGATTCTCAATCTTTTGATACTCACTTAGATGTTTAGATTGGTCGAGTCCATAGGCTTGAAATAGGTGTGTGTCTGCACACATCACTTTTGCATCAAAGGTATATATCATCTCTAAGGCGAATGATACCTTTGCCAATCCCAAGCCCAAGATTTGACTTGCAAGACTATCACGGAACTCTGACCACTTCTGATTTTTTTTAAATTTAAAATAATTTGGATTCTGCCAAAATTTTGTAGCGAACTCGCTGATAAACTTTGTGCGATTGTTATACATACCAACGCCACTCTCGACTAGCTTTTGCTTCAGCACATCGTCACGATTAAACCATTCGGTAAAGTCTTTGATGGCAAGGTAGCCTCGCATATTCGATTCGTAAGATGTATGGACTGAGCAGAAAGCAAACAACCATCTTTGGAATACTTCCATATCGTTGGTGCATTTAAGCCTCTGCCATACAAGTGAGGTGTCGATAACTTCATCTTCAGTAATTGAAGCAAAGAACTTTTCCACATCACGCTTGTCGCATTTTTGAATGTGAACACGATTCTTATCGTCAAGGAAATTTAGTTGTTGAGCTTCCCTAGTCTCAGTATAAGTTAAAAAATCTAATTGCATAATAATATAAAATTAAAGGTTTGGTTGGCTAGGAGCAACCACACTCCTAGCCAACACTTTCTGATTACCTTACTACTAACCAATGTAAGCTAACACATCGGAAATGTTTTGGGGTGAATATGCCGTTCTTTGTAGAGCATACTTCGCCATAGGATACGCTTTATCAAATGCAGTTTTCCTAGCTGATGATTCGCCACTTAGATTGCGAGATTTGAGTCGCTCAAGGACATACTGATGGTTATAAGGAGCTTTGTTAGCGTGAACCTTGTTCCCAATCCAACCCATATAAGAATTTAATAAATTTTTTAAATTCTCATTCATTGTATCTTTTGGGAACTTGTCCAAGTCGAACATAGTTTTTTGGCAGTAGTCATTAAACAAAGGATTTTCTTCGTAATACTGAACATACCTTGCAACCTTTTCGTCTTTGAAAACTAAATCTTCGTAGACATCATCTAGGCAGACCCAATTCTTTTTAGCTTTGATTTTGCTAAGTTGATTTGAGCGAACTCCCCAAAGGGTATTCTTCTCTGTAAAATCAGCAATCTGATTCAGCCAAGAAGTTTTAAATTCGTATGGTCGCATTTCATCATCGTGCGAGTAACCATCGAAAGGTTTGAACTTAACCTTGTTGGCGTGATAACGAACATAATAATATGTTTTGTTATCGTCATCCAAGTCGGCTTCGGTATCAATACCCCACCACTCATCATTGTTCCAATATTCCTCGCTACCATATTGTTTGATAGGCTTACCAAACTTTAGAATATCCATAGCCGATAGAGACTTAACAGAACTCTTAGATTTTTGACGAGCAGTTAGTTTTCGCTCACACTCAGATAGCAACTTCACTTGTGGATGGTCGCAGTCTTTGACTCGTTGTATGCAATTACGCATATCCTTCGGAATGATTAAAACAATCTTGCCACTCACACCTTTTTCATCTTCCCAATCGTGTAGGAACAAGCATCGTGCTTTAGGAGAACGAGGACTTGGTTCATCATCTACGATAAAGATTTTATCTTCGCTTGGATAATAATCATTGCCCCATCTTGTGTTAGAAAAGCTCAAGTTGCCATTCTCCCTAGTTGTGATGTCTGTTTTCTTTTCAATCCAACTGTTAGGAAATAAATCTCCATCGACATCCTTGAACTTGTCAGAAGATACAGATAGCTTTGCTCCGAACCTAGTTTTGTATGTCTCAAGAGCCTTGTGCATAATCTGACTAGCCTCATAGAAGTTTTTAGCATCCTCCATCTGAACGCTCAAATCTGCATTGAGCTTATCAAACATTTTTTTCGATGCGTTCTCAAGAGCTTTCTCCACTTGTGGATTATACTCTAAAGTCTCACGACTATGGTGCAGTTTGAACTCGCCAATCTCAGCTTTGTAAACCATACCATTTTGAAACATAAACCATTTATCGTTCTTATTCACAGTATATGGAATACCACCCATAAGAACGAAAGGGGCATCGCCATAGTGAGATAAATCTTCCCAATAACGATTCTCTTTATACAAATCAAAAATTTCGTTTGATTCTTCTGCTTTGCCATAATTCTTACTACCCCAACTTTCATTGAGTAGATTGATTGCATCTCTGCGATACCAAAAGGTTTTTAAAAAAGTTTTTAAAAATTTTGCAATATCATCTTTTTTGATGCCGACTTGAACATAGATGCCATCGGACTCGCCACTTGGCTCACTTTCAATCTGCGATACGATTGTATCATCGTTTTCATCTACACGAATAATATACGAGTGCTTGTGTCCTTTATGAACAGAGCGAACAATAAATGAATCGGTGTATGATAGAGGTGCGAATCGCCCAATGCCGAAACCACCGATAACCTCGTTGGTATCACGCTTGGTTGACTTGCCATACTTAGTATAAAGACCAAGCATATCTTCCTCGCTCAAACCACACCCATAATCTCGCACGATAAAGTTTGGTTCAATCTGAGTTGGTAGTTGAATGTCTACCTTTTTACTTTTCGTAACATCAAGTGCATTAGCAACGATTTCACGGATAGTAGCCAATAGAGGATTAGAATAGTTATTCCTCAACAAAGAAGCTATGTAACGCATATCTTCTTGGTCAATAGAACAAGACTTTTGCTTTGCAATGCCTTGTGCTTTTATGTTTTTGTTTTTTGTTTCGATAATCATAAGACCTCACATTATGCCATAGATTATATATATGTCAACACCATAACGCAAAAAAATCGCCCCACGATTGAGGCGATTCTGCAAGTCCTTTAAAAAGAATCACTTAGGCAAGAAAAAAAAATTTACTTTTTTCCGATAAGTTTCTTAGCGAGTCCTACAATATACTCAACTGTTGTTGTGTGCTTTCTTCCAACAAGGATTCCAACAACAAAACCGACTAGAAAAATAACGATTGTTTCCATAATTTTTTTAAATTTTAAAAAGTTTACTTACCACTCTTTTTTGGAGTGCGTTTTGTGGCAGTTTTCTTTGTGGCTCTCTTTTTAGTAGGAGTCTTTTTTGTAGCCTTCTTCTTTGGTGCTTTTCCACCTACCCAAGCCTCATTCTGAGGGGTCTTTGGGTCGTCTGCTACGAACTTACCTTTGTTTGTTCTAGCTCGCTTTGGCTTGCTAGGTGTTGATGTCTTATTTGCCCCGCAACACTTCGTTGACGATTTTCCTTTTTTAAGTCCGACAATAGTCAGAACGATAATCAACAAGACAATGTATGTCGTTGGACTTGAAACCAAAGTCTGAAAAAGACTTGGTTCGTTAATGATTGTTTCTTCCATAATATACTTATTTGCGTTTTTATTTATTTGTGAGCGATTTTAGACTTCGTTAGAGTCCTTATGTTTATCTGAGATATGACGCTCTTCGATTAAAATTTTTAATTTTGTGTTTAATCTAATCATATCCTTATCAAGTGTTTGTATTTGCTTCTTCAGCTTTCCCAGTGAAGCACCTACTTGACCCAATGCAGGATTTACTTTTGTTGTAATCCATCTCCAGATGTGCCATACAAAAAATCCAAGTCCGATAATAGCAATTAACGAAAACCCAAACTTACTGACTACATCTGCCCAATGTTGAAATTCGTGTCCACTCATAATGTTTTATTTGCCTTATTATAAATTGTAAATAGATTTTTCAACTAATCGTCTCTAGCGTCTTCTTTTCCTTCGCTCGCTGCGATTCTATTTAAGTTTGGTTGACAACCAAAAGCACAAGAAAATAGAGCATCAATCTTAACAATATCATTGTTCATTATATCTATTTGATTTTCTAAAGAAAGTAAAGCACCAGAAATTCCAGAAATTCTGTCAGTAACTTGAGCTAACAAAAATTTTAAAATAATAAAAAGAAAGCAACCAACGGCTAAAGCTGATGCGATTGGTATACCTACTTGTTCTACAAATCCTAATATATCTCCTACCATAATGTCTTATTTGGGTTTTTTAAAATTAGCGAGCGATTTTGCTCAACCTAATTTACACATTATTTATCCTTTTCTACCCCCAGGAGTAAAATAGAATCCAATTATCGCTCCCAAAGTGGTGATTGCGACCAAAGAGATGTGCCCAGTTGTGATTGCTGAGGTGATTTCAGTTCCAGAAGGGAAGTCGATAAGTCCCCATAAGATTTTGATGTTTTCTTTACTTTCTGGTGGAGTAAAGGTGATGAGGGTGGTATTTGGGTAGATTGTGCAGAGGATGGATATGATCGCGAAGTTGAGCATCCCCATAAAAGCAATAAGACGACGAGTAGCCCTAGTGAACATACCAGTATCCTTATCGGTTTCACCGACCAACATTTTTTGAAAATCGTTGTCCATGCCACGGATTTGCATATCCCTAACAAGTTCTCTGCGTTCTTTCGCAGCTTTAGCTTCTGAAATGCTTTGGAAAATTCCACCAACAATTTTAAGCATACTGCCCATGCCAGTCGCCCCCAGTGTGGATAATAACATCGTGATAAGTCCAAACATAATTTCATTTACACTATAATAATTTTATTAGTGCAAAATTAAACTTTAATTTGATATAAATCTTATTTCTATATTTTTGATATCTAAATCAAAAATTCCGTTTTTATTCATTACAATATCAATAGTTGGCATCATTTCATCGCCATCATCAAATAGTTCGATATCAAAAGAGTTAAACCCTTTTTTTATTGCAAAAAAGTTTTTATTTAAATAATTTGGAGTTTCATCAACTGCATCATCATCTTTAGTTGACAAATATATTCCTTTGTTAGTGACGGGAGGAGTGCGGCTATGGGTAAAATTGGTAGTGTCTATGTCGGCTGTGCCTTCTGCTCCAGCGCTATTTTGTGTTATATTAAAACTTACTCTAAATTTAGCGGGGTAATTAGCTAATGAGTCTAAATCCATCCCATTGCTAACAGCTTCAGCCCCATCTTGCGAAAATAGTCTTATAGTTCTATTAGACCCTGGCATACCTCGTTTAATTATTTGCGCTCCTCTGAGATCACTGTCCCAAATTTGTTGAACATCGCTGCTTGAATTACCTACATTACCTTGATTTCTAGCTTGTAAAAGTGTGCCAAAAAAATTAGTATTTAAAGGTCTAAGACCACCATCTACGGGTTGGACAATTTCGCTTGAAAGATTAAATTCTCTTAACTTTTTATTATATTCTCGTACAGCGTTTTTAAAATATGTTGAATCAGAAGAAAAAACAGAAAGTAGACTAGTTAAGCGACCAGAATAATGACCTTCAAAAAGAGTTTTATCAGAACTTGCGCGAATTTCTTTTGTTAAAAGATGTATATTTTCTGCCATATACAATATATTACACCAATTATTTGATTAATTTGGTATAAATTTTATACCCATTCTACCCACATTTGTATCTTTATCACTACACCAACCTTCGTATTCGATGTGGTCTTCGGCATGAATTGTTCTATATATTTGATAAAATAATTTTTCGTCGCCTAGCATTAAACAATGGTGCTCTTTATCTACAGATACGAGAGAGCCTTCTCCCTTAAATGCCTCAAACGCGCGCAGTCCGTGATTAGTTCCTAATACTTCTATTTGTCCCTTCATAATTAAATTTACACTATTCTTTTTTATATTTTTTTAAAATCCAACTACTGCTATTTTTTTTATCTTTACCGCCTACGCCAAACACAAATATAACATCATCGAAAACCATTTCTGGAATATTGTCTTCTGTTCTATCACCGCCATTAGCAAAGATTATTTGGGCAAATGGAAATAGCATCTTAACATTTTTAATCGCTTCAATCGCTGTGTCGTCTTGATCATTAAATAAAATACATCCATCTACATATCTAATCGCAGATAATATTTCGTGACGTTCTTTTTCTGGCAAAAAGTTTTTACCCTTTTTTCGGCAAAGCCAATCATCAGAATTTAAACCAACGATAAGTTTATCACCAAGTTTACTTGCATCTTTTAAATAAGCAAGGTGTCCAGAGTGTAGAGGATCAAAACCTCCAGTTACTAATACTATTTTTTCCATATTTGATGTGGCATGTTTAAAATGTCTGACATCTTCACAATTGAGATTAGGTCTTTACGTCCTTCTCTTTGATAGCCCTTATACAAAGCATCTCTACTATTTGTAACTTTCTTACTCAAATCGCATTTGACTTGACACATACCTAATAAATAATTTCTTTTTATTAAAACAAAATCTTTATCACGCTCAAATGCAATTACATCTGTTTGACCACGAAGCCAACCATCTCTGCCTTGAACATTTTTAAATTCAACCCAAACCAGCTCGTCTTGTTCCGAAGCATCTGAGCGATTAATCTTTTTTTTAGCTTTTACATCAATTGTTCCAAAATTACTAAAGTAATCAATGTGACGGAATTGTTCTTCTCTATTTGCCTTACGATAGTTCGGGTCTCGTTGACGCAGAAGCGGGGCAAACGCTTTTTCAATTCGTTGCCCACGATTCCAACTACCACTATTTTTCCATTTACTCATCTTTAACAAATAGCCCATCGACCATCTTACCTTTGCGATTTTTTATTTCTTCGTAAGCATCCGCTAAACAATCAACAGAGTCTAAACCAACTATATTTGCAAGTAAAATAATAGTAACCAACATATCTCCTATACCATCAGCGACTTCAAGTATAGATTCCTTGCCATCCTCAAGATCCCGTAAAGCGCCAAGAGTTTCATAAAGCTCTTCTCTGGTTTTATGTATTTGTTTGATTGCTGTTGAATTTTCAAGGATATTTCTGTCCTTCGCCCACTGAATAACTTTTTTTTGTAATTCTTCGTATTTCATATTAAGGTCTTCCAAATCTTTTAAAGTCTCCCATACCATCATAGTCAGTTGGTGGTAACTTTTTATTTGGCTCTTTTATTTTTTTGTTTATTTGTTTTTTGCCAAAAATTTTTTCAATTATTTTTATTTGCTTTATGCTTCGTTGTTTAGCCATTTTTTTATATGTTCTTTGTTTATTTCATTTTCTTTTACTTGAAAATAAACAGCTAATTTTTGCTTATCTAACAATTTAGGATTTGTGCCATCGTCGGACTGTATTTTAATATATTTCGTACCGTAAAAAATCTTCATTGATCTTCTATTTCTAGAATTTGTCCTGCTTGGCTTGTATTGTAGTGAAAGCCGTCATGCCAGAATAAATTTTCAAGAGCATCATAAACTTCATCTTTTTCTGGAGTTGGCTCAACAAATAACTCTGCACCATTATCATCTTCGTGACGACCAATTTTGTATTCTACGCCTTCTACTTTTGCTTTAAAAACATAGATGATTTTACTGTATGTAATTTTAGGTGTTTCTGTAATTTCTATTTTCATAATTTTTATAGGAAGCTTAACCATATAAAAAGGGCAATGGCGAAACATGCACCAAATATTCCCATTATTACCTTATCTGCTGTTGTAAGAGATGCGCGGTCAGCGTTCTTTTGGTTCATTGATTTTTTCATAACTTTGTAATAATTAAATATAATGTAATTAAAAATGTCAAGCAAAAAAGTAAAGCAAAAATCTTATCTTTCTTTTGCTGTTTTTCGTAGCTAGCTACTGCTAAAAATTTTTTATTTTTCACTTGCGTTTTGACTGCCTTTTTTCTAAATTACTTTTGATAGCTTTATCAATTTTTTGTGTGACTAAGCGACCAACGTGATCATTGTACACTAAAGCTCCATACGTCCGCCCCATCAACTTTTTCTTGGTTGGGTTGGGCGCTCTTAAATCTACTCCTGGTTTTGTTCTTTTAGCCATATTATCTATTATGTTGCAAAAGAAGTTAAAGTCAAGTAAAAAAAGTGATTTATTTTTAAAAAAATTTAAAAAAATTAGAAATATGTTATTTTTAACTTATTATAAAAGTTAGCGTCAAATTTATAAGGTGGTGGTGTAAAATATTTTATGCCAAAGAAACTCTCTCCAGAAGAAGCGCAAAGAATAGTAAAGAAGTTCTGCAAACCTCCTTATGATCCAGATGAGGCTAAACTAAAAGAGGCTATGTGGGTAATTATGAAGGAGGGCGGAGTCGAAGCTTTTGAGTGGGATGAACCAGAAGAAGAGGAAAAAAAGCCTGGAGCTGGAACTTTAGCTAAGGAAGCTAGTCAAACTGCATCTTCAGCAGGTGGCGGTGTATTAGAAGGAGCTGGTCAATATGTTGGTCAAATAATAACTAATGTTCAAGGTCTTGGTGCAGCTGGAGTGATAGCAATGAGTTCTGCCACATATTTTCAAGCCGAAACAGTTGTAGACTCAACAGAAGAATTTACCGAGATAGTTAGAGAAATCGAAGTTGAATATGGGCAAACATTTAATAATTACTTTATAGAAAACGCTGCATATCTTATTGATAGCATCCCAATTATTGAAAATATACCAGTAATAGGTAGTGCTTTAGAATCTGCATCCGAAAACTTGCTAGAAGTGGCAGATGATATGGAAACTGTCGACGAAAAGCAGGAAAGAATAGAGGCGGAGGAAGCTGCAGAAAAAGCAGAAGCTGAGGCAAAAGCAGAGGCAAAGGCCGAGGCTGAAGCAGAAGCTGAGGCTGAGAAAGAAGCCAAAAGAGAACAAGCCAAAGAAGAGAGAGAAGCGAAGAGAGAGGAAAGAGCAGCTAAGAAAGAAGAAAATTCAGAAGAAGCTGAGTCTGAAGAAAGCGAAGAGCCAGTAGAAGAAGCTGAGGAAACTGAAGAGCCAGAAGAAACTGAAGAGTCGGATGAGGTTGAAGAAACTGAAGAATCAGAGGATGCAGAAGAGACCGAGGAAACCGAAGCTAAGGAATCTGAGGAAACTGAAGCTGAGGAAACCGAAGAAGTTGTAGAGGAAGAATCTGAACAGGAAGCTGAAGAGCCTATAGAAGAAAAATCTGAAGAACCTGTAGAAGAGGCAGAGGAAGAGCCTAAGAAGAAAAAGAAAGGTGGTTTCTTTGGACTATTTGGAGGAAATGATGAAGAAGAATCTGAAGAGCCAGAAGAGGAATCAGAACCCGAGCAAGAAGTTGAACAGGTAGTAGAAGAATCAGAACCAGAGGCTGAAGCAGAGCAGCCAGAATCAACAGAAACAAGCCAAGAAGCCGTTGAAGAAGCTCCAGAAGTAGTGGAGGTAGAAGAGGCTCCAATAGACGATTTAGACCCAATTAAACCCCACTCAGACATCGAAAGTAATGATGCTGGAGAAATTATTGAGACCGAGCTTCCAAGAATATTAACACCAGACGATGCTGTTGTAGTATCTCCATCTGGACCAGCAATAAATTAAGTGTAAAAATAATATGGAATTAGATTTTTCAGAACAAATTAGAAGTAACGCGAGTCTTTGGGAAAATATCCGAAAGAAAAAAGAACGTATTAAAAGAGGCTCCAATGAAAGAATGCGCAAACCTGGAGAAAAGGGCGCACCTACAAAAGAGCAGATCGAGAGAGCTAAAGGAGAAAAATCTGAAGCTTTAACAAAAGATCAAAAAAAGAAATTTATGAGATTAGAAAAAGAGGTCTCAATAAAAGATTTTATAAAAAGGTATGGCGAAAAAAAAGGGAAAGCTATATATTATGCCACGATTACAAAAATGGCAAAAGCCGCAGACAAAAGAATACCAGAAAAAAAGAAAGATGGGACAAAGAGACCCAAATCAGAACATTCTGATTTATACACCGACGAAAATCCGCAAGGCACTATTAAGGGATTAGGCTTTAAAGACGCAGAAACAGCTCGTAAAAGCGTTAACATCATAGAAAAGTCTAGTAAGCCACACAAACATAAAGTTCAAGCTACAATGGCAATGGAACAGCGTTCTCGCTTTGCGGCAAAAAATGCCAAAGATTCAGAAAAAAAGAAAAAATTACTACAAGCCAATAAAATCTATAAAACTTATTTAGAAAAGCTAAAAAAGAGAACAAAGGAAATGAAATGATACAAGAAATAATAGAATTAGCAAAAGGCAATTTATTTAAGATGGCAATAGCCACAATTGGTATTTTATCTATTGTGTTCCACATTCTACCCAAAGGCGAAAAAAAGTCTGGATTTTTTGGCTTAATAGGAGACGCAACTAACTTTATTAAAAATATATTCAAAAAATGAAAAAATTACTATTGCTACTAACCACAATCACAGCGTTAATTGTTTACGCAGATACACCACCACTTATTCAAATAAATCCTATTTCTTTAACATTACAAGATTTTTCTTTAGGTAAAGATTTGAATTATACAAGACCAAATGGAAATTCTGGCTTTGATAATGATGAATACTTTTATAACATAGCGAGTTTTACAGTAGACACTGCTGGCACTTATAATGTTTTAAATACGGTATTTAATGCTAATTATGTAGGAGTTGATAGAACATTTCAGAACGAAACAGACCTTTTGCCAAATGGAACTCCATCTTGGATGGCAGACACAATGATTTATGTTTATGATCAACCATTTAATCCTGCAACACCAACCAATCCTTTGTTCTTTGCAGATAACGACGACAACGCAGATTATGAGGGAGATGGCAATGGAGATTTACTGTTTAATCTATCAGCGAGTTTGGAGACAGATACAACATACTATGGAGTTATTACTACCTACGACCCAAAAGTTGCTGGTGATGGATGGATGACAATAAGTGGCCCTGGAGCTGTAACTTTAAATATGGGTGTTATCCCAGAGCCTTCATCTTATGCTTTATTCTTTGGTTGGATTGCATTTTTGTATGTGGCAATCTACAAAAGAAATGCATAAGTTCCTTATAGTTTTATTATTAGTAGCATCAGCCCTCTACGCAGAAAAGAAGTTTAAGTTTACTTCATTCAGTAGAATATTCTACGATGACAATGTATTTATGCGGGCGGCTGGTACGCCCAATCAAACATCGACCTTTTATTTTAGTCAATCACTAGGGGTAGAAGGTAAGTTCTTTAGAGATTTAATAAATCTAAAAGCGCAACCAGAAGTAAGGCATAGAAGCGTTGATAATAAAACATTACTATTTGGTAACGTCGGCATCAGAGGCGAGTATGAATTAACACCAAAACTTATTCTTAATTCTCACGATTCTTTCTCTCATTTAGAAAGAGAACCAAGCGACATTGACGATGACCTAGATGTAACTTACTTTATGTATAAGAGTTCGTACACGCTAACGTGGAAACCTAGGCATCTCTTAAAACTTAAAGGCGGCTATGAAAGCCATGTCAAACGTTGGTCGGAAAATTTACCCGTAGGAGTTGGCAGTGAATTAACCAATGGCAACTTTACTAAAGATACATTTATGTTTGGTGTAGAACAAATTCTTGGTAAACGTTTTATTTTAGAGCTGATTGGAAAAAAATCATTTTTAGATTATAACGGAAATCGTGGAGCGATTGATACCGATACGTATTATACTCAATTTTCGTATATAATGAATCCGTCAACTATTATAAAAATAAACTATGGTGTAATCGATGCATTAATAAAAGATCAATATGGCACAATAACTGAATATTCAACTCCTACATATGGAGGCAATATAACATACTTCACGGAAAGGGGCACAGTAATTTTATTGGGCACTGTATACGAAGTGCTAGATTCATCTGTTGCATATTGGAATATGAAAGAGAATTTAAAAACATCTCTCATGATGAAATATCCAATCACACCAAAACTTGAACTAAACTTAATGGGTGCTCATCTTCTTACCTCATATAAAGATATTGGTAATCGATATAACGCTGGATTAGAGCGCGAAGAAGAAGTATTTATGTCAAACGTAACTCTTGCTTGGAAGTATAATGAAAACCATTATGCTGAAGTTGGTTATCAAGGACTACATCTACTAAATAAAGATGCAGATGTATTTAAAAATAAGGTATTTGTTGGGTATCGTTGGAATTTTTAATTAGAACCGCTAAAGGTTTCATAAATAATAAATTCTGGTTGAGCTTCTTTTTCTTTATATTTATTTGGGAAAACAGTTACTGGGTGTTTCTTCCCCTCTATAACCACGTAGCCAGCTAAATATTTACCATTTTTACCTTCTCTTTTCCAAAAAGCCCCTCTCTGTTTATCGGTCCATTTACTCATGCTTCAGAATATATGGTAAATTTTTGAAAAGTCAAGTCAAATATTTGACTCGACAATAGTGAAATCCTCTTCTTCTGCTACAACTTTTGCATTGTAGTGTCTACAAACGAATTTAACATATCTGGTGAAGTTAGATCTTTTAAATAATCTAATTACTAATTTGGATTTATTATATTTTTTACCAATCATTTGAAAAAACGTATTAGCAGAATTTGCTATTTTTTCTGTAAAATAATATTCTGGATTAACAAAAATCCATTCTACAACTTTAGATTTTATACCAAACGAATAAAAGGCAACTATTTTTTCAGTGTCTGAATCTATTAACAAATATTTTTCAACATCAATCCTAATTGCCTCATCAAAAGTCTCTTTCATTTTTATGTTTTTTTCCCTAATCGAAAGATGATTTGAATTAGACTTTAACAAAAATAAATCACTGTTAATAGCAAATTTTTTAAAAAATAAAAAAACTTCGTCATAGTCCTTTTTTAGAAATTTTCTAAACTTTCCGTTGTTTAAAATTATTTTACTCATAACTCTTTACTATAACCAAGCTTGTCAAAATCTTCTGACCACATTTTAGTCACCATATCTATTGTTGTTTTATTGTAATATTCTCTATATGGTAAACCTTCGGTAGAATTTAATTTTACTAATTTTCTTTCTATTCCAAATATATTATTGTCAATAATAAACTTCTCAAAATCTTCTTGTAAATTTTCAAATCTTAATTTTGTAATATCGTGATCTACATCTAAATAATTAGTTTGTTTTATAGATGCTATTTCGTCTTTATTTTTTCTATTATCAAAACAATATTCTACGAAGTTTTCAAAACTGTCACATTTTTTTGCATAATATTGTAAAACTTGTTCTACTGGAGCTTTTGTTTGGGTTAATCTTTTACAATATTTATAAGTAGAAACCATTCTATCAAAAGGATTCCTCACTATACAAAAAACTGGATAATTTAAAATTTTTGCGCCAAGTATCTCTACAGATTCGGAGAGAAAAGCGTGCGAAGGATTAAAGTAATTACGAAATCTTCTTTTTTCAAATAGAGAAACTAAATCTGCGTCTCTTAATAAATTAACGTGTCCACACTGTTCGTACATCGACGAGCTGGCGTTTTTTGGTATTCTTATAAAACATACTTTATTTTCTGTATTCATATACACCTTGAATTTAAATTTATTTCTACTTTTTTAGGATTGAATTTTTTTAAAAGTGCGTCTTTGGCTTTTTCTATTTTACTGAAATCAGAGCAGCAGAATAAATCAAAGCAGACGCGATTATATTCTGGCCAAGTATGACAAGAAAAATGTGATTCCGAAAGTATAAAAACAACAGTTAAACCTTGTGGTGTAAATTCAAAAAAATCTTCATTAAGTATATTAAGATTAGATTCCGAGCAACAGTCTTTCATATAAAGTATCATTGATTCATGATTTACTAAAACATCAGAGTTTTCTAAAACCATGTCAATACTTAGTGAATGCCCCAATCTCCTCTTTAGTTTTGTTGGCTTATCTAGAGTGTTAAAATCTTTGTCGAAACAAAAAGATGATTCGTGTGTTTTTTTATCGTAAAACTTGGTTTTGATTTTTTCATTTTCTTGCCAATTTATTATTTCAAGATCGTAATTAATTTCATCAGAACACATGACAAAAGAATATTTGCCACTAAAAAAATATGGCACTGGGGCGCAAAAAGCTTTACAATAATTAAATGCTTTTCTTAAAGACGATAATCTTTCAAATGTATTGTTGGAGCTAAATCCACAATAATCATCATTATATGTAATAATGCCATTTTTATTTAAAATATTTTTGCATTGTTTTATATTATCTAAATCTCTTAAATTTGTTTTAGAACTATCTAGATCTTCAGTAGAATTAAAATCTGTAGTATCTATAAAAATAATATCAAATTTTTTCTTGGTTTGTTTTATAAAATTACAAGCGTTTTCATTTATAATGGTAACCTTTTCATTATTTAACGCATCGCCAACAAAAGGCATATATTTTTTACAAGCTTCAATAATTTCTGGAGATATTTCAACGAGCGTAATTTCTTCTATGCTTTTGTATTTCAAAAGTTCTCTACATATACCGCCATCTCCACCGCCCAAAACCAAAGCTCTTTGGGCATTTTTTAGATAGGACATGGGCGTATGAACCAAGGGTTCATGATATTTCTCTTCTCCCCATTCAATTAATTGAATATCATCTTGTATAACTAAACACCTGCCTAAATTTTCTAGTTTTAAAATAGAGAAATTTATAGGCTCTGCTAAGTTTAAATTATCTGATTTGCCTTCATAAATCGTATCTTCTACTGGAAAATAATAATCTATTACTTGGGATTCTGAAGAAAGTTTCCTATACACCATTGGTGTATTATAATTTATAGTTTTGATATTTCAAAACTGTTCAACTGTATCAACTTAACATTATCAGTTGATACTATTCTTATCTTTTGTTTTGACTTTAAAAACTTAATAAATGGCTGCTGTTCATCATAAAATCTAACTAGCATTTCTGATACTCCATATCTTTTAAAACCGCTTCCAATGGCTTTTTTGAGCCAATTAAGACCATCTGTACCTATTTTTATATTTGGATTTGGTATTACAAAATTAAGAACTAAGTAAGGCTCATCTTTTTGGAAGCAAACAAACCCTAAAAATTCTGAAGAATCAGCGTCTTCAACTACAATCTTATGAGTATCTTTAGATGGCGGAAAAAATGACTCTAAATTTTCAATCAATTCGTTTTTTAGATCTTCGACTCCTTCTGTAGAATTAATAAAAGTGGAAATATCTTTACTTAAAAAATCATTAGCATAACTAAGTAATGTGTCCTTATCGGCTTTAACATAATTTCTAATCTTTATATTTCTAGTTATCATAATCTGGTAATGTGAAAATTGGCCTATTGAATTTATCCCTTGTATACAACTTTACACCAAAAAATCTTTTAATAAAATTGATATAACTTTCGTATTTAGTCCTATTCAAAAGGGCGACTGTGACATTTTGGGCTTTTTTTTGTGATTTTACAACTGTCACCATTTTTTTGTAACTTTTGACAAAATTTGATTCTCTTTTATAGGATGGATTGTAGATGACCAGTTCTATATTTATTGAGTCTGGCATAAAAAAATTACGTTTGAATGAGAAAAATGAGGCAATTTTATCTTCATTATTGTCGTAAACGACGTAACAAAAATCGCATTTTAATATTATTTTACCAAATTCTGATAGTAAAAAATCTTCATACAGTTCAGAATTGGCATCTAATTCTTTTTTTGCATAGGCTGATATTTGAGTTTCAAGCTGAAATTTTTTAAAAAATAAGAAAACTTCTCTAAAAAAACGAGGTTCATAGGGTAATATGGAGAAGTTACTATCTAAGCAAAAATGGTGTTTTAAGTGTAACATATGTTATGGCAAAAGGTATTGAGCAAAATTTTAAAGAGTCTATATTTGATTTAGAGCCAACAGCTTTATTGGAGTTTTATACCCTGTTTTATGACTATCAAAATGATAGAAGTAAAGTATTATTTTTCCACGGCTCCACTAATAATAAAATATCAGAGCCTATTATCTACGCAGGACAAGAATATTTGCCAATTTCTGTAGAAGCGAGCGGTTTTGAAGTGTTAGGAGATCAAAAACTGCCAAGACCGACAATAAAATTTAGTAATTTTGGTTTATTTTTCTCATCAATGTTGAGAAAACATAATAATTTATCAAATGCTAAGTTAGTAAGAGTAAGAACTTTTGCTAAATTTTTAGACGACGCGAATTTTCCAAACAACACTAACCCCTTTAATTCTGCCAATCCAGATGCAAAAATAGAAAACGAGTCGTATTTCATAAATAGAAAAACCTCAGAAAATAAAGCTTTTGTAGAATTTGAATTAGTCTCAAGTCTAGAATTAGAAAACATAAGTGTGCCAAATAGAACAGTTAACGCTAGATATTGTTCATGGGTATACAGAGGTTTTGGGTGCCGATATGGTTACAATTCTGAAATTACTGGAGACGGTTTCAATAGACCAATTGCAACATTAAAAGACGACTTATTTGTCATTCAAAGTGGACAAAGTTATATATTGAATCCAGAAGTTTTTGATCAAACAAAAGAGGCGATAGGAGTAAGTTGCGCTTCTGGTGAAACTGATGGAATCATGGTTGACAAAGGTTTTTGGCAGACGGGTCAAACATATGAAGCTGGTGATTACATATATTTAAGAGATCAAGCTGTAGATAAAGCACAAGATTTAGGAAATAATGTATATAAACAAATAAACGCTTTTTACATATGTAGAACGCCACACAGTAGCGACGAATCTAAAAGACCAAATTTAAACAAAGATTTATGGGCAGAAGACATTTGTTCAAAAAGTATTCATGCGTGTAAACTTAGATATTCTAACGATGAATATGCTGACGCTATTAACAGAACTTTCGAAATAAGATTTGGGGGTTTTCCAGGGACAGAAGAATTTAGTTATAGTTAATGAAAGTAAAAGACCAAATAATTAACATATCACTAAAAAATCCTAAAGAAGAGATTTGCGGATTTGTTGTGCAAAAAGATAATGAAGAAAAAGTAATTCAGTGTAAAAACAAAGCTCCAGAAAAAGATAAATTGTTTTTAATTGGTGCGAAAGATTTTTTAAATATAAAAAGAAAAAATGAAATCATAGCAGTTTTTCATTCTCACATTATTGGATCTGCTGAGCCCAGCGAATTTGATTTAAAGATGTCTGAAGCTTTATGCTATCCATTTATCATATACTCTATACAAGAAAATAAATTTAATAGTCATGTACCAAAATTTTCTGAAATTAATAAAGAAAAAATAGCAAAAATTTTAAAATGAAAACAAAAGTAAAATTATATGGCAAACTTGCAAAGATGTTCAGAGAAGAGTATGAATTCTTTAACATAAAGGCTGGGACAAATATAGCCTCTGCCATAAATTCAGTAAGCCCAAAATTTAAAAACCAAATTATAAAGGATCAATCCGAGGGAATACATTACGAAATTTTAATAAATGGAGAAACAGTAAGCTCGAAAGAAGAATTTTTTATAAATCAAAAAATTAAAACAGTTGAAGTCGTACCAATTATTCTTGGAGCTGGATTTGCGGTAGCTATTGGAACTGCAATGGCTTACGGTGGAATTGTTGGCATTGGAACTGGATTCTTTGCAGCGGGCGCATTAGGTGCGACCATGCTTTTCACTTTTGGTGTTGGTTTAGCTTTAGCTGGATTAGTTTATATGATGAGTGCCCCAGACGCAATAGATCCAGTTGATCAAGAAGCCGCAGTGAAGGGAGAATCTTACTATTTTAGCACAACTAGAAACGTAGCAACTCAAGGTTCTGCTGTGCCACTAGGTTATGGAACTTTAAGGTGTGGCTCCAAAGTTGTAGGAAATACTATTAGAAATGTTGATGTAGACGCAGAAGTAACAACCCAAGCAGGAAGTGGAAGTTCTGAAAGGAAGTTGACGGGAACTGCAACAAAATCAATGATTGGTTCCATTGGCAGTTTTTATGGTATTGTACCAAGAACTCTTCAAGCAGCTCAACCAGGCGCATCAGCTGATTTAAATCAAACACAAAGATTTGTTGAAACGTTTGGATCAACAACATATGATCAAAGAGCTGCTGGTGGACGAAACTATCAAGCACGATAAGCGGCAATTAAATAATTATGTCTTTACCCAATATTAAAAAAACAATTAAAAGAAATATAGAAAATTCTATAGGTCTTCTTTCTGTCGCTGGTGCTGGTGGCGGAGGTAAAGGTAAAGCTGGGGCTGGGGGAACAGCTAAACTTAAGCCACCAGAAACATCTGATTTGTTGCGCAGTAGAGCGTACATGGGCGTTTTAGATTTAATATCAGAAGGACCAATTGTGGGCCCAGTTTTAGAAGACGGTAGCGTCGCAGTTGGAACAGAAAAACTTTCTTCTGTTTTTTTTGATAAGGTTCCAGTTAGAGAACCAACAAAAAGATCATTAAGAAAATGTAATATAAGTCCCTCTGATATAAAAAGTGTTGGCAGGCTTAATAATGAAGATTTAAGAGATGCTATAAATAACTTAAGAGATTTAGTTGAGGACTCGGGTATTGGTCTTGCTGAAGGATTTTACTATGAACTTAAAAGTAGTTACGAAACATCTTTTTCAAGAAGTTCATCAAAAGTAAGAAAAACTACAACATCAAGAACAGCAGGCAGCTTGATGGAAAACAGAAGCAGTGGCGGACGCAGGAACCGTCATACAACTACTTATGTAACTGTTTTTGAAGATAAATTAAACGAAATAGTTATTAAAAATAAGGGTTATGGATATACCGAAGCTCCGCGATTAAGAATAAGAAGATTTGAAACAAATGCAAAAGGACAAAAATATGAAATAAGCCCAAGTAGATATGGAACAATTACAACAAGTATAGATCCAATAGGAAGGATTTCTAATGTAACCAGAGATGGAGAATTTGTTTGGCCTGCTAATACAGATTGTACCTATACAACAATAATTGATGAATTTGTTCCTCGAAAAGCGACAAGCGGAACACAAAAATTTCAAGAAAGTCAATTAGAAAAATATTTAGATTTAGGCAGAGAACTAAGCAATTTTGCAGAAGCACTTTCTTCTGATGATTCTATAGATCAAAGAGTGGGATTTTTTCAATATGAGTTAGAGAAAGATGTGAGAGCAGATAGTCTATATTATTCTCCAACCACAGAATATTATTCGTATCATGCAGTAGGGGAAGAAAAGTATGAAAGAACAGTCATTGACGAAGTGTCAAATGAAAATGTAGGCATTCCCAATGGATATTCATTTATATTGCCCGTTATAGATGAAAATGTTTCAATACCAGAAAGGCAGGGTCAAGTTTATGGCGGTTTAAAAGTAGTTAGTCTTGTTGCAGGGGGAATAATTCCTTTTTTTATTGGAAGAGAAACAGCAACTGGTACAAACGGAGAATTTTTAAGTGGCAACTTCATCATTGAAGATTCGTTAACTTCAACTAAAAAATCTTTAGCGACGACAAACAAAAGAGACATAATAGCATTAAATCAAGGAGGAGAAAGTTGTTACTTTATAGATTGTAACCAGTCTCAAAATGCACCGCCTTTGGGAGATACAGTTTTAAAACCTATCAATTTAACTTATTTTAGTAATTTCAACGATACTTTTAATTTCACAGATGCTGCAGTAAGATTTAATCCTGGAGATGAATTTCAAGCCCCAATTCCTGGTTTTGAAAGTTCATCTAATGATGTCCCAGCTCAAAAAGAGTTGCTGGGTAGATTTAAATTAGGTGGAAATGCTAGAAAGGGCACAGGAAACGATGACCCAAGAGACGGTGGAGATATGGCAAAGTGGACAACCACTCTGCCAAGAGAATCTCCAGAAGTGGCCCATACGCATATTATATCGAATAGAAATGTTGATTCTGCTATACCTACAGTGGTTATTGAGGCCTTGGGGGATACAGCCTCAGAAGGTGATGATATAGGAAGAACCCTTAAACAAAAAATTAATTTTGAAGTGTTATATGGATTTGAGGGGTCGCAAGGTGCTACAAATTATACGCCAGAAAATACGGCTGAACAAGCGCAAGCGCAACTAAGAGTATCAAGAGGAAAAGTATTTAGAGTAGATCCTGCAGAATTAATTATTGAATCAATATTCCCAGTAGAAATAAGTAATTTTAATTTACCTAGTCCTAACGCCACCCTTGAAGTTCTGGAAGAAAACGATAGTGCATCGGTTATTTTAAAAACAGGGAATGCTGAAGATGGTTTCGTAACAGGAGCAATTAGCAAAAATCAAAGTTTGCAAAATGCAAGTGGAATTAGTGAAGCGGATTTGGGAGACTACTTTTTTGTTATAGAAAATTTTCAAATAACTAATTCTGGATCACGATATGAAAATCTTGAAGATTTAAATTTGTCTATTTTTGGAGAATCAGAATATGTACCAAATGATATAAATAGCGTATTAAATGTTAATAGTGAAGGACAAATAGAAAAAACCTTAGATGAAACTAATAGGAAATTTTGTGGAGGATTGTATGGAGGAGCTTTTTTATTAGTAGGACAAGATAAACCAAGAGTTAGCACCTATGAACTACAAACTGATGTGCCAGACACATTGCTATATGAAGAGGATGAAAGAAGAATAACTTTAGGATTAAAGGAAGGCATACCAATAGAATCTCTTGCGCTGTCTAAATTTGATCAATCTGAAAGGTTTAGTGTAGAAGGAATAGTTACAAGCCCATATTTTTTAGAGTTAAGCGTTTCAGCTTTGCCGAAAAACGAAGAATTAAGAGATATAACATATGGCGAAATTGGTTTTACTAATGAACAAATAGAATCCTTAAATGTTTTAAGAACCGATTTAGTTTTTCCAGGAAAATCTTGGGAAAATGTTAGAAGAATTATAAAAATAAGAAAACTTGATTTTGAAACAGAGTCCGTTTTAATTAATAGAAGCGCTTCTTTAAGTCACATAACTGAGTTTATGAAGACCCCATTTAATTATCCATTCTCAGCGTTAGTATCAAATAATATTGACGCAAGAAATTTTTCTAATGTTCCAGAAAGACAATATTTAAGTAAATTAAAATTGGTTTCAATACCATCAAACTATTGCGCTACCAAAGCTGACGGGACAGATAAAAGATTTTTAGCATCAACTAGAGAATCTGAATTAAGAAAATTATTTAGATTTAGTGGGAAGGAATTCTTTTGCGCAGAGGGAAATAAATCTTATCTTGATGATTCTGGAAATAATAATTTATCAACAATAGATTTTACTGCAAAACTATTTTTAAAATCCTTTACTAATGGTGGGAGTGTTTTTGGCTATAATCCAGAAGGTTTTAAATTTAATTTATCAAGTGGCGGAAATATAAATAAAAATATAGAAATATTTATTAACGGGCCGCTTTTAACTTTACAAATAAATGAAATAACTAGTGCATTAAATGTATTTTCTTTACCACTAGACTCAACTTTTTTAAACGATGTTTTAAATCTGTCTGTTTCATTTAATAATTCAAATATTAAACTGACTGTTACAAAATCAGACGGCACAAAAGCAGAAAAAGAATATTTTAATACAAGTGAGACAAAACTATTTTTAGATTTAGATACTGCAAATGCCGAAACTCAAGAAACAGATTTTGGAGTAAATTATAATGGGGAGCTACCTGGAATATATATCGAGGGATCAGATGGCATGGTTATAGGCGATATAGTATTGAAACTTAATGGGAAAATTGAATACTTACTTAGTGGCGAATTAATAGAAGTATCTAAATTTCCAAATTTTGCAATACGAGAAAAGTTAGGAAAGCACGCCTTGCTTAAAGAGATAGGTGTAAACCCTATAGAGGCATTAAATTTTAGTTAATATGGCAAATAGGGATCAGTCTTTCTTTTATTCGGTAAGATCGTTATCTGGAACAACTCCAGAAACGCAAACTGATTGTTTAGATATATTGAGAAGCTCTGATTTTGAAGAGAGATCTTTTACTCAAAATGAGATTGAAACAGAATTAGATATTTTTTGTGGTGGGCACAATATTTTAGTAAACACTGATTTTCATGTTGAGCCTCGAAACGAGCAAGTTATCGAAACCGCGGTCTACAATGATATTACTAACGATTCCGAAATGAAGAATTTTTTTAACTGGAGTTTCGCTAGAAATGATGGGCGTATTCACTCGACAGCTACTCCAGTAAGTAATTCTGAAATTTATGATATTTCAAAAACATGGACATACGGAAGCGGAATTAAACTACAGCCATTTGATATACAAACTACTGAGGACACTAATACCTTCGACGGCAAGAGCACATTTTTAGAGCAAATTGTAAATGCGCCAGATCAAACAGGTAATTTTGAAAGTATTACTCCTTTCACAATGTATACGGTATCAGCTTATGTAAAAAAAGTAGGTAGTCACGGAGATGTGATTTCACTGGCTGTTGATTTTTTTGAAAAAGACGTAAATGCAGAAATAAAAACAATAACGCAATTTTTTAAGGGTAACAAGGGAAAAAGAACAACGACCACAACTGAGCAATCAAATGTTGAAACAAACGATATAAGAAAAGGTCATTTTGCGACATTTGATTTAGACCAAGAAACGTGTGTATTAAAAAGCGAAGACTGTTTGGCAGATATACAAGAAGAAGACGGTGTTGAAGATTTTTATAGGATATCTTTAAGTTTTATAACTTTTACAAATTCTCTTAATACGCATTTTAGGTTTAAAATTTTTACGACAAGTACATCTAGAAATTTTTTCAATGAAAATCCGCCACCAGGGGGAGCAAATTTTGATATTGATGACCGTCATATCGATTCGAGAAACGCTAATTTAAATTGGTTACAAAATAATTTTCCAAGAGAAGCCAATCGATTCAAGTCTGCGAATATTAATAAATTTTCAAAATTACCCATTTTAAGTACTACTGTACCACTATACACATTAGATATAGTTAATTTAGGGGAGGATGCAAATGCTAATGATGGATTTTTAATTTTTGCTCCACAAATGAATATTGGGCCTACGGCTCAAAGATACGGAGAAAATGATTTAAGTAGTGTGACACATGACAACAAATTTAGTGCTGGAGATGCTGTGGTCACTAGAATTTATGAACAAAATGATACAACTGAACTGAAAGCAAGTAGAGAGCTTGATTTTATCACACCAGCGGTAGACCCAAAAGATAAATTAAATCATTGTCCAGCAATATGTGAACTAGGCAGTATTAACACAATTAATGGATATGCTGCTCCAAAATTTAATGGTCATGAATTTTTATATGTACCAGCGTTTGAAGATTCAGAGGGCGGGTCGATGATAAATGAAAATGAAAAATTTGCAATGAATATCGCTTTTTCTAGTTCGGAAAGTGATTATGGTCAAGGCGGTTACAATGAAGTAAGGGGAAAATTCAATCAAAACTTTTCTAAAGCTCAATTATTTGGAAATTATAATTTTGGCAGTGACAGCAGTAAAAATATTACTAATTTTCAAACCGATTTAAGCGGAACATTTTTCTTTGGTGTAGATAGAAATAAACCAATATTTAAAATATATGGAAGAGAAAGATTTTTTTCTTCAAATAGTCTGTCAACTAATAAAACAGCAAAATGGGATGATAGTTTAACTTTGGCAGAAAATTTATTTAATGATAGTCAATTGGGAGCTAGCGCAGATCTTACAATTGGCGCAACGGGAACAAGATTAGCTGTTTTAGATACTCTTGAAAAATGTGAAATAGCAAGAGCATTTGTTAATAATGCAAATTCAAAGCATTACATGGGGCTTAAACAAAGAGAGCTAACAACTAGTTATGCGACCCTTTATAAGAAGTTTGATTTTTGGGAATGGATAGATGGTCAGAGTCACGATGCCGTTTATTTTGCGAACCCTGTAGGCGAAACACCTAGGGTAGATCCTGGTTTTTGGGACAATGGTC
>VTLG01012317.1_pt1 | contig 25746 bp, 30 predicted proteins | sample 4694571 | NCBI WGS metagenome assembly VTLG01 (sample SAMN12604809, study PRJNA352737) | marine metagenome | biome: ENVO:00000447; feature: ENVO:00000209|ENVO:00000569|ENVO:01000036; material: ENVO:00002151; isolation source: viral sequences binned using virsorter ...
GTGACAATCGATGGTCACGCCAGAAACATTGCTTACAATGAGCGAATTGGTTTGACCGATGAACGGACCAATATTGGTGTCCGTGAATATCGCGGGCTTCAAGATGCGTATATGGATGCCGCGCAACAAATCGACATCATGCCCTACCAACTACAAGCCATCACTTGGCGAGTCTGGCGTGATCGGTACGGCATCAAATAATGTCAGCGCATTGCTTCATTGTTTGGGGATTGCTTGGATGTTTCTGTCCATTGGTTCGGGGGCAGGGTGACGGGGTGATCGGATCGGCAGCGAGTCGCGGGGCTAGTCGATCATTTTCGGGTGCGACAAAAAATCCGTGCCCACGTGTTCAATAGCTAGCAATCGTGTGCTAGTGTCTAGGAACTCGCAGCCAGTCGGCAGCGGGACAACAACAAGGAAGGACTAAAAACTATGTTAGATTTAATCCCACAACGGGCGGTGGATTCCGCCGATATTAACGATCGGGTCGTACAGGTCAGACACAAAGATATTGACGATGTCAGCCTATACGAACGCTTCGGACAAATCCGGCGGGTGCCGATTGAGGCTTTAACTGGCAGCAGGGACATAATCGAACCAACCCGAATAGATGATTTCCACGCATTGCAGAACAAGGCGACGGGTTCCTTGCTCAATGTCAGGCCAGTCGGCAAACACTACGCACTGGTTCCCCACGATGAACTATTCGCACAACAGGCAGAAATATTGCGAGATAGCAATATTCCCTTAGATGATGTCGATGTTTTGGATCGCATCTACGAACAGGGGGCGCGGGTTCACCGGACAATCCACTTCAACGATATGCAAAGCCAGCACGACACACGATCAGGTCAGGCGGATGTGGTCCGGTGTCGTATGGACATATTTAATTCTGTTGATATGTCTTGGGCTTTCCAGATCTTTTCCGGTGCTTATCGTGACTTGTGCCGCAATACTTTGGTGTTTGGTGGGGAAAAGGCATACCACCAGCGGAAGGTTCACAAGGGGGCTTTGTCTCCAGAGGCCATGATAGAAAAGGCTACTTTGGGCTTGGATATGTGGCAGAACCAAAAAGAGCAAATGACCCTTTGGCGTAAATCACCGCTCACAGATCGGGTTTTTGCTGGCATCCTAAAAGACACTATTTGCAAAAAAACCACGAAGGCTGCGGCTGTCGATGAAAACTTGTCGGTGAATGAAAGGCGTCTTAACTGGATGCTTGAAAGATTCAGCGAAGAAAAGAAGGAATTGGGGTCAACCTTGTGGGCTGGGTTCAACGCCTTGACGCATTGGTCCACGCATTTACCGGATGCCAGAAAAGAGGGCCGGAACGAGTGCAAGCGATACACAAGAGCGGATCAGGTGCGGCATATAGTAGACGGGGCTGCTTGGCGGTCCTTAGAACTGGCGGCATAAATGCACGATATTATTGCCTCTGCTTTTAAACTTGTTTGGATCGTCTTATTGGTCCTTATCATCCTAGCAATCTTTGGTTAAACGAAGGGAAAACCAAATGCAAAACTTACCAACAAACTTAATGAATCAACTTAAAGATCTGCACGACAATTTCGAAGATTATTTCCGGAGGTGTGAGCGAGATCGGGTGCTCAGGGCACTACGCAACGGCGGCTTGCCGCAAGACTACCAGCATCAAGGGGTCACGATGGATCAGGACAGCGGCGCGAGGTATCTCGCCACTGGCAATGATACCGACATGCACGGTAACCCGCTTGCGGTGGATGATCACATGGCAGGCAAACCAGCGGCAACTTGGGTCAAGCTTACCAAGACCGATGTGAGGATTTTGGCGTATCTTGAAAAAGGATTCATTGCGGTTCCCACCATTGCTGGCAATTTGTCAATAACGCGGGAAAGTGTTCATAGTGCGTTTTGGCGTATCAAACAGCATGGACACGAGATCGAAGCACGGCCTACCGGAAAGCGTAAACATGGCTACGATAAGATCTACCGCATCAAGTCGGCATCTAACAAAGATATTGCCAGCGGCTAGAATCTATGGTTTAACGATGGGGCGGGTGCTTTTGCCCGCCTCGTACAACAGGAAGGAAGAACGATGAAAACCACACTTTTAAAGCCTGAGCTTACCGCACAAGAATCTAAAGACATGATCGTGATCACTGAGAAAGAGTGTGCGGTTATCCGTTCGCTTGTTTCCGGTATCAGTGCACAAATAACAGCATTAGATCATGCTTTGAACTCTATCGGTGTTGAGTCTTGGGTTGCTAGCGATCATCCACGCACACTGGCAAACTACAAGTTTACGATCAAAAACGAGGATTAAAGAGTTACCCTGCGCGGGGGGCTAATACCGCGCTTTTTCCTCCCAACTGGCCCTCGACTTAGTGTCGGGGGTCTTTTTTGTGGGCGAACCCAGAATATAGTCTTGCGGGTTGTAATCGCGGGATATATCGGCGGGTACTTGGTGCGGAATTGCTGTGCCTCTTGGCATATAAACAGCGGTCTAAAGTTATCAGCATGGCAAAATGTCAATGGGAATGACTAAAACGCGGGCGGGTGCGCGACCTTCACATAGTCCGGCGGGTTATTGGCGGAGGTCATACGGTGTCAGGGCAAGCCTTGGCCTCACCGATGGGGAAATTGATATAGGGGTCAGTAGGGCCACCGGGGGGGTACCAGTACCTGTATGCAATCTCGCCATCAATTTGCTTGACAGGGGTTATCGATACAGCTAAAAGTAGTGTGTAGGGAGAAACCCCGGCGATTCATCCCTACATATGGATGTATCCCGGCGGGGGTACCCCGATTGTACAGTCGTATCCCGGAATTGTCAAGCCCAAATTATTTTTTTCTTGACTTATATGATACGTATCCCCATAATAGGTGCGTAGGTTGGTTCGAAAATAGCACATCTCCCCGATTTCGAAGCATATTCTGTAAAAAGCGAGCTTGTGGCTACACGAACTCACACCTACATCTCCTTAAAAAACGAAAGATCGACTATGTATACAGCGATGCTGCTTCTATGTTCTATGTATCAGCCTAACGAATGTATGAAAGCGATAGATAACAAGGGTCCGTACCTCACAGAGAAGGCGTGTGAGCAACGAATTGTTACTATGATAGAAGATACGCGGCTACTTTTTCCGTATTTAATCCAAAAAGGCTATCGCTGTGAGTACAATGATGGTGAAAGAACATAAATTATGAATCTTCTACCCCAACCACGCACCAAAAAGCGTGAACTAACCGAAAAACAGACCAAATTCCTAGATATCCTGTTCGAAAACGGTGGTCAGGTGACCAGAGCAGCCGTAGATGCAGGGTACTCTGAGGGATCTGCAGGTTGGTTACGCAAAAATCTAGCTGATGAGATAGTCGAACGTACTAAAGACGTACTTTCTATGAACGCATTTAAGGCCGCTACACGCCTTGTAGACACAATAGACAACCCTGCCCCCGAACGAGGTGATGACTTACGCCTCAAGGCCGCTGAGAGCCTCTTAAATCGCGTAGGAGTACGTCAAGCAGAGACAATAAACCACAATGTGACGGCTATGCACGGCGTAGTCCTGCTGCCACCCAAAAAAGAGGTGGTTATAGATGGCGGGTAGACCAAAGAAAGCCCCCAACGCCCCTAAAGCCACGTACCACCTGTCCAAGCGGGAACTTGCCCGTCGTGCCGCCCAAAAGAAACTCACAGCAGCCAAGAAGAGTGCAGAGAAGGTAACCAAACGAGCGGAGGGTAAGCGCAAGTATGCTAAAAAGATTGCAACTAGCATGGGCAAAGTTGAAAATGCCCTCAACGCCAAAGCTACCACAGTTATCGATCAGGGGGATCTTACCGATCTGCCCCCTCCGGTCACTGACCTCGTCGAAGATGCAGAAGTTATATTCAAGCCTAACGACGGTCCCCAAGAAGATTTCCTGTCTGCTGGCGAACGTGACGTTCTTTACGGAGGGGCCGCCGGGGGAGGGAAAAGTTTTGCGCTTCTTGCGGACCCGCTACGTTATTGTCACAATCCTAATCATCGTGGTCTACTCCTGCGCCGGACTCTTGATGAGCTAACCGAACTCATAGACAAGTCACGCCAACTCTACGTCAAGGCGTTTCCCGGTGCGAAGTTCCGTGAGTCGAAGTCTACGTGGCACTTCCCGTCTGGTGCTACGATCTGGTTCACCTACCTCGACAAAGACAAAGACGTAACCCGCTTTCAAGGACAAGCATTCAACTGGATAGGTATCGATGAGATTACACAATACCCCACGCCTTATGTCTGGGACTACTTGCGTTCTCGCCTTCGCACTACTGATCCTGAACTCCAGCAACACCTGTACATGCGCTGCACTGCCAACCCGGGGGGAGTGGGAGGTTGGTGGGTCAAGAAAACCTACATAGAAGGAGTCAAACCCAACAAGGCATTCCCTGCCTTCGACATAGAAACAAAGAACAACTTCTTGTGGCCCGACGGTCACGAAAAAGCAGGACAACCCCTCTTCTACCGCAAGTTCGTTCCTGCACGTTTGACCGACAATCCGTACCTCATGGCAGACGGGCAGTACGAGGCGATGCTCAGATCACTGCCGGAAGTCGAACGCAAGAGACTCCTAGAGGGTGACTGGGATGTAGCAGAGGGAGCAGCCTTCCCAGAGTTCTCTCGTGAGAAGCACGTCGTAGAGCCTTTCGAACTTCCGACGAACTGGCCTCGCCTACGAATGGCAGACTACGGATACGCTGCACCATCCTGTGTCCTCTGGGGTGCCATCGACTGGGACAACAACATCTGGATCTACAGAGAGTTATACCAAAAACACTTGACAGCAGAAGAGTTAGCCGCTAAAATACTAGAAGCCGAACAACTAGATCCTCTACCACACTACACGGTCCTTGACTCGTCTTGTTGGAACAAGACTGGTTTTGGGCCTTCAATCGCAGAAGTGATGATGAGAGCAGGTGTGCGTTGGACTCCAGCAGACCGTAACCGCATACAGGGTAAGATGGAAGTGCACCGACGCCTAGCGAACGATCCATACACAAACGAACCCCGCCTACGCTTCTTCTCTAGCTGCCAGAACATCGTCAAGCAGATTGCAGGTATACCCTTGTCCAAGACGAACAGCGAAGATGTAGACACGAAGGCAGAGGACCACGCATACGATGCCCTGCGCTACGGAATGATGACACGCATGACAGGCTACGCATCGATACACAAACAACTAGGTGCGATAAAAAGCCAAGTCCACCAAGTTCAAGACGAAGTATTCGGATACTAAATGGCAAAGAAAACTTTTCAACAGCTATCTAGCGAAATCGTAACGAAAGCAAAAGACGGTACCCTCACTATAGGAGAGGCTATTGACTTTGCGTTAGATTCTCGTGTGCCTTTGCCAGAAGATTACAACGTAAAAAATAAAAAGGGCGAATACCCTGCCCGTAAAAGAATAGACCAATTAAAAAAGAGCCTTTCCGTATTACAAAAAAAGGCACCCGACGCTTTTCCTTTGGGAGTAGATACTCCACTCAAGGATATGCGTCAGCCGGAAATTGTGTTTTTGTTTAGGCGTGACGGTTCTCCTGACATGTCTAACCGTGCATACAATTATCAAACATTTGAAAACACGTTTTTTGGTGCCCTCAAAGGCAAACGAATTGAACGATTTTTTGAAGTAATAGATGGCAACGAAGAGGATATGTATCCTCGACTTGCTGGCACTGGTAACCCTATGGGAACACAGCGCACGGGTCTAGCTGGTGAACGTCCCATGCAGGGAACGCTACCTAAAGCAGACCTAGATGCTATTTACAACGAAGCTTTACCTGAGATTCGCGCAAACTACGATGAAAAAACAGCACGAATTATCGAATACCACAGAACAACATTTCAACGTCCAGAACAACTTTTGAATCTCAAAGCAAGTGACGTTGTAGTTAGCGGAGATGTTGTTACTGTAAAGGGCAAGATAACAACAGGAAGAGATCACAAGGGAAGGCCAGAACTTAGATTTAAATCTGATTCTCCTGTGGGGCAGTTGTTACTAGAGGCATTGAATGATGAGTCTGTGCCCCTGTCAGGTAATGATCGTTCTTTGTTTGGTGTAGATGCGGAAAAGTTCAACGCAGCATTTAACAATCACGTAGGCACACGTCTTGAAAAGTTTTCTGATGTTCTTCCCGTAGCCGATGTAAAGGTCGAAGAAGGTGGTAAAGTTGTTCGTATTGATCAAAAGCCTGTAACGACTCCTTCCGCAATTCGTTCTATTGTTCCTCACTATATGTTAAAAGACATGAAAGTAAACAGGGACATTGTTCAAGGCTTGATGGGTCACAAACCAAATGATGAACTTGCAAATAACTATGCTGGCGTCATTGTTAACGAAGAACTTCCTGCTGTTTTACAAAATCCAGAAGCTTTTGCAAAAACAGGATTCGCCACTACAAAGGGAGGACAGGTAGGACTTGAAACTGATCTGCTAGACGAAGATCAACGGGCCAAACTTGCTGAAGAATATCTAGAAACCCAATCTGCAGAACTAGAGGCTCGTAAGGCAACAGCAGGAGCAACTACTGCTGAAGCGGGGGTACGTCAACAGCAAGCTACTATTGAACGTGCTGCAGGTATGCCCGAAGAGATTGCGGCTGAAACCGCTATTGCAGAGGGTAAAGCGCAGATAGAACAAGTTCAGTCTGCAGCAAATATAGAAGCAAAACGCAAAAGTGCAGTGGGCAAAGGCCAAGAAGCTCTAGACATGATTGTTGACATGGCAAAAAATACTCCTAAACCTATAATAAAAGCAATTCCATTTGTAGGGACAGCATACGCAGCGACACAGATACCTGAGGTTGGACAAGGTATATCTACAGGACTCCAAGAAGTATTTGGTGTACCTAAAGCCGTAGCTGATCCTATAGGCACTGCTGGTGCAACTATTGATTTTGGTATTGGTGAAGTTGCACAAGTCGCTCCCAGCGATGTGGTTTCCGGGGTATCAGCCATAGGAGAAAGTATGGCAGAGAGCAGAGCAGGACTGCCTTCTCGCGGTAGAAACGTACCTAGAACTGCTCCCTCTCAACAGTCTACACAAGTAAATATTCCTAATCCTGTCGCGCCTAAACCACAGATGGCTGCACAAGGATTTGTACCAGTCCCCGAAGCTCGTGCCAATGCGATGCGAGGACAAGAAACTACGATGAAGGAATCTGAAGTTCCGTCATTTTTATACGGCGGAATCGTCCGCTAACAACCACTCCACGGGAGGAAAGAATGGCTAACAAAACTACTGGCAACTACAACTTTGGTGAGGCATACATTATGAATGCCGACAAAGTTAGTGTTGACACAGATGAGGGTGCTGCGAAGCTCTACCGCGAAGGTCTAGAGTTCGACACTCGTGCCCAAACAGATGTGTTAACCGAAGATATGCCAAAGAAGCAAACCAAGCCTACGGTAGAAGCTTCATTTAATACGATGGCTGAAGACAGAAACTACTTCAGCTAATAAAGGAATATCATGTCCGATAACTTTTTGGAACCTGCAGACGATACTGCTGTACCCCTAGTCGAGCCTGAAGAGCAGATGCCGGGGATAGCTGCGTACGTCAAGGCACGATTTGACGACGCAGAGAACGGACGCTTTTCGTACGAGCAGCGATGGCTAAAGGCGTACAAAAACTTTCGTGGTATTTACGATTCAACTACACAATATCGTGACAGTGAACGATCACGTGTATTTATCAAGATCACCAAAACAAAAGTTCTTGCTGCGTATGGTCAAATCGTAGACATCTTGTTTGCAAACAAAAAGTTTCCGCTGGTTATCGAACCCACACCTATACCAGAAGGCATAGCAGAGTTCGCTCATCTCACTACACCTTTAGATCAAATCATGCCACAAGAAGATCCGTATGGTTTTGAGGGGGATGGACGTGAGTTACCTTTCGGTGCTACCCAAGCCACCCCATCTATGGACTTTTTAGGAGGAGTTGCTGGTAAGTATGACGGTGCTCCCCTATCCGAAGGTCCAGCTAGAATTGGAGAACCACAAATAAGTCCCGCACAAACTGCAGCCTTGAACATGGAAAAGTTGGTTCACGATCAACTCCTAGATACTAGAGCAGTAAATGTTCTTCGTAGCTCCATCTTCGAATCTGCACTCTTGGGTACAGGTGTGGTAAAGGGGCCATTTAATCACTATAAGCGTGTACACCGCTGGGAACGTGGTCCTGAAGGACGCATGTACAACCCATACGAGCGAGTGGTGCCGCGTATAGAGTACGTATCGGCTTGGGACTTCCATCCTGACCCATCCGCTACAAGCATCGAAGACTGTGAGTACGTGATACAACGACATCGTATGAACCGTCAACAGCTTCGTAGCCTGATAGCACAGCCCTACTTCTATGCGGATGTGATAGAAGAGTGTTTAGCTAAAGGACCGAACTACGAAGACAAATACTACGAAGACACAATACGCGAAGAAGAAACAGAGCCGTATGTAGGAGACACTCGCTATGAAGTCCTAGAATACTGGGGCGTTCTAGATGCTAAGATGGCTAGAGAAGCTGGCCTAGACATCCCTAAAGAAACAGGAGAACTAGACCAGATACAGGTAAACATCTGGGTGTGTGGCACGATGGTGCTACGCTGTGTCTTAAATCCATTCACCCCTGCACGTATTCCATATCAGGTATTCCCGTACGAAATCAATCCGTATCAGATCTGGGGTGTAGGTGTAGCGGAAAACATGGAGGATGCACAGTTGCTGATGAACGGACACGTTCGTATGGCAATCGACAACCTCGCTCTAGCTGGTAATTTGGTGTTTGATGTGGATGAGGCTAGTCTCGTTCCCGGACAGAACATGGACATCTTTCCCGGTAAGATATTCCGTCGTCAGTCAGGCGTGACTGGTACAGCAATCAACGGACTTAAGTTCCCGAACACAGCACCTGAGAACATTCAGATGTATCAGATATCGCGGCAACTTGCTGACGAGGAGACAGGCTTACCGTCTATCATGCACGGGCAAACTGGCGTGACAGGCACAGGACGAACAGCATCAGGTCTGTCCATGCTGTTAGGTGGGGCAAGTTTGTCCCTAAAGACAGTTATAAAAAACATAGACGACCACTTACTAAAGCCACTGGGCGAGTCTTACTTTCAGTGGAACATGCAATTCAACGAAACATCCCCCGACATCGAAGGCGACTTAGAAATCAAACCTCGTGGTGTAGCTGCAGTGATGCAAAAAGAAGTACGCAGTCAACGTCTCACCACCCTATTACAGACGGTATCTAATCCTATGTTAGCACCGTTTATCAAGATACCTAACCTTATGCGCGAACTTGCTATCGCACAAGACATAGATCCCGACAGTCTTGTAAACGATGTAAACGAGGCGCAGATCTTCGCAGAGATGTTGAAAGGATTAGCGAATGCTCAACAAGAAGCAAGCCAGCAAGCTCAGCCCCCTGCTGGGGAACAAGGAGGCTTGGGAGAGCCTAGAGGAGCACCTCCGGGAGCAGATCCAAATGACGCTTCGGGCGTTGGTGGCGGCACAATCGGAACTGGAAGTGTTCCGGCTGCAGGGGAAGATAACTTCACTGGAACAGATCAAGGGGCTGAAGGCGGACTTTAATGCCGCTATAGATGCAAAGAATGGCGATTAATTCAGTTGTGCAAAATTACGTTAGTTCGCTCCTTGCGGGGGAAGCGTTGGCACCCAGTGCTCCAGCCATAAGTGCGCCAAATCCATTTGTAGACGATGATCGAGCAGATATAGGGTTTCAAAAATTTGGAACTAGAATTGTAGATAGGGATCTTGACAGTGATTTAAGCACGGCTGCATCAACTCGTCGTGAATCTGATAGTGATACTAAGGGATACTCCGGACCATTGGATGTATCTAGAATATATAGACAGCAAGGAACAGCCCTGCCCGAACAAGGGTTTTTTGACCAAGCATTAGGCGGTAAACCAATCATTGACCCCATAACAGGTGCAGTGAGCTACGGCGCACCACGAGGATTAAGCTTTTTTCCGGGTGGGATAGGTGCTCTTGCAGCAATAGGCGGAGGACTTAGTAGACGAAATCTAGAACGTATCTACAAAAAAGTACAAGCAGGAGAAGAGGGCTTTGGTCTAGCCATGTTAAATGGCAGGGTAGTAGGAGTAGAACCCGGACCTATGGAGGGATCTACTGTTCTTTCTGGCGTTCTTCCAGAGGGTTTGACAAGTCAACAACGATATCAACTTGGACAAAACATACTTGCTGCTGGTGCCCCCACAGATGAACCTGCACCACCTACACCAAGTTTTGAAGAGCAAGTGGCGCAATACGCGGCATCAGGAGAATCACCGGACGGAAGTTCTTCTCTGTTGTCTGGTGGAAACATAAACATCGTTCAAGACAGTGATGGCAGACCCGTAACAAGTGGAGGAAAGCCTGTCACAACCTCCGCTGGTCAATACGTAGACCCTGCGTTATTACAAGCACAAGCGGATGCTATGAGGGCTGCAGCACAACAAGATAGGCCATCAACACAGCCAGCACCCGCACCCGCACCCAAGCCTGACCCCATAGACCAAAACCTTTACGGTGACAGGGAAGGTGGCGGCGACAGAGGTGGAAGTGGTCAAGCTGGCACTGGATCAGGTCCCGGAGAGCGTTTTAGAGCCTCTGGAGGTACTGTAGGCTTTGCAGAGGGGGGTAACACCCAAAAAGATCCGATCCAGCGTACGGGCTTCGTAGAGGGGCCACCGCAAGAATACGCAAAAGGCACCACCGTAGCCGACACAGAAAACCTACGAGTCAGGGAGGGGTCATTCGTAATCAACGCACCGATGACTGAGAAGCTGCAAAAGGCTGGGGTATTACCGAAGGGCAACCAAAAGCGCAAGGCAGCTAAAGGTGGCAAGATGATGGAAGTGGCCTTGTCTAAAGGCGAGTACGTTGTTGAGCCGAAAGATGTGCCTAAGTTTGGTGGCTACAACTTCCTAGAGGCTGTGAATGATATGGGTAAGCCTGAAGTTGAGCGAAGACAGGCTGCAGCACAAGGGGGGTTCTTAGATGGATACGCTACAGGCGGAGAACTACCTCTCACTAAAATTGATTTGGATGATTCTACTAAGACAAAATTTAACACGTTTTTAAAGAGTCGTCGCCAACGTGCAGATGTTGAAAACCTAATTGATAGCATGGACGACAGAGAACGTCTAGCTGTGTTAGCCTTAGCTGAAACAACTGCTGATACTGATCCCATTGAATCTATGATGGGGGTAGGACAAACAGCGATAAATCGAGCTAAAAGCAACAGACGAGATTTTTCTAAAGTAAATGATCTTGCAGAAGTAATGAAACAACGCTCTTCTCGTGGCAGCGGAAGTAAAATGTTTCAGTATGATGGATTAGAGCCGGGAGTTCTTAGCAGGAGACTTGCAGAGGTAGTTAAGGGACAGGTTCCTAGAGCGGTAACTAAAATGTTTTCTGCTGCAGACAATCTTTTAAACCCTGAAACAGAATCTGATCCCATACTTCCGTTTGATGTAATGTTTTACACTACTCCTGATGCTCCCCTTGCAAGGGACTTTGAAAGAAATCCTCTGCTAAGATACACTAAAAGTTTTGGAGGGCACGATTACTATGCCCTAGATGCTGCGTCAGAAAATTAACAGCATATTGAATTCGTCAGCTACCCGCTAGTGCGGCCCTGACACAACCGGAGCGGCTACCCACAGCCAAGTGGCCCCGCAAGTGAGGTAACAAAATGGCAAAACAAGTACGTGGCGCAAGAGCCAACAAACCAAACGACTCTTTCGGAACTATCAATAGCGAGACTCTCTACAAAGGCAACTATCGTGAAGACGTCTACAAGGACGACGAAGACGATACCCCAGAGGTAGAAGCAAGCGAGGATACCGAACAACCCGAATCAAACAGCTTCGTAGAAACGAAAGAAGAGAAGCCGGATCACGACTATAAGAAGCGATACGACGATTTGAAACGTCACTACGACAAGAAGCTAACAGAGTTTGAAGAGGAAAAGCGGCAACTAGCAACGGCAACGCAACAAGCAAATGTTCCTATGCCGAAGACAGTTGAAGAGTTGGAGGAATTCAAGACACAGTACCCTGATGTGTATGGAGTGGTCGAAACGGTAGCAGCGATGCAAGCCAACGAACGCACCAGCGAACTTCAAAAGGAACTAGAAGTTATCAAGGAACGTGAAAAGGAGACTGTGGTACAGGCGGCTTACCGCGAACTTACGAACAATCATCCTGACTTCGATGAAATCAAGACGGATGAGAAGTTCTTAAACTGGTTACAAGAGCAGCCCGAATCTATTTCGGACGGTATCTATAACAACAATACCGACGCTCGTTGGGCCTCACGAGTCCTAGATCTGTACAAAGCAGATGCAGGTATCTCAAAAAGGAAGACTAGCAAGGCGAAGGCCGACGCTGCAACTTCAGTACGTGCCCCTAAAGCTAGGGAAATCACATCTGAACAAGGCGGAGACAAGCGCATTTGGAAGGCTTCCGAAATCCGTAGTCTCAAGCCGTGGGAGTTTGAAAAGCTGGAAAGCGAGTTAGACTCTGCACGTCAAGAGGGACGGATCGACCCTAACAACTAACCTCATAGAAGAAGAGGAAAGAACCAATGGCATTTGGTACTGCTGCAGGTTATGGTAACCTGCCCTCCGGTAATTTTGCACCGGAGATTTTTAGCCAAAAAGTCCTCAAGTTCTTCCGTCGTGCTTCGGTTGTAGAAGATATTACTAACACCGACTACGCGGGTGAGATTGAAAACTTTGGCGATACGGTTCGCATAATCAAGGAACCAACAGTCACAGTCAGTTCGTATACACGGGGTTCCGTCGTAAACGCGCAAGACTTGGCTGACGATCAAATCACGATGGTTGTTGATAACGCAAACGCTTTCGCGTTTAAGATCGACGATATCGAAGAGCGGCATTCGCACGTAAACTTCGAAGCTCTTGCTACCTCATCAGGTGCATTTGCGTTGAAGCGTAAGTACGATGCAAACGTCCTGCAAGCTATCTCCGATGGCGCAGGTCTTGCTGGTGCAGATGATGCGTCACTGTCAGGTGGTCTTACCACTACGAACAGTGCGTTGGGTACTGCATCCGCTCCTATCAACGTAGAAACTGACGATGCTGGCATCAACCTGATGTTGCTGATGGCACGTACTCTGGATGACCAGTCTGTGCCAGAAGAAAATCGTTGGTTTGTAGCACCACCAATCTTCTACGAGAAGATGTTCCAAGCTGGCAACAAGATTGCCGAAGTGCAGGTGACTGGTGATGCTTCATCCCCACTGCGTAACGGTCTTGCTATTCCGGGCACCCTCGCTGGTTTCCGCTGCTACAAGTCCACTGCGCTTAACTCAACAGCAGGTACCGATCAGGTAACTCTGACTGGTGTGGCAACTGACGCCTCTGAGAATATAATTCTCGCTGGTCATATGTCGTCCACCTCCACTGCTTCGCATATTGCTAAAACCGAAGTGGTTCGTTCAACTGAGTCGTTCTCTGATGTCATTCGTGGCTTGCACGTTTTTGGTCGTAAAGTATTACGTCCAGAAGCTGTAGTTCGCGGCATCATCGACTTCGCGTAAGGGAGGGCTAGGTAAATGGCTACTATTGATCGTACCCCTAATGGCGGAACTGCTGGACATCCAGCAAACGTCGCACGTCCCTACGTAGTAACTTCACAAGTACACGATACTGCAGATGGTGGTACAGGTGGTGATGTCGTTCAACTGATTGACGTTCCTGCCGATACCATGATTGTATCGGGTGTTCTTGAAGTTCTTGAAGCACGGGGCAACTCGCAGATTACTCTAGACGTAGGTTTCACTGGCGGTGACGTGGATTGTTTTGTTGACGGTTCTGTTTGCGCTGCTGGTTTCACCCCGTTCCTAGAGGCTGCAGTAGGTGCATCCGGCTCTAACGCTCGCATGTTAACTTCTGCAGACACTATAGACGCTCTCATCCTAGATGGTGGCTCTACTGGTGAATCTGCACTACGCTTCCGTGTTCACGTAGTTCTTGCTGACGTTTCCAAGAACCCTGTAGAATCTGCTACAGTTTCTACTGGCACGTAAGTAATACTCTTGGGGGCAGGGCAACTTGCCCCCTTGACAACTTTGTAGTCGTATGTTAGGTTCGGCTAAACCAGCCGGGAGATACACCATGCTGCTACAACTGTTGCACGAAAAAGAAGTAGAATATTGCCTCGACAACTGGGGCGAAAATCAAGATGGGGCAAAAACACAACCCCGATCAGATGAAGAAAAATTGAAGGACAACATGGAGTGTCCTGATATGTTGCCCGAAGTGCGGCAACTGATAACTACAAGATTGTATAACAACCCCTACATAGAATCTGTAGTCTGTCCAAACAAAGTATCAGTAAACTTTTACAACGAATACAAAGAGGGCGGATACTATAACAAGCACATAGATACATTCCGTGCTGCACCTAAAAGTAAAAACATATACTTTGACTACGGTTTTTCTATAGGACTCACTGATGACTACGAAGGTGGAGAGTTTGTCCTAAATAATGAAGTAGGAGAAATATCCTACACCATAGGCAAGGGACAAGTTTTAATATTTCCTATTATGTATGTTCATGGCGTCAAGCCAATAACAAAAGGCTCTCGTAAAGCAATAATAGGATGGATGTCAAGTAACGTATCGTACGAACAAAGTTACATCCTTAGAAATCTATACGAAGTAAATGCTGCCTTTATAAAAGACAACAAAGAAGACATGGCGTTAAAATCTACCCTCGTTCAAAACTATTTAGCGAAACATTGGGGTAGATAGCATGAATTACATTACAAGTAACGTGCCGTATTTTAAAGCGTGGGTTCGCAGAGAGTATACAACAAATCATGACAGATACCACGGTGAGTTTCTACACGCTATGGTTATCGCAGTTACTACTCTACCCATGCGTACCATGTCTTTTCAAGTGTTGTTTACAGGATGCGAAGACGAAGAAAACAACGTACACGGTGGTGCTATGTGGGCACGTATGCCCTTGACTGCACTGGTAGGTGATACACCCTTCGATGAGTGGCCTACGCCTATGCCAACACATTTGGCCCAGCCGTGGGACTGCCAGTCACATCATCATTCGGTGTTCGTATTAAACAGGGCTACACCCTGCCCATGGTTGGCTAAGATAGACGGAGACTTCTTTCCTGCTAAGTATTACTTCACTGTAGACTACACAGACAGCGAAGTTGCAGACGATCCTGCACAGCACAAACAAAGCCACGTCCTAGAACTAATGGATGCTGGCGAATGGACAGGCAACATAGTTGCACTTCCTAACAACAGAGTAAGGGTAACCAACCCTGCTTGGTTTGTGACGGGCGATGGCCCACCGGACTTCGCTCCTAGTCAGTGGGTCCATCATTCTAAACAAGACCCGAACTACGTAGAAGATACAGCGCGGGTATTCAACAACCTCTATGCGGAGAGCGATTATGAAGAAGATGATGAAGAGTAAAGGCATGAAGCGCGGCGGCAAGATGAAAGCTAAAGGCATGATGCGCGGTGGCAAAATGAAAGCCAAAGGCATGGCTCGTGGTGGCAGTGCAAAGAAGAAAATGATGAAGGGTGGCAAAGCCATGAAAGCTAAGGGCATGGCAAAGGGCGGTAAGCGCGGCGGCGCAATGACCCTAGCAGCTATTCGCTCTGCGGCTAAAGCAAAGGGCTACAAGCTAGTAAAGGCATAATCAAATGGCACGTCGTGGATTATACGCCAACATAGCAGCTAAGAAGCGTCGTATCAAAGCAGGTAGCGGAGAGAAGATGCGTACACCCGGAAGTAAAGGTGCGCCTAGCAAAGCCAACTTCCGTCGTGCTGCACAGACTGCAAGGAAAAAGTGAGATGGCAAAGAAAAAACCATTCAAACCTATTAAATCTAAAAAGAAAAAATCAGGCAACGCAACACCTAAAAACAAAGCGTTGTATGCTCGTGTGAAGGCAGAGGCAAAGCGTAAGTTCGATGTATATCCATCAGCATATGCAAATGCTTGGCTTGTTCGTACGTACAAGAAACGCGGCGGGACGTACGCCTGATGGCTAAACCAAAGGGCGGCCTGACAAAGTGGTTTAAGGAAGATTGGCGGGACGTAAAGACTGGCAAGAAGTGCGGACGTTCTGGTTCTGAAAAGAAGAAGCGTCCGTATCCTGCTTGTAGACCAGCCAAAGTTGCAGGGCGTATCAGCAAAAAAGAAGCAGCGAAGAAGACCGGACCCGGCAAGGTTAAGTGGTCCGTGACTGCGTCTGGCAGAAGGAGGAAGTCCGGTGGCAAAAAGAAAGCCTGACAATATGCCAGCCCGTAATAAAAAGAACTTTCGGCCTACGAAAGCGGGGGCTGGCATGACAAAGGCTGGGGTAGCTGCATACCGACGCAAAAACCCCGGCAGTAAACTCAAGACTGCTGTTACTGGCAAAGTGAAGCCCGGAAGCAAAGCAGCGAAGCGACGTAAGTCTTTTTGTGCTAGATCCGCAGGACAGATGAAGAAGTTTCCTAAAGCTGCAAAAGATCCGAATAGCCGTCTGCGTCAAGCACGAAAGAGGTGGAAATGCTAAACCTACTTATCGGACCAATCACACAACTAGCGAGTACGTGGCTTGAAGGAACGGTTGAGACAAAGAAAGCTAAGACTTTGGCAAAAGTCGCAACGGCAAAGGCTGAAGCGACTATTATGGAAAAAAAGGCGACGGGTGAGATTGACTGGGACTTAGCTGCAGTTAAGGGTAGTCAAAACTCGTGGAAAGACGAGTGGTTGGTAATCTTATTTTCTGTACCCCTCATACTAGCATTCATTCCGGGGATGGAAGATGTCGTATCACATGGATTTCAGCAACTGGAGCAAATGCCTCAATGGTACCAGTACAGCTTGGGCGTTATTGTTGCTGCAAGCTTTGGAGTTAGAAGCGCAACGAAGTTCTTTGGTAAAAAATGAAATACATAATATCACTGATAAAAAGAATGTTGAGTCCTAAGTATGTGGGTGATCTGTCACAGCATAGACTACACACGACTAGGTACGAGGATTTGTGTAAGTGAGGGAGCACAGTGGCAGAAATAACAATGGAGCGATTCCTCAAGTGGAAGATACTACCCCGCTTGATGATGATTATGATGTCAATATCCGCTTGGCGGGTAGTGGAGTGGTTCATGCTTCTGCCAGATCCGACAAACGCACAAGCAGGTTTAGTGAGTGTAGTCACGGGGGCCATGACAGGTGCATTTGCGGTGTGGCTGGGACATGAGAAGCATTAAGCTATGGAAGTAATTTGGTCACTTATGCTGACAGTTTGTTCCTTAGAAACTTGTGCTACACAAACAATACAGTGGTTCGAAGAGAAGCCCATGTGTATTGAGATGCAAACCCTCCACGAAGAACTACCTATAGACGGCGACTGGAAATCAGTAACTTACAAATGCACTGTAGTAGGAGCAAAAGAAGTATAGATGTCTATGTTTAAGATGGAAAACACGGGGGGTCACCCGTGGGAGAAAAGCCCGATGAATGCACACGCATACGATAAAGAAATGAAATACGACAGAAATACATTTCTGTACAAACTAATCGAACACGAGGGCATGGTCCTCACTGTGTACGAAGACAGCTTGGGCATAGATACTATCGGCATAGGTCGTAACCTTCAAGATCGTGGCATCACTCCAGAAGAGCTAGAATACATGGACATACCTAACATGGCTGTCGTGTACACAAATGGCATAAACGAGGCAGACGCTAAGTATCTAGCTACAAACGATATAAAGATTGTAGAAGAGGAATTGTGCAAAGCGAAGCCGTGTGTCTACGGTTTGGATGCTGCACGACAACTTATCCTGATGGACATGGCATTCAACATGGGTGTACCGCGTCTGTGTAAGTTCAAGAAAATGTGGGCAGCAGTAGAGGTTGGAGACTTCGATACCGCATCAATCGAAATGCTCGACTCGCGTTGGGCACGTCAGGTAAAATCACGGGCCACTAGATTGGCAGAGGCTATGAAGACGGGAAGCCTGTAGATGACGGCCCGACGCATACCCCGCAAAAAGGGGCAACCCGCAAAATCTAAAAAGCACAGTGATCTGTACACCGACGAAAATCCCAAAGGGACTATACACGGTTTAAAGTTTGTTAGTGCCGCCGAAGCACGTAGATCTGTAAGCAAGATACGTGCGTCTGGACGATCTCACGCTCACAAGACACAAGCTGCTATAGCTATGGAGCAACGAGCAAAGGCAGCAGGAAAGAATGCCGCTGCCGCTGTATATCGAAAATTTATAGAACAACAAAAGAAAAAAACAAAACGATGACCCACGTTTTTCTCCTGTTTGTCTTTGTAGGAATAGGGGATGACAAAAAACTAATTAGCAACGACATGTACTTCAAAGATCTCAACGAATGTGTGTGGTACGCACAAACCCTACACAAGCAAGGCAACCTCTTGACGGCATACTGTGTGCCAAAATTTATAACGGAAGGTAACGTAAAGGTATATTGATGGACCCGATTAGCGCGATGGCTACCGCATCTGCTGCGTTTGGAGCTATAAAGAAAGGGTTCCAAGTAGGCCGTGACATTGAGTCAATGGCATCTGACCTGTCTCGTTGGATGGGTGCTATGTCCGACTTGGACATGCTAGAAAAGGAAGCCAAGAATCCGCCTATATTCAAGAAGCTGTTTGCTGGCAAGTCTGTAGAACAAGAGGCGATGGAAACATTCGCTGCTAAACAAAAAGCAGAGGCACAACGCAGAGAGTTACAACAGTGGATTGGCCTGACTATGGGTAAGTCTAAGTGGGACGAACTCGTTCGTATGGAAGGGTCAATTAGAAAATCTCGCCAAGAAACCCTATACAAACAAAGACAACGCCGTCGTAAGTTTGTAGAGGTCGTAGCGTGGATAGTTATGGGTACGTTTGGTGTAGGTCTTCTTTTTGGTTTTGTTTTGTTTCTCAAGGGAATAGCTGCCAACGCAGAAACGTGGCCTGAGTATGTAACGTGCAGATTAAAAGGCTGTAGCAACATAGATGGACAAAGGCTTTGTATATATCATGGTCCTAACAATACAGTGGATAGTGTTTGGATCGATATGGGCGAATACTACCCACGAGAGATAGAGTGTAAGTATGATCCTAAGAACGAAAAACCACCTACTTTACGTGAAACATTCGAAGCAATAGAAAAGTCAAGAAAATAATTCTTGCCAATAACAGTATAAAGGTGTATAATGTTGTACGAGGATGATACTATGAAACGTCTTGCTTATGAAGCACTTAAACACAAGTATGAGGCTCAGAAGAAAGATGCGCTGTTTGTCTACACTAATTACACAAAAAACCCGGCGGCTATCGGTGAACATCCGGATCTGTTGGAGGAAATGGACAAGGCGGTCATTAGTTGGGCGGATGCTCAAGACAAGCTTGATGCACTTGAAGATCTGGATAGCAAAGCTTAACGGATATTGAGATGACATTCCTAGAACTTATAAATGCTGTACTGAGAGAGATAAATGAAGTGGAAATCACTACAGTCTCCTCGACACGAGGCATTCAAACATCAGTCAAGGACTTCATCAACAAGTCGCAAAGAGACATTATCAATTCCGAAGTTGAGTGGCCCTTCACTGTTGTTAGTCAATCTTTTACGACTACTGCAGGAACAGCGGAATACTCACGAGAGTCAGACGCAAAGACGGTTGACTATGATAGTTTTACTGTACAAGAGTCGGCATCAACAGCAGAGAAAAAGTTAAGATACCTCTCATTTACAGAATACCTAGATAGTCGAAATGAAATAGATACGAATCCTGACACGGGAACACGTGCGCTACCAGAGTTTATATACAAGACACCAGATCAAAAACTTGGTTTGTCTCCTGTACCTGATGTGTCCACCTACACCGTCAGGTATTATTATTACAAGACAGTGAGTGACATGTCTGCAAATACAGACACACCTACCATCCCAGAACGCTTTCACGACGTAATCGTAAATCGCTCTCGTTACTACACACACATGCTTCGTTCAGATGTGCAATTCTCACAGCTTGCTCTTCGTGACTACACGGAGGGCTTGTCTCGTATGCGTATTGAGTTGATCAATCGTAAGGACTACATGAGGGCCGTTTAATGCCAGATACTTCACTGCTCAGTCCGTTTGTTGTGAAGTTAGGCGGTGGCTTGGTTCTTGACAAGGATGCCTTCACTCTGCCTCCCGGTGCAGCTACACAGTTGCAAAACTTTGAACCTGACATCAATGGTGGCTATCGTCGTATCAATGGGTTTACTAAGTTTAATTCGAACATCGTGCCTCAAACTAGTGCATCTACCGAAAAAATTCTTGGTGTACACATCTACAAAGATCAAGTTATTGCTGCGCGGGGCACTAAAGTATTTAAGGGTGGTGCAACCGGATCGTGGACAGAAATAGATACGGGTCGCACAAGTGCTGGACGATACAATTTTGTTAATATTAACTTCGATGGCACAGATAAAGTTATATATGTAGACGGGGCAAACTTAGCATCTGTATTTAATAACAGCAGTGTTACGGATGTAAGTGCTAGCGGTAGACCAGCAGATCCTCAGTTTGTAGAGGTGTTTCGTAGTCACGTATTTTACGCGGGTATGTCCTCTAGCCCACAAGAACTTATATTTAGTGTGCCGTTTGATGAGGATGACTTTACTTCTGGTAGTGGTGCAGGATCGATCAAAGTTGATGGTATCATCAAGGGCATCAAAGTCTTCCGTGAAAACTTGTTTGTATTTTGCGAAGACTCTATATTTAAGATTACAGGTTCAAGTCTGTCCGATTTTGCAGTCGTACCAGTTACACGTAAGATCGGATGTGTTGACGGATTTAGTATCCAAGAGATATCGGGTGACATCGTATACTTAGCACCGGACGGATTACGTACGATTGCAGGTACAGAAAGAATCGGAGACGTTGAACTTGGTACCGTGTCCAAACAAATACAGCCACGTTTGGACAGCGTGAACACAGATAGAATATCTTCTGTGGTTATACGTAGTAAAACACAGTACCGTTTGTTTTTCCCTGACGATGATGCTTCTACTGCACTACAAGCAAAAAGCCCCGGCATCATAGGTGTTATTAAGGCTGGCACAGAGGGAGGCATAGGCTGGGAATACGCTGATCTATCAGGAGTTAGACCAACATCTGCAGCATCAGGATTTATCAGCGGAGTCGAAACGATCCTACACGGAGGATACGACGGCTACATCCACAAACAAGAAACAGGTAATACTTTCGACGGCACAAATATAAACGCAATATATCGTTCTCCAGACTACATAATGGGTGACCCCGGCGTTCGCAAACTGATGCAACGTATCATCTGGAACTACGATAACGAAGGTGCGGTGAACTCTAAGTTTCGTATTCGCTATGATTTCAACTCTTCTGACGTACCGCAACCTGCAGAATATGATCTAACTTCTGGTGCAGCAATAGCACTATACGGTCTAGCTGCATCAACGTACGGCACTGCAGTGTACGGATCATCAGGCACACCCCTCGTACGACAGAGTGTCGAAGGCGGTGGATTTACAGTAGCAGTACGTTTGGACGACACACAAGGAGCATCCCCTATCTCAGTGAAAGGCTACCAACTAGAATTTACACCGGGGGGCAGGAGATAACACATGGCAGGATACACTAGGCAGTCTTCGTACTCTGATGGCGATACGATCACCGCCGCACACAGTAACAACGAATTTGATCAGGTACTTGCTGCGTTCGTTAACACTAGTGGTCACAAGCACGATGGTACGGCAGCAGAAGGTCCGGTCATTGGCCTCATAGGTGATCCCGGAGTTACCACGCCCCTCAACAAAGTTGTTGTTGATAATACGAATAATCGCGTAGGTGTATTTGTAGATGCTGGTGGCGCAGGTTCTACTGTAGAACAAATACGTTTTCAAGACGGAGCAATCGTACCCGTTACAGACAACGACATTGACTTAGGCACAAGTTCTCTAGAATTTAAAGATTTGTACGTCGATGGCACAGCCCACGTAGATGCAATTAATTTTAATGGCACGGCTATCACAGCTACCGCTGCAGAATTAAACATCCTAGATGGTGTGACATCTACTGCAGCAGAACTAAATATCTTAGACGGAGTAACATCCACTGCAGCGGAACTAAATATCTTAGATGGTGTAACATCCACTGCGGCAGAACTAAATATCCTAGATGGTGTAACATCTACTGCAGCAGAACTAAACATCCTAGATGGCGTTACTGCTACGACGGCGGAACTAAATATTATGGATGGTGTGACAGCCACCACTGCCGAACTTAACATTATAGATGGTGTGACAGCTACTACTGCCGAACTTAATATCATGGATGGTGTTACTGCTACGACAGCAGAAATTAACATCCTTGACGGAGATACATCAGCCACATCCACCACACTTGCAGATGCAGACCGTGTTATCGTCAACGACGGTGGCACAATGAAACAGGTCGCGCTAACTGACTTCGAAACATACTTTGAGGGTGCTATAGATACTCTCGACACATCTGTGTTTACAAGTCAAACAGCAGAAACAAGCATTGCATCCGACGATATTATTCTTATTTTTGACACAAGTGCATCTGCTTTCCGTAAGATGACTCGTGCAAACTTTACTGCGGGTCTTGCTACATCTAGTGCGATATCTAATCTATCGGAGGACAGTAGTCCGCAACTTGGGGGCAACCTCGACACAAATAGTCACAACATTCTTATTGACGATGCACACTTTATTGCAGACGAAAGTGGCAACGAACAGATCATATTCCAGACCACAGGTTCTGCAGTCAATCAGTTTGACATAACCAATGCTGCCTCTAGTAGCGCACCTAAGTTGTCTGCTACAGGTGATGACAGCAACATCGATCTCGACCTAGAGGCTAAAGGCACAGGGCATGTAACAGTTCGCGGTAACACCAACCCCGGTGCGATACAGTTTAACTGTGAAAGTAACAGTCACGGACAGATAGTTAAGTCGCAGCCTCACTCTGCTTCTGTGACCAATGTGTTAACTTTACCAGCAGGTAGTGACCAAGAGATTGTTGGTGCATCAGCTACACAGACCTTGACCAACAAGACGCTTACCTCACCAACCATCTCTGCTCCTGCTGTTACAGGCACAGCTACATTTGGTGGGGCATCCGGTGTTAGCATCTCGCAGGGTGCCATTTCAATCAAGAATGGCGGCACACAGTCCTACGTAGACTTCTACTGTGAGTCGTCCAATGCCCACTACGCACGACTACAAGCACCCGCACACGCATCGTTCGGGGGTAATATTACTCTTACACTACCAGCAACCACAGACACGATTGCTGGTATTGCTGCAACACAAACTCTAACTAATAAAACACTAACTAGTCCGACAATAAATGGCGGGTCACTGTCCAGTGCTGTTACTGCCACGACACAATCTGCTGGCACTAGCGACACAACTATCGCAACAACCGCCTTTGCACAAACTGCAGCATCTAACGAGGCTGTAGCTCTTGCGATTGCGCTTGGTTGAGGAGGAATAAATGGCAAACGCATTTAAACTCGTCACTGACACCGCTGTAGGCACATCTGCTGCCACAATACACACTGGTGCGAGTTCGACTGAAACCACCATCATCGGCCTCACTATTGCTAACATTGTTACTTCACAGATTGAAGTCGATGTGCAGATTGAGAACAACGATGGTGATAACATCTATCTAATCAAGTCTGCACCCGTTCCGGTGGGTAGCACCCTTGTTGTCGTGGGTGGTGAACAGAAAGTCGTACTCAACGCAAGTGACGTTTTAAAGGTTACGAGCAACACTAGCAGTTCTGCTGATGTGGCTCTGTCTATCTTGGAGATTACCTAATGGCATATATTGGTTCAGGTCTGCAACGGTTTAATACTGCTAATGGTTTGACTGTTAGTGGTAACACTGAAGTTGATGGTGGCACAATTAAGCTAGATGGTGACTACCCAACAGGCACACAAAATGTTGCACTAGGTAATACTGCGTTAGATAGCCTTACATCAGGTAACTATAACACAGCTATTGGCTCTGCTGCACTTACAGCAAACAATGGTAACAGTAACGTAGCTGTTGGAGCCTTTGCTGGGGATAGCATCAGTGGTTCAGCTAATACTATTATTGGCACACAAGCCATGCAAGATGCCACATCTGGTGATGACAACGTGGCTGTGGGTTTTGATGCTTTAGGTTCATCAACAACAGCATCAAACAACGTAGCCGTGGGACGAGATGCACTAAACTCAAATACCACTGGCACAGGTAATGTTTCTGTTGGCTATCAGGCACTTGATGCAAATACTACGGCAGATAATAATACCGCTGTCGGTAAAGCGGCACTTGGCGCAAATACTACTGGTGCATCCAATACTGGTATTGGTCGAGAGGCATTAGCTATAGCCACGACAGGAAGCGACAACACGGCGGTTGGTAAGTTAGCTCTTTACGCAAATACTACGGCATCTAACAACACAGCGGTGGGTTCAGATGCTCTTGTATCAAATACCACTGGCGCAAGCAACGTATCTGTAGGACATAATTCATCTGCAACAAATACCACTGGTGCAAATTTAACGGCGGTAGGTAAAAGCGCACTTTATGCGAATACCACTGGGTTAAACAACACATCTGTCGGTAAAGACTCACTCGCTGCAAATACAACCGCAAGTAATAACACTGCTGTTGGAGCATCTGCACTTCTTTCAAACACCACTGGCGAAAGAAACGTAGCCATTGGAGCAAATGCACTTGATGCAAATACCACGGGACAAAAAAACACCGCTGTGGGATGGGGCGCACTTAGTGATTACAATGTTACTGATAGCGGAGATGATTTCAACGTAGCAGTAGGATATGCGGCTCTAAACCAGACTACTGATTCTGTAGCACTTACGGCAGTTGGTGGTAAGGCACTGGAGTATAACACTACTGGAAATAGCAATACTGCTTGTGGGTTTCAGGCGGTATATTCAAATACCACTGGGACAAGAAATACAGGTATCGGCACATATTCTCTATATAGCAATACCACTGCCGATAGAAACACAGCCGTTGGCACATATTCTTTATATTCAAACACTACTGGTGCAAGAAACCAAGCGTTTGGTAATCAAGCATTATATTATAATACGACAGGACAACATAACACTGCTGTGGGATATGCGGCACTAGGAAATAATACAACAGGAAATGAAAACACTAGCTTAGGCTATAACGCTCTTGGCGCAGCCACTACCGCTGCTGGAAATACCGCTGTGGGTTGGGGTTCTCTGGATTCTACAACAACTGGATACGCCAACGTAGCGGTGGGTTTAAGCGCGATGGACGCTAACACGACTGGATACAGCAACGCCGCAGTGGGATATCAAGCATTAGATGCAAACACCACTGGCGCAAGCAATACTGCTGTTGGTAAGTCTGCGCTTTCAGCAAACACAACTTCAAACAACAACACTGCTGTAGGAGAAAACGCCTTAACATCTACAACTGGCGCAGGAAATACGGCGGTGGGTACTGGTGCTGGCACATCTATAACATCAGGCGCAAATAACACTATCGTCGGTGGCTTTCAGGGCAATCAACATGGCCTAGACATCCGCACATCCAGCAACTACGTCGTGCTGTCGGATGGCGATGGTAATCCTAGATT
>VTLG01014802.1_pt1 | contig 25744 bp, 44 predicted proteins | sample 4694571 | NCBI WGS metagenome assembly VTLG01 (sample SAMN12604809, study PRJNA352737) | marine metagenome | biome: ENVO:00000447; feature: ENVO:00000209|ENVO:00000569|ENVO:01000036; material: ENVO:00002151; isolation source: viral sequences binned using virsorter ...
TAAAGGTGATGCAGCAAAATTAGCAGAGATAGAAGCAGATTATCAAAACGACTTTGAAAACTTTGTTGTAAAAGGTTTAGATGTTTCTGATATTTCAAACATAGTTAAAGGTGATGAAGTTCAAGAAAGAATCTTTGATGCAGCAGAAGCTAATATTAAAGCTAAAGGTATAGATGAAGATGATCCAAGATATTCTGAAGAATTAATTATAGAGGCAACAAGAATTACACAAGAGTATGGAAAAAATCTACAAAGAGGTTTTGCAGAGGGCGGACCAGTAACAATGACAGAAGATGTTAACATAATGAGACAGACACCCGGTGGTATAACAGATGTTAATATGTCAGAAACAGAAACTGTTAGTCCTACAGAAGCAGCTCCTATGCAATTAACTTACGATCAATTAAGAGCCAGATTACCAAGAGAAATTGGCGATGAGATTGTAAGACTACTAGCTAACAGCTATGAAGCTCTCGCAGACTTTGCCTCAATTGCAACACAAGCAGATGTAGACAATTTCAATGTTAAATACGGAGTCGAATTAGTATTACCACAGGAGGCCTAATCATGGCTAATCCGTTTCAGATTACACTTCCGCAATTAAAACAGTTTGCAAAAGATCAAGATACCAAAAATAATATTATAGAAACCAATCCTAGTGATAAAGTAAAAGTTGTAAAACCTAAAACAACAGCGGGTGGTTTTGTTGAACAATTAAGAAATGATCCCAAAAGTTTTGGTGCAGCTTTTGCGTTAGACTATGTAAACAAAGACAGAAAGAAAAAAGGTTTAGAACCTTTGTTTGAAGAGGATATACAGAAAGATGAAACAACAGTAGGTAAAGAATTTCAAGCTGCCATAGCGGGGGCAGGTGCAAACATATTTGAAGGTCTTGCTAATATATTAACCATCCCTGTTGATTATACTTTTGATACTAGTTTTACCAGAAAGTTAAATGATGTAGCTAGAGAGTTTGTAACCGAACACGGTAGTCCTAAAACTTTAACTGGTGACATTACTAGAATAGGAGTTCAATATGGTTTACCCAGCACATTAACTTTAAAACTTGTAAATCAAATACCTAAACTAGGTAACATACGTAAATCATACACAGGATTTAGAAAAGCATTATCTAATATAGAAAACAAATTTTTAAGAAGATCAGCTAAACTAGGTACGAGTATAGCTAGAAGATCTGGTCAAGGTGGTTTAGCTTTAGGAGCAGCTGATGCATTAGTTGCAGAACCAGATAGACCAACATTATTTTATCAACCAGTAAGTGAAGAAGGCAAGACAGGTAAAGATTTAGCTGCAGCTAGATTTATAAACAAAGTTAAGTTTGGTCAAGAAGGTGCAACATTTGGTGTTGGATTTGCATTAGCAGGTAAAGCATTACCTATTGGTGCCAAATATGGATTATATAAGCCTGGAGCTTTTGTATTAGGTATAGGAGCTAAAGCAGCTGATACTGTAATTAAACCCGTATCAAAAGTTGCTGCACGAATACCTGGTATACAAGTTCCTTTTCAAATAGCCAATAGAGGTGGTGAGTTATTAGTTAAAGAATTAGGCACAAGAGTTGTATTACCTGCATTTGGACAAACGGTAAAAGGGTCGTGGACTGCTAAACTACCAGACTTTGCAAAGTGGAGAACTTTTTCAACAGAAAGTTCTAAACCACTAGAGGCATCATTAAAAAGATTAGATAACAAACTAGCTTATTTAAGATCTATGGGTCCTCAAACTGGTCAACAATATTCATTAACCACAGCAGCAAGACAAGAAATTAAAAGAGCTGCAAGAAGAACAGAAAAATTATTAGAGAGTATAGAAAAAAGATCTTACAGATTAGCTAAATCTTTTGAGGGTAGATACAACAAGGGAATACAAAACTCTAAAGCTAGTCAAGAATATTATTTAGATGGTGTATTAGAATTTTTAAAAGGACAGAAAACTTTAGCTGCTTTACCTAAAGATCTACAAGTTACAGCAAGAGCTTTAAAAACAGATATGGATAAGATTAGAAAAACATTTGGTGATTTATTACCATCAGGTGATTTAAGAGATGCTGTTCTTAAAAATGTAAAAGGTTATATGAGAAAGTCTTTTGCTATATTTGAAAACCCTGGATACGCTGTTTCTGAAACTTCGCCTTTATTTAAAAAAGCACAACAGTTTGCTCTTAATTTAATTAATGGCAAAGGTGGTGCAGTTTATAGAGTGCAAGCTAAAAAAGTTTATGGTGGTTCTGGAGTCTCTGTTGGTAGAGCTAGAGAACTTCAAGCTAAAGAAATGGTCAGAGAAATATTAAGATTAGGTAAAGTTGATAAGTATGACCCTATAAGAAATTTAAATGACATAGGAAAACTTATAAGAATGAAAGACTTTATAGCAACAGGTGAAGAATTACCTACAGTAATTAAAAATCTATTAGGTCAACAAAACAATTTAAGAGCACAAGTAATGACAACCATTTCTTCAATGTCTACACAAACTACTAATAAACTTTTATTTGATAGATTGGCCAAAGTTTTAACCAACGAACGTGTTTTGTTTACATCAGAAGAAGCTGCAAAGCGAGCAGGTATTTCAAACCCTGTAAGAATATCAAATGCACAGGGACTTGGAGCCATGAAGTCATTATTAACAGATATTAAAAAACCTTTATATGGTGCATCTGATTTAGTTGAAGCTATTACATCATCCAAAGGACCCTTAGACGCTTGGTTAACAAATGGTGTTTACAAAAATTTATTACAATTAAAAACAGGAGTGCAGTATGGTAAGACTGTATTATCTCCAGAAACACAAGTTAGAAACTTTTATTCTGCAATGATGTTCCCTCTTGCAAGAGGAGTTCTTGGTGGCAGAGCTTCAGCAACAGATGCTATTGCTATGGTGGCTGATGATATTTTTAATGCAGGTAAAGGTGATGCTAAAGCAGAATTAAGATTACTAGCTAATATTGATGAAGGTATTAAATACGGTGTTCTAGATGAAAACATTGTAGCGTCAGAACTTCAAGCAGTTTTGAGAGAAGTTAGAAATGGTAGTATTGAAACTGTAGAAGGTTTAGCTAAATTTTTAGAAAAAAATCCATTCACAGAAAAGGCAGCAAGACTATATGCTGGAGGTGATAACGTTTGGAAATGGTTTACATATAATTGGTATAAGTCTTTTACAAAAGATTTATTTAAAGGTGATGTAGCAAACGCAAGAAAATGGTTTAGAGATATAGCCGGTAGAGAAATGTTAGATACTACACTAACTGGTGGTAAAGTAGATATTGATGAAGCTATTAGACAAGCAGCTTCATGGTACACAAGAAATACAATTCCAACTTACAGTAAAGTTCCAATAGCTATTCAAGCTTTAAGAAGAACACCTTTTGGTAACTTCGTATCTTTCCCTGCCGAAATGTTAAGAACAACATTTAATAATTTAACAATATCAACTAAAGAAGCAGCTTCTACAAATCCTGAGTTGAGAGCTATGGGAATAAGAGGATTACTTGGTTTGTATACTGTGTTAGGTGGTGCCTCCATGGGTATTAAAGGATTGTATGGATCTATTACAGGAATAGGTGATGAAGAAATTAATTTATTTAAACAATACTTTGCACCTCCATACCAAGCTAATTCAAATATATTAGCATTAAATAAACCTGACAAAGGTAAATTTAAAGTTGTAGATTTATCAGATTTTATTCCACAATCTGTAGTAATAGAACCTATTGAGGCTATCTTTACAAAATTAAGAGAACAAAAATCTTTAGGGGACACAGATGTTTTAGAAATTTTCTTTGGTAAAAATGGACCTGTTAGAACTTTCTTTCAATCATATTTAACAACACCTATTGGTTTTGAACCTTTTATAGATGTAGTTAGAGGAGAAACAGACACAAGAAAAAAAATATGGAGTAAATCAGATACTCTTTATGAAAAAGGTGAAAAATCTCTTATGCATATTTTAAATGTATTAGAACCTGGTATTGTTACATCTAGTCAAAAGTTTTTTGATGCCATTACAAAACAACCTACACCAACAGGTGTGGTAAGAGAAACAGGAGATGTTATCATCGGTGCGAGCACAGGTTTAAAACCTTACAATGTAGATATTAAAGAATCTTTAGATTACAAAATATCTGAATTTACACGAATTAGATCAGATGTATTTAGAGCAGAAGATTTTTATAAGTTTAAAGATATTAGAGCTAGAGGTGGAGATGTGATTGTAGAAGAATTTATAGACATACAGCGTGAGGCTTTTAGATTACAAAAAGATATTTACAACGCCATACAAGCAGCTAAAGAATTTGGTTTAACTGATAGAGATATTAAAAAAATATTTAAAGCTAGAAAAGGTATTAGTTCCAAAACGATTAGAAATATTATGAACGGTAAGTTTACACCAGTTAACTTCTCTGAACAAAGATTTAAGAAAAAATTAGATGTGATTAAGAAAAGAGAAAAAGAATTAGATTTTGATTATGATCTAGATAAAAGATTTGTATTTCCTAAATCTAAAATGAAAAGAGTTATTAGAAGACTTAAAAAAGATAGCTTTGATAAGCCTTTCTATTATGACAGACCAAAAGACGATAGAAGAAGTAGTTTACCTGCGGTTGAACCAAGTAATGTTGGTCTAGCCTCAATAAGAACTACGCCAAGAATAAAAACACCACCACTACCTAAACAACCAACACCAGTGGTGCAAACAACTGTAAACAACCTAGTGCCAAACACAGGCTTGACAGCATCTGAAACAGCACTATTATCGCCCGACGAACAAGCGATAAGATTAAAACAAAGAGGTATCGGTTAAGTATGGACATGAAACCAAAGACAACAAGAGAACATATATTATCCCTGTATGGACACATATCAGGAGTGAAAAAGAATTTAACTCACGTACACAAAGATGTAGATAAATTGGGCGGCAAGATAGATAAAATCTATTGGGTTCTTTTGACTGTTGCGGGAACTGCAGTACTCTTTGTTTTAGAGAGGATGTTTGGATGAAATTAAGTTTAAACTTTTCTTTAAAAGAATTAACTGCTTCGCAGACAGCGGATCGTAAAGGTATTGATAATACACCCACAGAAGAACATATAGAAAATTTAAAATTACTTTGTGAAAATATTTTACAACCAACTCGTGATGAATGGGGCATTATAAGCGTGTCCTCGGGCTATAGATCACCAGAATTATGTTTAGCAATCGGCAGCTCTGAACGATCACAACACGCACGTGGCCAGGCGGCAGACTTCGAATGTCATCGTGTAGATAACAAGATGCTATTTGAGTGGATTACTAATGAGCTAGATTACGACCAAGCAATTTTAGAATTTTATAATGGCACACCCGATAGTGGTTGGATTCATGTATCTTATAACAAAGATGGTAATCGTAAACAAAAACTACGAGCATTCCGTAACGACGCCGGTAAGACTCAATACGAAGAGATTTAGCTTATGAAAAATAGTCTTCTGGTGCACAAGCACTTAATCATTCGCGCCGAGGCTAGTCGACCACCGACAGATGAAGAATATCTCAAAAATTGGATGATAGATTTTATAGAGTCTATAGATATGAAAATATTTATGGGTCCTTATGTAAAGTATTGTACCATGGATGGTAACAGAGGTATTACAGCTGTAGCAATTATAGAAACCTCACACATAGCAATGCATATATGGGATGAACCTAAACCTGCGTTAATGCAAATGGATGTTTATTCTTGTGGTGAATTTGATCACACTGATATTTGTAAAAAATTAATGAGTGATTTTGATATTCATAAAATAGAATACAAATATTTAAATAGAGAAACAGGACTTGTAGATCTTTAATCTTCAAGTTTAGTTAACTCAACCTCTACTAACTTCCACCTACCGTTCTCTTGTTTTACCCATTTATGTTCTCGACAAAACTTAACCCATTCTTTATGTAATTTAAGTTTTTCTTCATATGTTAATTTTTCTTCTTCTTTCTTTTTCATACCCTATTATACCACACACACTTTTTCAAAAGGCTCTAGAAGTGAGCAAAGTGAATTAAGGCAAAAAATAATTGTTGTGGCAGTAGGTGAAAAAAAATTAAAAAAACGTTTTTTTAATTATTTTGGTTCGTGTCCTCCACATATATAACCAATAACTTTTTTACCATTCCATCTATGTTTGTAATGATTTTGTCCTGGTTTGGGATTTTTTTTTAAAGTGATTACTACATTCTGATGATACCAACTACTACAAACTAGTGCGTTTGAGTCATGCCAGTTAATACCGTCACGTCCATTATAATCTTCTCTTGTATTTGGTATTTCAAATGTATGCATTTCTATTTTACCAAATAGTGTAAGAGTTAATAAAGTTATCATCACAATGTTTTCCATGATTTATTTTCTATCATCATGCCAGCGTTCGTTAATTATAATTAGCTGCTATAGATATTCTTTCTACATTTTTACTTTTAAAAGGAAATACCCAATGCGCTAAAAAAGAAGGAAAAATAAACATGTCTCCCTCTTTAGGCATTGTTGCCCACATGTTATTAAGATCACGTTCTTGATATTCTCCATATCTAAATACTAAATGACCAGGACCTTCACCTGTGCCTTCAAATTCATTAAGTTCGGTTTTTAATTCTTTAGGAATTTTTAAAAAAATTACAGAAGAAAATCTACAACCAGGGTGTACATGAGGGGGATTAAAATCTCCTGCTTTCATATAATTAACCCAAGCCACTTTAGTTTGTATAGATTTTAATTCTTTAAGATAAAAGTCTTTATATAACTTTTGATAGAGTTCTAATTGAGGTTTAATAATGTTTCCATAATCTGTAACATTTAAAAGATATTCATCTTTAAAATGGCCTGCTAACATTTTATTATGACTTATTTTTTTATTACAAATCTTTTTTAAATTTTTAAGTTGATCTTTTGTTAGATTAGTACCAACCAAAAGCGGTCCAAAGTATGGAAAAAAATAATTAAATTTATTCTCTATCGTCATGCCACCTTTCATTTATTTTAATTGCCATCCAGATAGCAATAGGAATACAGAATATAAAGGTTAGTTCCATAGACCTTTTAACTGAAAATCCAAAATAATGATTTAATACTGTGGTTATTAATATGGGTGCACATGCTCCCACTAACATGAGTATTACTATCCTTATATAAAACGGGTATTTCATATCCAATCTTGAACTGTATCACCCATTACCGTGGATGCAATGTTAATTTTTTTTCTTAGTGCTTTAATAATTTTTTCGTCAACAGTTTTTTTAGCTATAAGATCTACATAAGTTACAGGTTTGTGTTGGCCTATTCTATGTGCTCTGTCTTCTGATTGTAATCTTTTTTCTAAATCGTAACTATTAGAATAGTAAATTACATTACTAGCAGCAGTAAGAGTTAGTCCATATCCTGCAGTCTGTGTATTACCTACAAAATATTTAACTTTAGATTTAGGATCTTGAAATTCTTTAATGGCTTTTTGTCTATCTTCAGAAGATACTTCTCCATAATATTGAACCACACATCCCTCATCATATTCTTTTTCCAAAGCTTCAGTAATTTCTTTTATATCGTGCACATAGTTAGCCCAGATTATAACTTTACCTTCCATTTCATCAATAACATCAATAAGTTCTTCGATACGATTATGTTTAAAATTAGTTATCTCACCATCATCAGATTTTAAATGACCACAAGTTATTTGATGCAACCGCATCAGTTGTGTTAATACGTGAGGAGCTGTAGCCATCTTACCTTTTAGTTGAGCTAGAGCTGCGGATTTCATAGTTGCATAAGCTTCATTTTGTTCTTTAGTTAATTCTACAACTCTATTCATGTAGATTTTTTTAGGTAAGTCTAAGCAATCTTTCTTTTGTACACGATAAGAAAACTCTTTTAATATCTCTTCTAGTTCATCTAATCTTTGATAAGATCCCACTATCTGCACTCTTCTACCACCAAAATTTCTATCTATCATAACAGCATATCTATTTCTAAATGTATAATAAGATACGTGACCTAACAGATCTTCATCTAAAAAAGCACATTGACTATATAAATCTAAGGGTGATTTAGTTACAGGAGATCCTGTAAGGATACGTCTGTATTGTGCATGTTTACCTAACAATAATATATTTTTAGTTCTTTTAGCTGATGGATTTTTAATAGTGGTAGACTCATCCACAACCATAATAGTTTTATGAGTTCTTAAAAATTTATATGCAAACTCCACACCTTTTTTTGTGCTGAATGCTTCAACATTCATAATAAGGATGTGAAGGTCTAAGTCTGATTCAAATAATTGTTGATACTCTTTATCCTTTGCTTTGGATGTTGTTGCAGTCCATAGTACCATTTTGGGTTTTATGTGGTCAACTAAATGATTTGGTATTTCTTGAGACAACCAGTTGGTGTAAACGCCTTTTGGTGCTATAATCAATGCCCCATTTATTTTACCTTTATCATAAAGCATAGACATATTATCAATCAACACTTTTGATTTACCTGTACCCATCTCCATAAAATAGCCATACTCTTTTTTATCCCATGACTTTTTTAAAGCAGTAAGCTGATGCTTATATGGTGTCGTTTTAAATTTGTAATTCATATTCTTTCTACTTGACATCTATATAGGAAGATATATATCTGTGTCAAGAGAATAATAGAATGAAGAATAAAATTTTTGAATTATATAAACCAAATTCTTTAAGAGAGTTTTTAGACTTTCACAAAAACAATCCTGAAGAAAAATTTGTATATGTGTTACAGCACCCGCCTGCAAATATAAATATATTAGGTGCATCTGACTTTGGTTATCTTGTAATCTGTTTGCCTAACTATGGCCCAGATTCACAAATAATATTCTCATCAAGTCCATTTGTTTTTAAGATGCAAAAAAATTTAAGAGATTTTAGAAAACAAGATTATGTATTGCTCACAGGTGATCCAGCTATTATTGGTATCTCTTGTGCAATCGTTTGTGATAAAACAAACGGAAAGTTTAACCTTCTCAAATGGGATCGAAGAGAGGCTAAATATTATCCAATAAATTTCGATCTCTATCAGAAAGGATAACAATGAGTACAAAAATAAAAACATATACAGGCAGTGGTGCATTTGACGTAAGAAGTGAAATGTTAAAAGATACTAAAGACATGCTTGATAATGTAGAGATAACAGATATTGCACAACAATGTGTGTTATTAAAAAAGAAAGAAGATGAGGTAGCAGAACTAGAAGATAAACTCAAAGCTAAAAAAGAAGAGCGTGATGATATTAGTTCTAGAGTTATACCTGAACTTCTACAAGAACAGGGATTATCAGAAATAAAACTTGCAGATGGCAGTAAGGTTTCTGTAAAAAAAGAATTTAGGGCTACTCTACCAAAAGATGATTTGACTAGAGAAGCTGCCTATCAATGGCTTCGTGACCAAAACTTAGGTGACATTATTAAAAACAATGTGACTGTTAGTTTTGGAAAGGGAGAAGATAACAAGGCGAACCAATTGGTGGACCTTGCGGTTGCTAATGGTTTTACTCCACAACAGAAATCTGATGTGGCGTGGAATACATTGACAGCCCTGTATGAGGAGCGTGTCAAGGCCGGCCTTGACATGCCTTCTGATGTCTTTCATCTTTGGATAAAAGACAAAACAAAAATAAGTCGGAAAAAATAATGGAGGATGAATAATGGCTAATGAAATAAAAGCTAAAGAAAACGGATCAGTTGCGTTGTTTGGTAACGATCTGCAAAAAGGTTTTGAAAACATGACGCAAGAAGATATGGCGTTACCGTTTATCAGAATCTTGGGACAGCTATCACCACAGGTAACTGAAGGTGATGCAAAGTTTGTAGAAGGTGCCAAACCAGGTATGATCTACAATACTGTTACCAACGACTTGTTCGATGGTAAAAAAGGTATCAAGGTTATACCTTGTTACTATAAGAAAGACTATCCGGAATGGTCTGACAGAGGTGATGGGCCAGGTGCTCCTGTGGCTACACACTCACCAGGCAGTCCGGTTATCCAAACAGGTAAAAGAGATGGCTCTAAAATTAGATTACCAAATGGTAACTATTTAGAAGAGACTGCTTATTACTATGTGATGGTAGAAACAGTGACAAGTGGGTATATGCCAGCGTTGATTACTATGAAATCAACACAGTTGAGCGTCAGTAAAAAATGGAATTCAATGATGAAGTCTGTTCAAATTGACGATGGTAAAGGCGGATTTGCTGTACCTCCTATGCATGGGGTAGTTTACACTCTTCAATCAAATCTACAAAAGAACGATAAAGGTTCTTGGTATGGTTGGGTTGTAACTATGGACCGAATCATGGGACAAAAAGATAAGACTTTGTATTTAAGTGCAAAGGACTTTTCAGGGAATGTCTCAAAAGGCAACGTGCAAACAAAGGCTGATGTGGAAGAGACGTCAGATACTAAAACTCCGTTTTAGTTTTAGAAGGGGCCGCAAGGCCCCTTTTACATTTACAGGTAAAATAAAATGAAGTTTAAAAGTATATTTGAAGGTTTAAAAATTGCATATGGACAATACCAAAAAGGTGAAAGAGGAGAAAACGGTAAACAAAAAGGAAAAGCATTTATCGTTAGAAAACAAATCACCGACGATCTATGGAAGAATCATATCGAAGGTAAAGGCCCTGCACTTGGAATTATCCCAATTACCGAGTCCAATACTTGTAAGTGGGGCTGCATTGATATTGATGAGTATAATCTCTCTCATAGTGATCTTATATCTAGGATCCGAGATTTTGGTTTCCCCTTAATAGTATGTCGCTCTAAATCAGGAGGAGCACATGTATTTTTATTTACAAGAGAATTTATATCTGCTGCTCTCATGCAGCAAACTCTCAAACGAATTGCAAAAGTTTTAGGATATGAAGGTTGCGAAATCTTTCCTAAACAAACAGAAATACTTGTGGAACGTGGGGACACAGGTAACTTCTTAAACTTACCCTACTACAATGGAACGAAAGGATTACGATATGCTATCAACGATAGTGGCTCCTCGTGTACACTTGAGGAATTTTATAAGCTCTATGATGTTTGTGCGTGCACAAGGCAAGAAGTGGAGAAAATTAAAGTTGAAGAGAAAAAAATAGAAGAGGCTTTTCCTGCGGGACCACCTTGCTTAAATAAACTGGCATCAGTTGGTTTTGGTGAGGGGTCTAGAAATAATGCATTATTCAACATAGCTGTTTATTATAAACAATCACATCCTGATAGTTGGGAAGATAAAATTGTAGAAGCTAATTTAAAATATATGGAACCGAAGTTAAGTAATAGTGAGGTTCAACAATTAATTAAATCTGTAAATAGAAAAGGCTACGATAAGTATAGATGTAAAGACGCACCAATCAACGCGGTTTGTCAATCGGGTTTGTGTAGAACAAAACGTTTTGGTGTAGGCTATGGTGAAGAAGAAATGCCTGTGTTAGGTAATCTTACTAAATACAAATCCACTCCACCTCAATGGTTCTTAGATGTAAGTGGAACGCGGATCGAATTAAAATCAGAACAATTATATAGCCCACCTTTGTTTGCATTAGCATGTTTAGATCAAGCTAACCTGGTTGTGCCTGTACCAAAAGCAAAAGATTGGAAACAATATTTTTTAAAACCTATGATGCAAAATTTACAAGAAGTAGAACCATTAGAATCTTTAGATCCTATGAACCAATTAATTGGACTGTTACAAGATTGGACAACAAACAGACAATCAGCAAGAACTATAGATGACGTATTAAACAAACTACCATTTACGGACGAAAACAAAGAATTCACATATTTTAGAATGGATGATTTTTATGCGTTTTGTAAAAAGAATAATTGGGATGTAGATAAAATAAAGACAGGTAATTTAATAAAAAGACTTGATGAAACTTTTGTTTCAGAAGAAAGAGTTAGAATAAAAAAACAACAACCTAGACTAATAAAAATAAAAACAATGAGAGCGATGGAAACATCTGTATCAAAAGTACAATATCATAAGGAGGCTTTTTAATGGCAATTTATGCAGATTGTAAAAGTAAAAGAGAAGCTAGATTAAGATGGAGAAAAAGTCCTAAAGGAAAGGCTTGGGACAAAGCTTACTACCAACGACCTTATGTTCAAGCTAAACGAAAAGCAAAAAAATTAATGAGAAAACAAAATGAAAACAATTATATTGGGACCGCCTGGAACGGGTAAGACTACTACATTATTAAATTTAGTAGATCAGTTTATACAACAAGGCGTAAGACCAAAACAAATAGGATACTTTTCTTTTACTAGAAAAGCAGCAAGAGAAGCAGCAACAAGAGCAGCTGAAAAGTTTGGCCTTGATGCAGAGAAAGATTTAGAAAATTTTAGAACTTTACATTCGTTTGCATTTCAAAGATTAGGAATGACAAAAGAAAAAATGATGACAGCAGAAGATTATCGAGAGTTTGGTAAGATGGTAGGTATACCTATTAAGACAGGTAAACATTCAGATGAAGATGGTACTTTTAATTCAGACAATGAATATCTTACTATTATGAATACAGCTAGAGTTAAAAGAATGGATTTGTTAGAATACTATGATTCTAGACAAAACATATTAGATATAGAAAGAGATACACTTTATTTATTATCTGAAGAATTAAAACGATATAAAAAAGAAAAAGGTCTAAAAGATTTTACAGATTTATTAGAAGATTTTATTAAACAAGAAAACAAACCAAACTTTGAAGCTTTGTTTATAGATGAAGCGCAAGATTTATCTTTAATACAATGGGAGATGGTTAGATCTATGTGGGCTAATGCTAAAAAAACTTACATAGCTGGTGATGATGATCAAGCTATATTTAAATGGGCTGGAGCTGACGTAGATCATTTCATAGCATTAAAAGAAGAAGTTAATGATATTAAAGTATTGGATCAATCATATCGAATACCTGGTGGACCAATACATGAATTGTCACAAAAAATAATTAATAAAGTACAAAATAGATTTGATAAGAATTATAAACCTAGAACTCAACAAGGTATCTTGCGTAGATATTCTGATATTACACAAGTGGATATGTCTAAAGATAATTGGTTGGTATTATCATCAGCTAATCATTTTCTTGATGATGTAAAAGAAGTTTGTGAATTAAGAGGATGGTATTATCAACACAGGGGTATGAACTCTGTGCCATTAAAACTTTTAATAGCTTTAAATAATTGGGAGAGATGGCGTAAGAAAGATGCAATACAAGGTGCTACAAATTTATTGGGTCCTATTGAGATAAAAAATATATATGAATATCTTGGATCAAATGTGTCACCAGGTTTTAGAACAGGTAAACTTTTTCATTCTGAAGAAAAATACACATTAAAAGAATGTATGGAGAAGTATGGATTACTTACAGATAAAGTTTGGTATGAATCTTTTGATGGTTTAGATACCATCACAGAGAACTACATTCGTAACATGCGGGCGAATGGAGAACAGATAAACAAAAATCCGCGTATCATTATGTCAACAATACATGGAGCGAAAGGAGGCGAAGCTGATAAAGTTTTGCTTATGCAAGATCTTACAAATGCAGCGCTAGAAACTATGAGTTATGATCCAGACGAATTACATAGGTTATTCTATACTGGAGCGACGAGAGCGAAGCGCGAATTGCACGTGTTAGATCCAAAGAACTTTGATCGAGCTTATATTTTATAATGGATGAAAACAAAAACGATAGATATATGTTTGCTTATATTGCTGGTCTTATTGATGGGGAGGGTTGTATTACATACACACAACAACTCCAACATCGTAAAGGAAAGCCCAGAGCCTACAAGTACTGGAACATACGAATTGAGGTAGCGATGACACATAAAGAAACAATAGAATATTTACATGAAGCACTTGGGTGTGGACATGTTAATATCAGACCAAAGATGTCTCATCAAAACTTTGATCAATGGCGTTGGCGATGCAGCCACAGAGATGCATTAGAGGTTGCAAAAGCTATAGAACCATTTTCAAAAACAAAAAAGAATAAATTAAGAGAGGTGATAAATCATTATGAAAAGTCTTAAGAAACAAATTGGAGGACGACACTATCAAAATTTTGTCATTCAGCCAGCAGAGTTTATAAACAAGAATAGGTTGCAATTTGCAGAGGGGAACGCTATAAAGTATATATGTAGGCATCCTCACAAAGGAGGCATACAAGATATAGATAAAGCTATACATTATCTAGAAATGGTAAAGGAGAGAGACTACAAGTGAGAAGTACACAAATACCCCTATTTACCCCTGAAACAGAATGGGTCATGCCAGATGAACTAAAAGATCTGCGCGGAGCCAAAGAAATAGCAATAGATTTAGAAACTAACGACCCACTCTTGAAAGAGTTAGGCTCTGGTAATGTAACTGGAAAAGGGCACATTGCTGGCGTTGCGGTGGCCGTAGAAGGCTGGTCAGGCTATTATCCTATACACCACGAGCAAGGTGGTAATATGGACAAAAATCTGGTGTTAAACTGGTTAAAAGACTTGTTTAAACAAGAGGATACAACCTTCATTTTTCACAATGCTATGTACGATATCTGTTGGTTAAGGTCAGCAGGACTGACCATAAAAGGACCCATAATGGACACGATGATAGCAGCATCTTTGATAGACGAAAACAGAATGAGCTATCAGTTAAATGCCTTATCTAAACATTACGTTGGTATAGGTAAAGATGAAAAAATTTTATTAGAAGCAGCAAAAGAGTATGGATTAGATGCTAAAGCAGATATGTGGAGATTACCACCAATGTTTGTAGGTCAATATGCAGAGCGTGATGCAGAAGCAACTTTAAAACTTTGGCAAAGATTAAAAGTAGAATTATACAATCAAGAATTAATGGATGTATTTAACTTAGAAACAAAATTATTTCCATGTCTTGTTGATATGAGATTTAAAGGTGTAAGAGTTGATTTAGAAAAAGCACAAAATATTAAACAAAATTTAATTAAAAGGGAAGAAAAAATTATACAAAATATAAAAAAATTAACTGGTGTTGACGTAGAAATTATGGCAGCCAGATCTATAGCAAAAGCCTTTGATAAGTTAAAACTTCCATACGATAGAACAGAAAAAAGTAAAGAACCAAGTTTTACAAAAAACTTTTTACAGAACCATCCACATGAATTAGGAAGATCAATAGCTGAAGCAAGAGAATTAAACAAAGCTCACACTACATTTATAGATTCAATAACCAAACATGCAGTTGATGGTAGAATACATGCAGACATAAATCAAATTAGATCAGACCAAGGTGGCACGGTTACAGGTAGATTTAGTATGAGTAATCCAAACTTACAACAGATACCCGCAAGACATCCTGAACTTGGTCCAATGATTAGATCTATATTTATTCCAGAAGAAAAACATGTTTGGGGTTCATTTGACTACTCACAACAAGAACCAAGAATTTTAGTACATTACGCAAAACTGCAGAATTTGGACGGAGTTGATGAAATTGTAGACGCATACAACGCTGGAGACGCTGATTTCCATCAGGTCGTGGCCGACATGGCAGGCATAGAACGGAAGCAAGCCAAGACGATTAATTTAGGTCTTATGTATGGAATGGGTAAAAATAAATTGATGGCAGAACTAGGATTGATGAAAGAGTCAGCAGAAAAATTAATTAGACAATATCATACCAAAGCTCCATTTGTAAAAAAACTAATGGACAATGTATCTCGTAAAGCAAACGACAGAGGTAAGATCAGAACTTTATTAGGACGTGCATGTCATTTTGATTTATGGCAACCAGTGCAATTTGGTGTCTTTAAACCTTTACCACTTGAACAAGCAAGAAAAGAATATGATGAGCCATTAAAACGTGCGTTTACATACAAGGCATTAAATAAATTAATACAAGGATCTGCGGCTGATATGACAAAAAAATCCATGGTAGCTCTTTATGAAAATGGTATAATACCACACATACAGATTCATGATGAAGTAGATATTTCTGTTGAGTCTGATGTTAAAGCAGAAGAAATAATTAAGATTATGGAAGCTGCTGTTGAATTAAAGGTTCCTAATAAAGTTGATTATGAAAAGGGGGCTAACTGGGGTGAAATTAAGTAATGGCATATTTAAATGCAAACATACCGGCGACATACGCCCAAATAAGAAAAGAATATCTCTATGATCTTAAAAAACATCATGGCGAAGTTGAAGACTGTATTATCTTTGGTCTTACGAGTATGGGCGGGAGGGCTATACTTTTTCACGCTATTATGGGTAATGGTGCAATCTTTTATCGCCTACCTATTAGCGCGTTTATTCAACAAGGATATAGACCAGAAGACGTTCCCAAGCGACGTCTTGATGAATTGGAGCTTTGGAATTCTTTCTCTTATTATCCTACTGTTATTACTTGGAATATTTTAAGTGCAGCCTCTGGTAAATACATTGGTAAAGATAAAAAATGGCACCACGGTAGATATCTATTTACCGTTGACTGGGCTCACCCAGATGGTAATATACTAGATACTGACCATTCAGAGATTCCGCACGAACATAAGTGCGCTCACATAATTGCTCTTGATGATGGCAATTTTGCAGCACAACCAAACAATAGATGTATATGGGATTTACCTTCTTTCACTGTGAAAGACAACATCCCTGATTGGAAAGTGCAAACTAACGAGTGGAACGTTGAAGACACAGGTAAGTGGAAAACAGAAGATACTGATAGTTTCTTCTATGAAATTGAGGAAAAAAAAAATGAGTGAAAAATTTATAAATCCGATATGGGCTTGGATTAAAAAGATCTGGAGAAAAATAACCAACTTTATATCAAAAAAATTTGATTAATTCTTAACGCGCGTATAAGATAGGGTGATAACGGGAGACTGATATCACCCGCTAATAATATGAAAACAATACCCGACGCGATAAGCGACATAAAAAGGTTTACGAGAAGAGCGATAGATATACCATTATCTTGGATGGAACACATTGGTAGTAAAATGAATGTGTATGCCTGGAACAAGAGATGGAGAAACAGAGAAAAAGGCTATGGCTACAGAAACAAAAACTTGTAAAAATTGTTACCACGAGTGCCATTGTGATGGAGACTTACACGCAGACGAATACGGTGTTTGTGTTTGTGAGGAATGTAAATGTTAATTAGGGAGTTTAGTTATGAGATGGCTAAAAAAACTATGGAACCGTTACGTGAATTGGTTATTTAATGAGCACAAAAAATATGAAAAAAAGTAAAAGTAAATTAGATTGGTTCAAAAAAAATATAGTAATTGTGCCTGTTGTAGGAGCAATCCTAGCCGGAACTTTTACATCTGTTAGATATGTATTGACTATGACAGATACTATTCAAGTTAATAAAGAAATATTAGAAACTGTAACACAAGATTTAGCACTTCAAAAAGAAGTACTTGCTGATATTAAAAATAGATTAGCAAGAGCAGAAGCAACATGGGATATGGCAGAAAATATATTCCAACAACTAGCAGACCAAGTAAGAAGACATGAATACGATATTAAAGACCTTTCTCGTTAATTTAACGTGGATATTATTTTTCTTGTTTGTGGTGACATCATCAGCACAAGCACGTAACGAATATTTAAACGACGGCACAAATACGTGTGATCAAGGTAGCTGGGAAGCCTATACAGAAGTTAGACAGCATGAATATAAAAGTGGTAATAATGATGAATCACAAAACCAAACACTAGGTTTTAGATTTAGAAAATCTATTGGCGCTGTATGTGATGAAGAGTTTGCTGAAGAGCAAAGAAAAAAACAAAAAATAAAAACACAATTAGAATTAGTAAAAGAATGTAAGAGAGTGCCTAGAATTAACCCACCACCTGTAGAATTTGCTGAATTAATTAACATGTGTATGAAGTTAGGGGTCATGTCTACTGCTAGTTTTGATGACAGACCTGACGATAGCATTAGTTACTGGACTGTGTTAAAAGATGGTTGGAAAAAAGAAAACCCGGATAGACCGGTATTTGAAGGACAATAATGGCAAACAAACCACTAAAAATTAGCGAAGAGGCTGCTGTGCAAATGCCTATGAAGACGGTTGCCAGTTTGATCGCGATGGTCGCCATCGGAACGTGGGCTTATTTTGGCCTGCACGAAACACTAAATTCACACTCAACACAATTAGAATTAATATCAAAAGACCTAGAACAAAATACAGAGTTTAGAATTAAATATCCAAGAGGACAATTAGGTAAATCATCTGGTGAGGCGGAGCTCTACATGTTGGTAGAGGATCTTTACAAATCTGTAGATCGTTTGAATAAAGCTATTGAAGATGGTATGCACAATAAAGTTAATATTGAATTCTTACAAAAACAAGTAGAGAAAGCTACTGTAGATATTGAAAGATTAAAAGATCGACAAAGAGAATTTGCAAACGGAGGAAAACACTAATGGTTGAAACAGTTGTAGCATTATTGATGTTTATTAACGGAGAGATCAAAGAACATAGAATACAAGAAAATATGGCGGTCTGTTTACGTGGTAAGAGAGTTGCAGAGAGAGATTATAATCCAAGTGTTAGCTATAAATGTATAAAATCTAAAGCTGAAACGGAGATTTATCTTGGCCAAAAAAGTATTAAAAAAATTATTCTCGACTAAAAGAAATCCGGTAGCACGACAATTAAAACACTTTACATCCAAAGTTATACCTAATAAAAAAAGATATGTCCGAAAAAGAAAACTGGAAAAGCAAAATATTGGAGACTGAAATTGTATCAGGACATTGTCCTGAATGCGAGATGTATACTATTTTAGTTGGTCTAAACAGATCCTTTTATAGATGTACTAACTGTGGGCACGATGTTGAGCAATGGGTAAATGGTGTGATTAAATACATGAAGGTGAATAAAGACACCAAGATAACTTTGATCAACGATGGCCAGAGCTAAAGGTTTATACGCAAAGGTAGCCCACGTACCTGTTTTTCACAAAACTTCAATTGGACGTAGACCTAGTTTACAAAAAATGAACAAAGGTAAACGAAGGTCGTACAAAACTTACCGTGGCCAAGGGCGTTAGTGTTTTGGAACTTTATTATATTTCTCTTTTGGATTGATATAATATTATTTTTAATTTTAGGAGTAGGAATTTTCTTACATTTATTATGAAATTTATTTTGATACTATCGGTGTGTTCTTTTTTAACTGGTGAGTGTAAACCTCCAGTACAACCTCCTGTTGTATATAATAATTGGAGTGAATGTGCAGCCGATGCATCTCTTAAAAGTTTAGAATTATTACAAAAAGAAGGCAAAGATAATGTTAACAGATATAGACTAGCTGTTAAGTTTGGTTGTTATGAAGTTAATGATGTTTGACCCATTTTGAACATGTAATGTTGCCGTGAGCTAGAATGCTCACGGCAAACAAAAGGTGTGAGAAGAGGTCTTTAGAATACACTAAAATTATTTACTTGCAAGTATTGTTATTATAAGATACTTTCCCATATAAATGATAACAAAAGGTAATAATAGAAAGGATAATAATGCGTTATTCATATAAAGTAAGAGAACTAACTCCAATACCTCAAGAAGACCATTTTGAAGTTGGAGAGGCAAAACAAATGGAAGCTATGTCTTTAAAAAAATTAAGACGTAAACTTGATGCTAAAAAAGAGTATCATATAGAATATACCAACAAGAAAGGTAATTTTATATCTGCAACAGTAAAAGGAAAGGAGAGTAATTAATGGCTGATCCAGCTAAACATAAGAGCGTATCGGTACCCATAGGAGCTTGGAAGAAGGCAAACTTCTTAAAAGATAAGATAATTGATGGAACTGAATTAAGTATAAGTAAAGTAATAGAAAGTACAATTAACGAAAAGGCGAAGAAACATGGCTACAAAAACGGAAAAGCGGACTAAAATATTTTGTCCACGATGTAAGGGAAACGGTTTTTATCGAGTCCCTTATCATTTAACGAAAGAAGAAGTCCATGCTCAATGCGAAGATTGTAATAGAACTGGAGAGTTGTGGGTGGAACAACAAGTAGAACCAAAGGAACTACGAGTGAAAGGAGTAATATGACAAACAAAAAACAAATAGCTGCACTTAGACTAACGATTAAGTGGTTTAAAAAACAAATTAAACCTCGTGATTGTGGGTGGATGTATACGACCATAGATGGTCTAGAACATAGAATAGCAGAACTTAAAAAAGGAGTGAAAGGAGTATAATGAAACATAAATCAATGTCTCAAATGAACAAAGAAAAGAAAGAAAAACTAACACCAATGACAATAGAAGAGGAATACAGAAATGCAGGTGTTCCTATGCCTGATGAACTAAAATATATAGATCCATATTACGATGCACCCTACAACGGTGGTGTTGCGTATACTGAATTTGTAAAATTATTTAAAGGAACGAATGAGCGTAAAACAGATAATAAAGATTAAGAAGCCCATTGACGATAAGGATGAAGAATCTTTACCTGAAGCTTTGAGGTTTGAAGAACACACGGAAGAAGAGTATCGAGCCCATTTAAAAAAATTTTTTAAGGGGGATGAAAGAGATAAATGAAATTAGGAATAAAAGAAATAGATGACACACTCAAAGAAATATTAACTAATATTAACCCAAAAGATGGTGTTGATGTGTCTACGGTTTTGCCTGAAGTAGAACCTAATCGATATTATTGTTTTAGAACAGGTGGACCACATTTTTTTGGTAAATGTCAAAATAAAGAAAAAGTTAGAAAAGAATATTTAGAAAATATTTGGCCGTTTGTTTATCATATAAAAGGACATGGTAAAAAAATTATGACAGGTACAATTTCAAAAGGTAAAGCAGGTATAGGTTATCCTTATATAAAATTTTATCACGTAAAAGAAACTTTTACTAAACAAGATTTTAGGAAACTCATGTATAAAAAAGAGGTAGAGAGGAAAAAAGAAATACAACTTTCATTGCATAAAACTGTGGCTTTATGTTTTGCTCCTAACCCTGATCCTAAAACTAATATTGTTGTAGATCATATCAATGGTAATAGAGTAGATTATAGAATAGAAAATTTAAGATGGACAACGCCGAAAGGTAACTCCGTGGGTAATGCGGGCCAGTCCACTGATCCAGACGCTGTTTATGATATAGTCAACGAACAAACATGGTTTCATGAAAACTCTAATGCTTTTAAAGCTGGTAAGAATAAATATGAACGTAAAAGAGAACAACAACAAGAACGGCTATCTTTACTTCAAGGGTTTGAAAAAGGTTTAAATAAATGAAACACAACAACTCGTACATCTATCCGAAAACCGTTAGAAAAGAAATCGACGGAAAACGACACTATGATATTGATAATGGTAAGTGGAAGCTGCCATCGGTTACCACTATATTGTCAGCGACCCAAAGCGCAGAGAAGCGCGAATCGCTAAGAGCATGGAGACAACGAGAGGGAGAGGCTAATGCAGCGCGGATCGTTGCTACATCTGGTGCCAGAGGCACAGCGATGCACAAGATATTGGAAAAATATATATTAGAACAAGGTTATCTAGATCAGACAGAAGTTGGTAAAGAAGCACACAATATGGCCCTACAAGTCATACAAAAAGGATTGTGTAATGTTTCAGAATACTATGGGTCAGAGGCCACTTTGTATTACCCAGGACTATACGCAGGACAAACAGATTTAATTGGCTTACATAAAAATGAGTTAGCCGTAATAGACTTCAAGCAAACTAACAAACCAAAGAGACGTGAGTGGATTGAAGATTACTGCTTACAATTAGCAGCTTATACTATGGCACATAACTATGTGTATAAGACTGGTATTAGTAAGGGAGTAATTATGATGTGCAGTAAAGATAATTTTTATCAAGAGTTTATAATACAAGGACTTGAGATGAGAAGTTACATGCACAAATTTTTAAAACGCATAGATGAATACTATGATGAACTGAAAGGAAAAGATGAGTAAAGAAAAAAAAGTAGAAGAAGGGTACAATCAAGTTAACACTCCTGTGGTAACTCACATGTGTAATTTAATGCAGTGGGTTTATAGTGATCCACAAATTAGAGGACAATTTGATAAATTAGTTGTAAAGGGAGAAGAGAGAAAAGTACGTCCATTGTTTTCGGCTTTTCAGGCTTTTATAATAACAAGTGCTATGTGCATGAGAAAGCCAGGCCAAGAAAAATACAGGATAAAATCTAATGAGGAGTTAAAGGAAGCCATGGACAAAGTTATCATGTCTTTAGAAAACATACTTTTAAAACAACCCCTAAGATCAAATTTAATTAATGGTATAGATGTGTATGTTAGTAATGGCGAATTTAAAACACAACCTTTGCCTGATGAAGATGCTGAGAAGTTGTTTGAAAAGAAGGTAAATTAATGAGACTAAGAGATCTACAACAAGTATTGGGTAAGTTTACCAACAATGAAAAAGGCACAATCATATCAGATTGTCCTATATATATTGAAACCATGGATGGTAGACTTGAGGAGATTAGGAAAGTAGAACTACAGGAGAGCAAGTTAATAAACTCTCCTGAACCTTGCAGAGTCGTACTCAAAGCAGAGTCTTTGAAAAGATTCATGTCCCCAACTTTTAGACAAAGTTAAGTGAGTGTTCTTATTTTGGACACATTTTGGACACAGTTTAGACTAAAAATACAACCTATTGTGGCAAAAACATGGCGAGACTTGTGCCACTATAAGAGAAATTCTGGAGCAATTATTTTTTTTTCTATCCAAAAAAAGTACGTGGCACACGTGGCACAGGGGTGTTTTTGAGCTATAAGTGTTGGTATAAGCGAATAATAGCTGTGCCAGAGCAATTTTTTGCGGTGGCACACGTGGCACAGTATCAAAGTTGGTATTCGGCGCGCGCGACCCTTTTTGTTTTTTTTAAAACTTTTTTTGCCCAAATATTTGATTTATAATGAGATATGCCTAAGAGACGTAAAAAATCTAAATACAAGTATGCAACTATTGGTAATAAGAAATATTACTTTTACAAAATAGTTTGGCTAGATCCGTGCGGTGATGCAGGTCATGCAGAAGTAGACGAAATGAAGAAGTTAAAACCTGCAGTTATGATTTCACAGGCATATATATTTGATAAGGACAAGAAACATGTGTGGACATTTTCATCTTATGATACAGAGTCTGCTGTATTTTCTGATCGTAATTGTTTCCCTAAATCAATAATAAAAAAAATGGAAAAGATAACAATATGAAAAAACTATTAGAAAAATTTAATGTTTGGAGTTTGTATTATAGACATGAAATAGTGTGGTTTGCTATTGGATCTCTTACAACTTCTGGATTAATTATATTATTTTCAATAATACTATGAAGAATAAGACCTTGACTAAGAATATGCCATACGTAAAATGGCATGCTATACCGCCTGTAAAAGGGCCTGACTCACAAGGAGTAAAATATGGAAGTAATAAGAAAAATCCTAGCACTAGTAAAAAGCGCTTGGGTAAAAACACACGAGTTCTTTAATCGGATACAGGGATCTGTTTTGTTTCTGATTTTGGTTGTGACTCTTCTGGGCTAATATCAATTAATGTTTTATGATCATCTAGAATTTTGGCCATCTTGGCTTCCAATTCTTTTTCTGACATATTATCTAAATTACCAGACAATATAAGTTTTTGATCAACGTAAAGTCCACCGGCTTTACCTCTAGCTACTTCTGCGTTTATAGCTGCAGACCACGCACCTTTTTTCATTGCGTCATCTCTTAATTTTGCAAGCTCACCAAGGTGTCTACCAAGATTGATGTCATGTTTCTCTTGCACTTCTGCTCTTAACTCACCAATGTATTTTACTACAAGAGGAGATACTCTAGGATTACGTAATTCAGATGCAGCTTGTCTTGGTCTAGTCTTATACCCAGCTTCATATGCTGCTTCAGCAGCACTCTTTCTACCTTCGTTATATACCAATAACTCTGCAAATTTGATCTGTCGTTCTGTTAATTGCTTTGGAAGTCCCATACTTGACTTATATCGTAATCTAACGTACAAGTCAAATTGATGAAAACTTTAATAATGATATTAGGATTAATTGGTGCATCTGCAGAGAGCCCTGTTCCAGATGGAACTAGCCTAATTGTAAAACAAGTTTACAACAAGGTGTACGATGAAAGCAGAGACAAAACTATGGCGTTTACTCCGCCAGAATACCCCAAAAATAGATTGGACTAGACTAGAATCTTGGGCATCTTTTGGTGTACCAGATCTGCTTGGATATAATGATTCATGCGGATTTTTTATGTGTGAGCTAAAGGTTACGAAGACCCACAAAGTATCATTCAGTCCACATCAAAAACTATTTCACATGACCAAGACAAAACGTAATTTTATCTTACTCCAAGACACCGCTCTTGGAGTCATAAAACTTTATGAGAGTAAATCTATCCACGGTTTACTGGTAGATCACAGGGAAACACCTTCCCTCACAAACAATAATTGGGAACACTGTCAACGCTTGTTGCTTGACGTACCGCTTGACGCTTGAGGCTTGGCGTTATCCACGAATCGTTTTGAGTTGATCGCATGTAGCTTGTCGCTTGTGGCCTGGGGTTCAAAGAACCAAGAAGTGTCGCGACCTTCTCGGCGACACCACAGGTAGTGATTGTACAGTATTGAGTCTTTGTCTTTACTTTGAACTGGCATGCATCTCCTCTAGATATTCATCTAGACCTACGTTGTCCGTGAAGTGAATTTTGCAGGCATCACCCCACCAATAACCGTCGACCGTGTTGGTCTGTAAGTTCACCCAAATGTTAGGGCCGCCACCTGCAACCAGCAGCCTGGCTGATTTGTAACTGTGGTCGTTGAACGTTATCCATTCTATATCGTAAACGCCCTCACACCATGTGTGGGCATCTTCTTCGCCTTTTGTAATATCATCTGCAATGAGTCTGCATTGATATCGTAGCTGTTGTTTACAATCGTCTTTTTTTAATGCTGTCATATTATCCTTTCTACTCCAAATTCAATATAACCTTGATCTAATAAGGAAGTATCTATTTCTCCTATCCACTTCAACGATAGATCTTTTTTGCTATCATGTGGGTCAACGACTAACTTAACGGCAAAATCAGTTTCACCATCATAAGTTTTTAATTCTTTTATTAGCTCTTTAACTTTCATATTATCCTTTCTTTTTTATTATATTATCCCATAGCTTGAGGCTTGTCAAGCTTGGCGCTTGCTCACTCCCTATCACTTTCAATTTCATCATGTAAATCTTCAATAGCTAAATATAAATCTTTAGGCATAATGTATCCATACTTTGCCAAAACATTTTGTACTGCTAGTTTTATATCTGATGTACTTCTCATATTATCCTTTCTTTTCAAGCTTGACCCCAGGTCCAATTCGTCTAGTAGCTGTACACTTCTAACCAATACACCCTATGCATAGGATGAATCAAATTGGACCAGGGCTCAAGCTTGAAGCTTGACCCCAGATCTAAGATGATGGAGCCGTTGTCCGAAGACGTAGTCCAGAGCAAATCTTAGATCAGGGCTCAAGTTTGGCCAAGAGTGAGGGTGGCAAACTACCCAGACCATCTCACTCATACGCTAGTTTCACGCTTGACCCCAGAACCAATTCCGTCTGTGATTAAAAAACCACCGATGAGACGTTTATTGGTTCAGGGCTCAAGTTTTTTTAAACATGGCCCATATCAAAGCCACCACAAAA
>VTLG01016542.1_pt1 | contig 25743 bp, 26 predicted proteins | sample 4694571 | NCBI WGS metagenome assembly VTLG01 (sample SAMN12604809, study PRJNA352737) | marine metagenome | biome: ENVO:00000447; feature: ENVO:00000209|ENVO:00000569|ENVO:01000036; material: ENVO:00002151; isolation source: viral sequences binned using virsorter ...
TGCCTTAACGTGAGCCTTCCAATCATCCATTGAGTGATACATTAAATCCATCTGCTCTTCCCAAGATTTGTACTCAGGCTTACGTTTACGCTGATACTCTTTAGCATCGTAATCTGCTTTAAGCTCCACAATCATAGCTTCGATGTCAGCCTTTGGTATTACTGGTGTGTCTGCGAGCCAAGTAATCTGCCCCAAATCTTCCTCAATGACAGACACCTGTGCAGATGGATTGATTTTTAATATTGCTGAACAAATGTCATACATTGTTTTACTCCTTTAAAAGTTTATGCTCCAATTTCCCAAACTACTAAACTAGACGTACAAATACCACCTGCAGTTGCCTGTGAACTCCCTCTGTTGTGCCATACTGTTTGTCCAGTATGAGAGGCTAATCGCACTTTGAAAGTAGTTGCTGACGTTGATCCACTTGTTTTCTTATATTGCAAACCCAACCAACCCATATCTCCACCAGATTGAAACATTTCGCTGCAAAAATCTAGTGCATTAGCGGTAGAGTCTTGATACAACATAATTGAACTCCTGTATCCATCACTCCCCGGCCCCACCTTAACAAAAGCCTGAACGAGCAACGTACTATCTGTGGCAGTAGGCGTTAGAGTAGCTGTCATAATCTCTACTCCGTCCGTGTTTTGTGGGATAGAGGTGAGTCGCTGATCGATAGCGGCAGTACTGGATGTTTGAGTCGTATATAATGTTTGAACACATTGTTTCAATTTTCCACTACCACCAAATCCTGTTGCTGTGCCAGAGTTAACAATGGTAGCTCCACTTGGCACTGTAAACGTATCACCCGAATCTCCAAGCGTAAACGCTGTGCCTGTAGCAGGGCTAATCTTATTAACTTTTAATTCTGACATTTTTTACTCCTTTATAATTTTTTCTCTTTCAATTGCGATTAAAGCTTCTTGTGCATCAAGCCATGCTGAATCTTTGTGTGCCTCTCGCAAACGTCTTTGCGTAACTTGCGATTCTAATCGTTCTATCTCTACCGTAGCATCCATCTTAACTTTTGCTTTTGACCAAGCTGTTTGCAACTCTGCACCAGTTGGTTGTTTGTCTGGATTGGCATCATCCCAGTAAGTAATTTTATGTGGAGGAATAGATTGATCCAGTTTGTAGGAATTAGCATTAAGACCTAAGTAATCTATACAATAATTAATATCCATTTTTTATTTTAATGTTTAAGGATTTTGACGCTTGTGTAAATTGAGTAACCAGTAGCATCTAAATTAAATCTATTACCAAAACCATAATCAGCTTTCGTGGTTTCAACTCTTTGTTGGATTTCGTAAACAGTTGCACCTGAAATTGTTGTAACTATAGCACCGTAGGTATCGCTTTGAGCGTCAGCGGCAGTGTAATGGGTGTTACCATATCCAACATCTGCGGTATCAGTAATATTATAAAGTTTAGCCGCACCTCTAGCACCCATAAAACAGGGGGCTGACCACTCTATTGTGTACGTTCCAGCTTGTAAGGTGAATTGGTTGCTTGAAATCGAAACAATCCCATCAGGATCACTAAGTTCTGTGTTTAAATCTCTAGTTCGCCAAGCACCAGAAGTAGCAGTGCCTCCCTGTGCATCGTAAGCTTTCCTATCAGCTATAATTGCTATCGATGAGTAGAGTCCAAATCCATTAGCAGTTCCACTATTAGTAATCGTAGCACCAGAGGGAATTGTTATAGTATCTCCGCTATCTCCTACAGCTAGAGCCGTTCCTGACTGTGGGCTTATTTTATCTACTTTAATTTCGCTCATAGTTTCCTCATAATATATGCCATACCGATGGACTTGTTACAGTCACCAAAGCTGTTACTGAAATTGGGCCATATGTGACACCGTTCTCTGTGCCAGCAAATGTTACTGGACTTGATATTGCTAATAAGTTTGTTCGTATCATTCCACTACCTAGTGATGAACCTCCAGCAGTTTGCCAACTATTATCACCTCTAAGAAAGTTACCACTCCCTGCTGTACCTGTAGCACTTAAATGAACTAAGTCAATACTTCCATCAACATAGTTATCAGAGTCCACCGAATTTGCTGCAAGATGAACATTATCAATAGACCCATCAACATACTGATCCGAATCAATACTGTTTGCTTGCATCTTGGCAAGAGTTACAGTATTGTCGCTTGGTGTTCCAATATTCTCTCTACCACCACTTACAGCTTCTACCTTGACTCCTAATGCTGGTGCTGTAGAAAATGTAACAGTAGTTCCAGATAATGAAAAAGTATCATGGTGTTGAGTAACACCATCAAGTGTAATAGTTACGTTGTTTTCATTTGCAGGGTCTTGTGAAAGGGTAAGGGTATCATCAGATCCATCGCCTGTCATCGTGTCTACCGTTCTATTCGCAACACCGCCAGAATCACCAGAGCGTGTAAAGAAAACATCCACTACTTCAGTATCAGAGAATGTTCCTGCGCTAACTAAATGCGTGACAGGAAACTTCCAATAAGCCGTTCCGTCTGTCCCACTAGAACTTATCTTAAAAACTGCGTAATCAGTTGCAGTAGCTCTCGACTGAATCTTTATAAAACCCTTGTCAGCGGTAGCTGATGAATCATCCCAAGTAGCCGTGAACGCTGATATATCTGTGCCGTCATTATCGTCATCATCGATATACAAAACGGTCGCACTTGCTACAGTAGCGTGGTTCAGCCAAATCTTACCAGCCCCTTGGTCTGAGTCTGCCGTAGCAGTTTCAAATTGGTAATGGAAACCAGAAGAACCTGCGCCTGTTGCACCTGTAGCTCCAGTAGACCCAGTACTCCCAGTAGACCCAGTAGCTCCTTTATCTCCAGACCTAGCAAACGAAACATACATGGTATCGGCATCTGACCATGTACCATTTGAATCAACATGAGTTACAACTGCCGTCAGATACCCAGTATTATCTGTTACCGCACCTGTTAAAGAAAAGACTGCATAGGTAGCAGGAGTGCCAGACTTGCGAATTGTAATATAACCTTCGTGTGTGCTGTTAGACCCATCATCCCATGACGCTATATAATCACTTACATCAGGGTTGGAGGTATCTGCGGATACCGCATCAAAGGTAATTGCGGTTACACTAGCAACCGTACCATGATTCAGGCGTAATTCCCCAGCACTTGGGTCAGCCATAGAAGTAGAGTTATCAAATGTAAATTTAAAGGCTGATGCTCCTGTAGCAGCTTCGGCTGATACCTTTGCAGCTTCCGCTAAAACAACATCTGCTGCTGTTTCAACTAAGTCTGCTGCTGTATCGGTTGCATCGCTTGCAGTTAAGACGGCTTTTGCCGTTGCGATACCTGCCTGTGTCGTTGCTATACCTGCCTGTGTCGTTGCCGTAGAAGCCGAGGAAGATGCCGAAGTTGCCGAAGTAGTAGCAGAGGCAGCATCGACAATTAAGTTCCATTTAGCGACATCTGTGTTGCTTGAAATTGGTTGTGAACCACTAGAAGTATGTATGGCATTACATATGTATATGTTATTATTAGAGGTATCTTTAATAAGATCACGTATAACATAGGCTGTAGAAGCAGCCCAGTTGCCCTTAAATGTACCTATCTCTTGATCTGCCTGCAAATCACCAGAGGTGTCAAACGCCAGTACTTTACTAGCTCTTTCGGCAGCAGTCTTGGTGATAGTCACTACCCCTGCATCACCAACGCTATCTGCAAACCTGAATATATCCCCAGTAACAGCGTTATCTACGTCCTGTACCAACATAGTTAGCTTATCCAATGCGGATTCGTGAGTTTCCGCAGGAAAACTGTCGTTCTCTACATAATCTGTAAGCTGGGTTTTAGTTATATTTCTAAGTAAAACTACACTTGTACTACTGGCAGGTATATTCCCTGCCGTAAATGTTACGTTACCGCCTGATGCTGTACCTGCCCCCGAAACAGTATAATGGGTGGTCAATGTCTTTAATACATTATCGACATAGACCGTAACCTCTGAGTCTGCAAATATCTTAAAGGTATAAGCAAAAGCATCAGTTACACCGTTGCCTGTATAGGATACCTTGGATGTTGTGGTTGATATTGTCATTGTCTAAATTGCTCCCTATATCCTTGATCTTTATGGAGTACTTCCATTCCATATTTTTGATGGGTAGTCTGACCTCTATTTATTAAACCATATTTATCAATCGTCATTTGTCTGGCACGTTTTTTAAATTGATTGTATATACCCATCATTACCTCAGTTTTATCATTATTGCTTCCATCCATCTTGGCAGGCAGACGTTTATACCAATCTGTTTTATACATCCTCTCCCATGCTTGTTGGAGAGTTTGCTCATACATATCCTTAATTGTACCGATTTGTTCGGTATAGTAGTCGTACTCTTCATCACTTAGCTGTACGGTGTTTCTACCTCTCCCTACATCTAGCTTATCACTAGGAGGAGAAATAGGCAACTCTAAATCCCTACCGTAACCTTCCTTGGTTGCATCTGAAGAACCACCGAATAAATGGGCTAATGTCTGGTTATCGTTAGCTTTTCTAAAAGTCAAGAAAGAAACCATCGGGTTATTGAGTATCTCTGGTAGCCCTGTATTACCCGTAGCAGCGTGTTGCACTTTGTCGCTGATAACATTTCGCCTTGATTTTACCAAATCGGAATGAGATGGTGATACAGCAAGTAGTTTTTGTCTAAAGGCACTCCAATCAGATGGAGTAGCTTCTTCGATATTACCACCCGTTGCATGGTAGGTTTTCATCTCAGGTTGATCTGGATGCTTATGCTTTTCATACGCTCGTACAAAAGCAGGCTGTAAAGTACCAACAATCGACTTGGTTGCCCTATCCCAATCCTTCGGCTCTGATGAAGGATCAGCCATAACACCCAATAGTTTATGTAAATTTGGCCCCCACGTGCCACTTATAAGGTTTTTCTGTAAGGAAGTCAAACCTTTCCATGCTGCCTCAGTCCACATCTCAGGATCATTAGGATACACATTCTGTAGGGCAGCTATATCTGCACCCATATTTAACAAACTGGACATAGGTTGGAAACGACTTATATCTACCCAATATTTATCAGTAGACTTAGCATTAAATGGTTTAATTTTAAGGGATACCTCTTGCATGGTTCCTAAATCCTGCGGATTACGCCTCTGGTGATATTGTCGTTGTCCTGTACCCGTCATATTGCCTGAGTTATACAGATGACCGCCATATAGCATCAACATCGTACCATAAGCCATTCTGCCTATTTCAAGCATCTGTGTAGCACCACCCTTCTTAAAGTTGTCATTCTTGATAAACCCTGCTGGAGAGTGGCGTATGACATATCTTGGTATGTTAGTCAATACCTTCATAAAGGGTACAAAAAGTTTCATCCAAGGATTATCCTGCATCGTACCAGAAAGTCGATTTACTAGGGCAGGGACTTCCTGTTGGAAAGTCATTAAGTTCGCTAACTCCTGTCCTTGTTCATGGAAACCACCCATCTGATCCTCAAATAACTTTGGGTTATCTATAATATCTTTGTATATTTTACGGCTTGTGTACCAATCCTTATTCCCCTTACCTTTTGCACCCCAAGCATACTTCCATGCTTTGCTGTGTAAGTTCATTTCATACGAAATAGATTTGACAAATTCATCCTCCATTAAAAGGAATCGGCCGGGAAGTCTGTTAAGACCACCCATGAAATCAAACCCTAAACCTAGTGCCGTACCATCTGCACCATTGATACCCTTACCCATATGTTCGGCAGCTAGGTGTTTAAAACCGTAATTTTCAATCTTAGTACCCTTGGTAATGACTTGCTCATTCGTTAAAGACGCTCTAAAAGCTAGTCGAAAACTACGATTCAATCCCATTAGCAAACCATACATAGAGCCAAACGCCTCTCTAAATAAAACTGGGTCTTGTCTGAAAGTAATCTTGCTAAGAGTAGCTGCCGTTATCTGAGAGGTGATATGCCCTGCTACGTTAGCTAAACCCGTTGCTGTATTTAACGCATGAGTAGCAGGATTACTCAACAACCCCTGATTGATCCATCCTTCGATAAACTGATTCCATAAACCACCTTCGTTCTCAGCAATACCAGTAATTAAAGAATTAGCACCCATCCTAACACCGTTCTGTTCATACGCCTGTAGGATCATCTGGCTCATACGGGATACATCGTGACCCCCAATTTTACCTGTGCGGATCACCTGTGCCAGTTCTGGTGAATTAAGCATATCCGCATTAATTGTTTTATTGATAAGTTGTTTTTTAACTTGCTTCGCAACCTGTAGTGAACGCCCTGCCGTAGATAAAGAATTTTTCAAATATGCTATAGAGTCAGCATGGTTAGCCATAGTTCTTAAAGCATTAGCCTCTAGTTGCTTATACATCACGTCATTTTCCGCAGCATAAGAATGTTTTTTAATAGCTTCAAACATCTCATCATGGGTAGACTTGACTAATCTTCCAAATGAATAAATCTGTGTAGGATTCCAACCCATGTCTGGGGGTAGATTCCGTATCATCTCAGCATCCAGACCCACTTCATCAAACAACCTTAAACTGTCTTTCTGTATTTGTTGTAGTGTAACTCTAGGGATTGTCTTAGTAGGTTTGATCTTAGCTAGTTTAGCCATCTCTGACTTACCTGCCTTCACGCTTGCATGGTCACCTATTTTCTTATTATTTTTAAATAATGAGAATGTTTTACCGTCCCTGTTAGGCGATACTCTCCATGAATTTTTACCAACCTTAGTCTTAAAGCCACCAGCAGGAGTCTTATCCCACTTAACAGCACCAACCTCTACCGTACCAAGACCCTTCTGTGCTTGTTTATGGAGATCCTCAGCGATGTTCTGTGCTAGGATACTCTTCTCCTCCAGAGAAGATACGGAGCGAAACTTCTCATCTAACGCACCGCTTTTATCCATGTCTTTAATTACGTCAATAGCTGTTTTACCTTTAGGAATATTTAAACTGAGTTTCTTATCACGTAACAGTTGTTCGTGAGTGTGAGGACTGTCGCTTGCCTTAAAACCACCTTCTTTATCTACTTCCAATGATTTTTTACCACGACCTAAAATTCCATAATGGGCTTTGATCTTGTTTGCGTTTCTATGACGCTCCAAGTCCAGCGTAGCAATCAGCTTTTCGTGCATAGGTGACATATACTGTCCGATACTACGTCCCAACATTCTAGCAGCAGGCAGAATTAACTTATCTCCAATAAGAGAAAGACCGCCTTCCTGTACCGCATTACGTAAACGGTTCAATGCTTCTGGATCATTAGGGTTGGTAGCAAGAAATTCAGATACCGCACCTGCTAAATGATTATCCATATGCTGTAGATCATTACCTATATTTTGGTGGTTAGGTGAAAACGCTGTACCGCCTGCCATAGAGGAAGCGATAAAGTTAGCAGTAATCTTGTTTCCACGTACCGCTTTCTCAAATTTACCTGCCTTGGCAAGCAAACCAATCGCCCTAGTCCAAGGCATCCACCCCATTAGGAACTGCCCTATAGCCCTAGTTGTTTCTCCTGCGACACCTTTTTGCTCAATACCCTTCATGTAATTCGATATTGCCCTTGCCTCGTATTCTGGCGTAGAACCAAAAGAGATCATATTTAATACTTTAGAAGCAGATACAGCCATTTCATCAATGCCATAACCCACGCCTGCATATAAACCCAGTACAGCATCAGAAGTACCATCAATCAAACTACCAATCATACCCTTTTCTTTAGCTTCTTCGGGTGTAGGAGGTTTGAAAGATTTAACCCTGTTTTCAGAAGAGTTCATCGTGGGGTGATCCTCACCGTAAAAAGACTTGTGAGCTTGCTCACCGATTGCTTTCTCGTTACGCTTGAGTAATGTATTACCGCTTGCTGGATCACCAAGACCTACAACCTCTTCTATAGGATCGTCCATAGCATGAGGAATTAAATCTGATCTATATTGTCTTAATAGTTCTTCTTGTGTAATCATAATTCAGTTGTTGGTTTTAACATATCTTCATCAGATATAGTTGATTTAGGAACACTTACCTCACTCTCACCTTCCTTTGGTGATTTCCACTTAGGATTTCTACGCTTCATTTCAAGCACAATAGTATTCCACTCAGATTGTGTTAATCTTTTGCCTATTCCACCCTTCTTGTACTCTTTAATTTTTTTATCTAAAAAACTATCTGGCATTTTAGAGATGTAAGAATCCAAGAAACCACTGATCTCTAAATGAGTTCTATCGGGTGTCGTAAAATCTCCACCCCAAACCAATCCAAGTTGTTTAGCTAGTTCACCAACTAATGCAAAATCACCAGAACTCTTCTTATACTTGCCTTTATTTCTAAAGGTTTCACCAGTACCCTTTTCACCTTTAAACGCAAAGTCTACCCCAACATTATACTGATGCGGTGATTCTCCTGCCTCTGCATTAGATAACTTTTTCTTATACTTTATATTTTGATCCTCGTCACTTCTATCGCCTTCAGAAAAAATAACCCTCAAACCATGTTTTCTCCAAGCCAGTTCAACCAACTTCTCTAGTTTAGATCGCATCTCAGGCTCTAATGTTTCAATCATTCCCAAGCTACGTTTCCCTATATCATACTCATTTGCTAATAAACTCTGGTACTCTGGGTCGTCTAAAGTCTTTATATCAGGCAGACCTATATTGGTTTCAATTTGTTCGTCCAAACGCTCCCCAAGAGATTCCCTGAAAGTATCCTCTCCAGCAGGATGTGAAACCCTAGTTTCTGGTTTCTTAAAAGGTTCTTTAGGGGGTAAACTTGATAATTCCTCAACTCTTGGCTCTCTAACATCAATCTTCGGGTGTTGAGGTACTGCCCAATCAGGTGTTTGTGCTATCTCAGAAACAGCCTGCTCTATAACAGGAGTTATTTCGTTAATAATTTGAGGCATAATAGCAGGCGTTGTAGGAAACATAGGATCAGTTTCTATCGTAGGTGTAGGAGGGACTCCCTTGGTAACGGGAACGTCCTCTTCTTCAAAATCTCCTAACTCTATTGTAAACACTTTAGAAGCCGTTGCCATCTCTTCGACTAACTTCTCTTCTACTTCTTGTAGGACTTCTGAGGCTACAGAGTTCTCTTGTTCCTCTGGTTTACTCTTTGCGTAGTTTAAGAAGATCCTTAATTCCTCTTCATCACCAATCATTCGATCTATTATAGCCCTAAACTCTGGTTCTATTTTAGTTCTTTTGCCAAAAACAGGCGTAGGGAAATAGGTATCAGTCCAAGATTGTTTAAAACCAAACCACTCTTCTCCAGCACCCGTCATTTCAGCCATCAAGTTAGATTTATATGCTGCCATTCCCAGTACTGTTTTAGCACTATTTACTACAGAGCTATTCAACTCGGCAGCCCCAGTAGTCAGAGAATCTAACATTTCTTTAGATGGAACAACGCCAAAAGACTGCCCTTTTTCTAGTAATTTTCCTGTGTCCTTTACCCACCAATCTACCCATCCTTGAACATTCTTTCTAACAGACTGAGTAGTATCCATTACGATAGCTGCGGTCTGTAAACCAGAAGGTAGTGAGGATACTTGCTTCTCTGTTAACTCAGTAGCAGTACCCCTGCCGTCATCCTCTTCCTCAAAATCTCCTAACTCAATAGAGAACGATGGAGTGTTCTTCTCTTTGTTAGATTCTTTTTTCTTTTTCTTGTCCTGTAAATTTTTAATATCATTTCGTTCTTCATCAGTAGCGATGTTGCCAGTATCGTGTGCATTGTTAGCACGATCTACAAGATTCTTATTTTTTATAATTATTTCTTGTTTAGAGAGTGCAGGTGGTTTAGCGTAACTCATCTCCAGTTGTTTAAAAAACGTACGCACAACCTCCTCTCTGTGTAGGGTTGCGAAATCATCTTCTATCTCTGGAGTATCCATTCCTTCCGTTTTTATTCTATCGTCAGAATAAATACCCTCTCTATTTCTTACCTTTTGGGCAACAATCTCTCTAGCGTTAGTGAGGTGCGTTTCATAGGCTGGCGAATAAGCTAATAAATCTCTACTCCATTTAATTGTGTCAAACCCAGATACAAATGTAGTAGGTAAGGCATACGCACTATCGGATGGTATTTGTAACTTCTCGTTAATGGCTCTCCTAGTATCTCCATCCGTTATCCTATTCATAGCGACACTAATCATACCATTCACTTGGCTTGTGTCTGTCAAACCAGTACGCATTTTCCTGTTAATAGTCCTGAAATGCGTCATTATTGTATCCACATCACGTGCCGTTTCTGGTCTAAATTCACTCACATCACTCTTAATGTATTGTTCAATTTTATCAAGTTTTGCTACCCCCATATAGAATAATTCTGAATTTCTTTCAATGTCGCTGTAACCTCTACCGCTAGTCCAATGATTCGTAACACGTGGATTAGGTGGTTTGTTTTTAACCTTTTGCTCGTAAGCTAATTTTAATTGAAACGCTCTTTTATAATCTCGTTTTTGCTCTAACTCCTCAACAAGTTCCATATGACGTTTAACGGTGTACTTATTTTGTGCCATCTCTAATAACGCACCATTCACCAACTTTTCATTAGCTTCGCCATACTTGATTTCAAAACTGATCTCTTCCAGTTTGTCAACTTGGTTTTGTTCTGTAACATTTTGAATATAAGCCTTTAGAAATGTACGTTGGGCAGACTCTATATTCCCCTGAGTCAGAGGTATTTTCATTCCATTCTGTAAAATACCTAGCAACTCTTTTTGGCTAGGCAATTCAGAAGGACGATTTCTAAACTTTTCTGCTGTGCTAACCGCTAATATATATGCCCTATTATTTACATATTCATCTTGAAAATCTTTAACCCTCTGGAACATCTGCTCTTTATCTATAGCCCCTATCTTGAATAATTTTTCTGTATCACGAATACCACTTTCCATACCAAGAATCGGATCAACATTCACACTTGTACGGGCATCTTTTAAATACCTGCCAATCTTAAGTTCTAGCCCAGATACATTCTCGTTATAAACCGAATTACTATGTTTAATTTTAAACTCGGAAGATACCCCTTTTAACTGGGAAAATAACTGCTGACCCCAAGCTCTGTCCTCGACCTTGTTCCATCCTTTTTTATGAATACGCTCACCAAAACCAATAAGTTCCTGCTCGTATCCAAGAGAAACCTCTTCTTGGGCAGAAGCGGTACGGGCTAAAGCAAATTTTTCCTTCCATTGTCTTTGTAAGGTATTTGCGTCATCATTGATTTGAAGTTGGTCACGTTGTTTGTCATTCTCTACTTTAAACATGACGGCCTCACTGACCTTGCCAACCATGTTGCCTAGTTCTTGTCCAATCAACTGAGATGCTTCAGCGTTTAATTGCCCATGTCTATAATCCATAGGTGCTATTTTCAAGGCAGGAACATTAGTCGGTATTTGACCTGCCCCACCTAAAGGAATACGCTCCTGAACTCCTCTACGCTGATCTACTGGTAATGGTGCTATTTTAGCCATAATTTATCCGTTATTGAAATTGCCAACCACCGCTAACTGGAGTTGCTGAGTAAGACCCAGCAGTATTCGCCTGTAGCGTCTGAAATGGCCCATGCATAGCACCAGTACTACCAGCACTTACAGTAGCTTCAGAACCAAATGTTCCACCTGCCCCTATATAAGCCTGCGTTCCTGAAAGTGCAGCACTCGTTAGCCCTCCAATCAAATCAGCCATACCCTTTTGTTGTGCCTGATATGCCTTGGAAGCTCCTGCGTAGTAGTTCATATTACCTTCATTAATAATATTAGCCCGTTGTATATCGGAAGTATATTGACTCATAAAGCCTTGTTGCATCATATTATTAAACTCTACCTTACCCTTGTATTTTGTCATTTCGGCTGCTTGCTCGGTTCTTGATACCGCTTGCAATCCTCTTTGTTCTATGTTAGCCAAATTCATAGCTGCTGCATAAGCATCAGCTAAAGCCACACGTGCAGGACTGCCTGCCATCGTAACTCCAGAGTTTCCCCAATTCGCCCTCTTCTGTGCTGTAAAAATATCGTATTGTCGTTCTGCTATAAGCAAATCAAAATCATTCTGATCCTCTAATTCATCAGCTTGACGCTCTAAAAGAAAGGCATTGTAAACAGCTTGTTCACCAATATCATCAGCGTTACGCTCTGTAATAGCCCGAACAATACGACCACGATCTTGCTCCATTTGGGCATTTAATTGTGAAATCTGGGCGTTATACATGGCTGTAGCCATAGCAGCCTTAGAGGATGATTGACCTGCTTTATAGCCACTAACACCCTTTACTACATTACCGCCTGCTGCCAACATCGCCATTGTTGTCGGTTCTGGCATTTATTTCTCCCAAATAGCGTACATACAGTTATCTATAGTACCGCCACAATAGTTGTGTAGAGTACCTTCGTAAGTGAATCCTAAATACTTTACAAATCGGTGTAACATCTCGTAATCCTTTACAACTTGGGCTTGTACCCGTTTTAACTTATACTTTTCACGTGCGTACTTCAAGTAGAACTTACAAATCTTGATATATGAAAATCTCAAAGATGGGATTTTAGGAGAACCTATAACCCAAACTTCTCCAACACTTTCCCATAATATGTTAATGCCACCAATTAATAGTATCTCACCCTCAAAATAACACGTATATGCTTCTACCGCTTCTCTACCTATCGCTTTAGCCCATTGAGTATCCGATAACTTAATGGCCTCTTTCATCACTCCTTCATGCGGTCTGACCACTAATTCTTTGAAGTGGTCGAGATGATAAGGAATGATTTGTATTCTACCACATTGTTTTAATGGTGGTTCAGTCGGATACATTAAGTTCGCCTGTTAAGGATATTAACGTCATCCCAAGCGGTTGCTCCTGTTTAATAGTGAGAGAGGAATCAGATTCTTTCCACCCTAAGTTAGTAACATCATGCTGTCCTGTAAATGTAGGGGGAGGGGAATCCATTGGATCGCCACCTGTCCTTAGTAGTAATTGATTACCATTTACAGAAACCCCTAAAGTTTGATACAAATTAAGTATAATTCGACTCCAAGACTTCTTTTTACCAAATGAAGCACCATCTTGCTGTGGTACTTCTGGCGGTAATGTAACAATTTCGGTAGGATAATGTAAGCCTATGTAAGCTGAAGTCACTCCTTCAGAAATAGATACAGAACCACTAGATACTATTTTAGGAGGATACACCGCATCATCTCCAACAATATGAACTGACTGACCCTCTAAGTGGTCTAACCCAGAAAATGCAGAAGCGGATACTCCAGAGTATTTTAAGCCAGAATCTACGTAAATAGTTGGATCTAAATATTCAATATATCGTACAGTAGACCCATTAACGGTTCGTTTAACACTAACCCATAATTCATCTGCTAGACCGTCAGCCGAAGGAATAACAGCAACGCTTTCAACTACAGCTTGCCCTTGGTTAGTAACGGTAATCCTTGCATTGTCTGAACTAGCAAGCGTAAAAGCACCAATCCCATTAGATTGATCTGTAACTTTGATAACTGCTGCTGCTGGATTTGGTGCTGTTAAATTAGATAAAGCATTAATTCCTAATACGCCACCAGTACCCACCGCTATATTGTCAGCAACACCATTGTTAGTCCCATCTCCTAAGGAAAATTCGTTCGGGCTTGCCGGGGGGTCAGCAGCGGTAGCAGTCATTACCTCTGTAGTACCGTCCGATCTCGTAATAGTAATAGTAGTACCTACCGCTATATTAGCTGCATCGGATACGGTAATTGTAGCTTCACCAAAGTACCCACCTACAGGGTGTTGATGCCAAGCGACTACTTGTTGATCCCGTTGGTAAGTAAGACCAATCAGAGTACCGTCAGCACGTGCCGCCCAGATAATTGAATCTGGTTCTTGCTGATAAGCCATAGCCGTAATGCCATCGCCTGTAATATCTTCCGCTAGGATTGTTAAATCTGGTGCTACAAATCCTTCCACGTTCAAATCAAAAATCATTTGACGTAATTTTTTAGTAGCTCGTTGGTTAAATAGTACCGCCCTACCAGATGTTACTGGTGTCACACCACTAGAACCATATTTAGTTTCTTGGACGACTCTTACATTGGAAGGAGTTACTGGATTACCATTACCATGAAGTTTAAATTCCCCACCTACCGTACCGATCAAAAGAACATCCGATGCTTTCATCCATCGAATAACATTCACATCATCGGTAGCTAATGTAAATTCAACGGATTCATCATCAAGACCAGTACCCTGATCCATGTTTAAAAAATCACCAGATTTACTAGCCCAAATTGTTTGTGGTTGGTTATCTGTACCTGCCCAGTACAACCGTTCCTCAAAGAATGTAACACAACGGGGATTTTCACCCGTACCACTAGCAAAGTTAGAAGGTGCGGACGCAAATGTTAAATTGGCAAGAGTCCATGATGTATGACTAGACCTTGTTAGTTTACTAGTAGCGTGGTTAGAATGGGCAATATACAGGGTATCAGCAGATTGGGCAAAATACATATCAGGCAATTCTGCTTCTGTAAATGTAGTTGTAACCTCTACAGGCGAACCGCCAGATTCAATCTGTCCGTTGTCTTTAAAAAATCGTATATATAGATTACCAAACTCTAGGATATAGGCTTGGGTAACACTAAACTCAAATCTTACTAATCTTACTTTCGTGGAATTTGTTTTAACGCCTGCAACATAACGGAATCCTCCCCTTCGTACAACACCGCCATGCGGTAGACTATAAGCGTTCTTTTGCGTCTTAAGTCCATTGTTGTATTTATTTATATCGACTCTACCATGCAAGCGTGGTGACAACTGACCTGCGGTAAAGTTAGTCTGTATCGGAAATACTTTCGCCATTTATCGTAATCGTAGGTCTGTAAGGGCATCTGTTTCAATTTGTTCTGGCGTTCCTTCTTGTGAGTCAATCGTTCTCGCTTCTCTTACCACCGCTTCAAACATAGAACCCATCTGCGACATAACTGGATGAGAACGTGTAATGGGATATGCAAGTTTCCATGCCATACGAAAAACAAGTGCTTGGTAGAGTAGAGCGTCAAACAGCGTAGTGTCCTCTAATCTCTGAATATAGGTTATGTCGACTGTGGACTCTTCTGTGAATAGCTCCCTACCTTGCACCGCATGATCCAATTTAATATCACCTGTTACTGTCCTTACATCTAGTACCCGTAAACAATAGGGGTCGGTTGGTAATGTAAACTTATACTCCCAATCAATAATTGGAGTATCTGCTAAAGACGCTAGATTGGCTGTGGTAATAGCACAATTCCAACGATGACTTCTTAATACAGCATCTCTCTCACCTTCATAAAAACGATTCACTAGCACCGCATTGGAATCATTATCCGTGAAACTTGTAATAGAGTTTGCCCCTAGCATTAACAGGGCTTCATTTGCTAGATCAACTTTAGATGCCATTTAATTTTTGTATTTAGGTTTTTTGTTAGTAATTTTTTGCTGTGTTTTTTTAGCGTATTTTTTTGCAGCCGTCCTACCTTTAGCTGTGTACTTAAAGTGTTTAGTGCCTACTTTCGGCATAACATACTCCTAGCAAAGTAAGGCGGTGACTCCCGTAGCCCAAGAGCCACCACCAAACAGTTAGTTCGGATCAGCGTACATTATATGAAAATCAAATGTATCACCCGAAACCGATGTTCCTGCCCCCAAAGAGAGAGTTAGAACCATTTCACCCGTTGTCACATAACCAGTATCATGCGTTGTGCTTTCGTGGAAATGTGTAACAGTACGTGCAGAATCAGCAGCGATCACGGTGCAAAAAGCATCGTCATCAACCGCAACTGCTGCACCCGTACTCTGGGTTGTATGTGCTGCATAACCAACATCTACCGTAGCCGATGATTCTAAATCACTAATAATCACAAACGACTGCGGTAAAATGCGTACACCAGAAGGTATCACCATAACCGACACCATATCTGAAGCAGAAAGAGCCTGACCAGTAAATCGTGCATACCGATAAGTCACTCCACTCCAAGAAGATGGGGCGTTTTTGGTTCCTGCACCGTCCGTAGCGTTGGTGTATTCTGTACTTTTATAATCAGCCATATTACACCTCCATTAGGAATCAGTACAGGCAATCTCTACGACCTTCTCATCTTCAATGCGAACCGCACCAAGACACATCTGGGCATAGACCTGTGTACTATAGTTTTTATCTGGACGCTCAGTAATTTCTGTCTTTACGTCCATTCCCATGCTCATGCCGATTCCTTCAGGAATCCATGCAAGACATAGCGTATCTCCACTACCATCTACTGCTAAACGCTCGGAACGGTGGAATTTGAAACCCATAAAGGTATCAATTTCACCAGCTACGAGAGCTTTTACCGTATTGTAATCCGAACTTTGAATTACAGTATCTCCTAAGAGATCGTAAAACTGGTTGCTCTTCATAACAATATGGCGTGGTAAATCAGGATCAACATCAGAAGCATCCAAAATTTTCTTAGCTTGGCGTAACTTCGTGACGTTCATATCCGTTGTACCTGATACAGCAATCTTTTGAGCAGCAGGTAAAGCTACGTTAGATGATGCGTCATCCTCATCAATGCTAACAGCGTTACCAGACATAGCAGCTATGATTATATCATCCATCTGCCTTCCCATTGCCCATACCCCTGCTTTCATATAGTCAGAAGCAGGATCAGCTAACATTCGGACTTTATCGGCTTTGTCGATTAAATCAGCCCAATTGTAGTCATCCATACTCACACGCCTACGTGAATGTGGGGTAGAAATCAACGGAGTATCGGAATGTCGACTCGTAATTTTTCGAGCCGATGTACTCCCGATTCTGTCAAAATGGTCGTACTTACCTGATATATCCGTGTTAACACGTACATAATCACGCAAACGTGACCCCTTTTGCTGTACCAAGTGAATAAAAGTGTCCCTAAACTTCTGGGCAAACGCTTTATTGACTTCAGTACTCATAATACACCTCTTTAAAAAAGAGACTAAAAGGAAGAGTTGTCTGCACCATGCAGGCTCTTATTTGCGTGAAGGCTTAGTTATCCTTTTAGGGGCTAATTTCTTCACAAGTTTGGGTGTGTAAACCTCTACAGGAATCCTAACTGCGGAAGGACACAATCCATAAAATGTGTCTGCCGAAGTTTTGGTCTGATAAGCCTCACAGAACCCATATTTCTCTGGTGTGGTTTTACCCTTTTCTTCATCGACACGTCTGTCTTTATAGGTAAAATTGCCACAATCAGAGCAAATTATATCTTCTATACCCATTATTCCTCACCTCTATATACCACATCATAAAGGTTATCCCTATAAGCAATTGCTTCGTCATGCTTTATATCTTTAGGGTCGAATAATGCTTGGTGATATTTATGCTTTGAATCTTTCATCATAGCATCTATTTCAATTCTAGCGGAATCAGCATCTACAGAACCAGAGTCTTTTCCCATACCTGCCATCTCTGGCTCATTAAACGCTGTACCAATCTTATGTAAAAACTTAATCATAGCAACATTGTTAGAGATACCGTTTTCGTCTACAAACTTTTTCAAATCATCGTCTGCAAAACGATTAAAGGCACGTCTTGACAATGCAAGGTTTTTGTCATACTGCGTTACACCCCACTCTTTCTTAAGGGCAGTTTCAGCATTTACACGGGATTGCCCCAGAATAGCATCTTGGTCAATCATCGCACCGTTTATCATATCGGTATAAAAGTCAACCGCTTTTTGTGCTTGCGTATTGGAAAAACCTTGCTCAAATGCCTTTTCTCTGAACTCCTGTATCTTTTGCAGGTCTTGTGGATTTTGGGAAAAGCGTTCATCAATCTGTAACTCGTACTTATCTGGAGCTTCTGGACGACCTAGCTTCGTATAAAAATCGCTACGTTCTTCGTCAGTAGATTCATCTGTAGGCACTTTAACCCTAGATCCTAACATCTCCTGCATGGAAAGATAGGAGCTACTTAACCCACCCACATCCTTAAACTTCTGTAAAGTAGCATTTTCCTTAAGCTCATCAGGTAAATAACGTGCCTGCCAAGAGTTATCCTCTGGTGTTACTTCTGCTTCTGTGATGAGATTATCGTTATTCACGGTCGCATCTTCAGCCATTGTGTACTCCTAAAAAAATTAATAATGCGTTTTTAAGTCTTGTTGCTTTGAATCCTTGTACGATTTTATTTGTTGCTTAATCCCAATTACCAGCCCACGTCCACCCTCATTAAAATAGGTTGAGTAAGGATCTTCTGGGACTGCCGATACTTGGTTTTGATACATATCCTCTAAAAACTGTAAAACTTTTTCTCCATGAACTCCAGAAAAGGTTTTGACTATTGCTTCTTGTATTTCTTCCAGTTCTTTATTGTACTGGGAACGCATCCGCACCTCCTAGTGCTTTAACCATTGGGGCAGCTTTCCCTGCACCTTCAGCTACCTGTGATGCCTGTGCAAGTTGTTCTTGCATTTGCATTTGTTGTTGTCGTTGTTGCCGTAATTGTGCTATTTCTTCTTGAGAACGCATGATCTCATTCGGTACAGCCATCCTCTCACCGATAATTTGCAACGCTTCATCCATATCAATAAGATCAAGAACATCAGGCGAAAACGATGCCATATTGGCAGCAACGCCAAGCCATCTTTGGATACTTGTAACGTCTTGTATTTTTTGGTTCTTCGCCAATTGTCCAACATAAGATACCTCTATTTCGTCTAGTTCCTGTAATGCAGGTGGGGCTGGTGGTAAAATACCTGCCCTACTCATTAACCCAAAACTACGTAGTATCAATGGTGTTAAAACTTCACTTTCAAATCGTGCGACAGTCGGGCCAAGTAGCTTCTGTATTTGCTCCCTAACGGTAGCTACTTCTTCAGCCGTCATGTTAAGTTTTTCTGGTAGTACCAACTGATCTGCTAGGAATATACCCCGAATAGATTTTTTTAGTTCGTCAGCTTTAAGGGATGATAAATCAAATCTACCTTCAAATCGCAAGAATTTAAATCTTTCGGGTTCTCTGGAATAGTTAATGGCTGATGGAGTCATACGGAACGTACCAATAATACCCTGATCTGGAGCAATTAAAGGTGGATGAACTGCCGTTGCTAGTCCTTTCAACTCTAACTCCCTAATCTTATTCAAGGTTTTAATATCAGGCATCGCTATATCGGCAGGACTTCTACCCCATAGTTCGCCTGATGATTTTTCAAACCTTCCAATAACATATGGAAGTTCATCAAAGCCACTTTCTCTAACTAATGTTCTTGAATCTAAATGAATATCAAGGGATGCAAAACGCTTTTGAAGAGAGTCTTGTGAACCAGACTTGTAATCAGCCCTAGGCATTAACACACGTACAAATGTAAACTTTTCATCTGGCTTGTCTTTGCAAGACTTTTTTACCTTGTCGGGTAGTTTACGCATTCCAAACATCTGCTTGGCTTGACGTGCTGTAAATGTGTATTCCCAAAATACCGTATCAGGTTGTCCTCTCTTATCTTCAGCGAAAACAAACTGTCCAGTAGGTATGGAAGTGAAAACTAATCCACCAAAATTTTCGTTATAAGAATCATTTTCTTCTAGCAATAGATTAATCGTACCAAAAGATGTGAAGTCTAAAAATGCTTCTCCAATAGCAGTGTAGAAATTACTTTCGTGCATACTGAAAAACATTTTTTGAGTTACATCATGGAACCATCGCTTAACAGTAGGTTCTCTATTTAGTTGTGAGAGGGGATGTCCAGAAGGGATACCTAATCCAAACCATACTACAGATTGTGGAACAAGGGCATTCTGCATAGACATAGCCATCAAACGACTAGCCTCTGGTGCGGAAGAATCGAATAGTTTATTGGTATGACGTTCAGCACTAACATGGGTAGAACTGTCTACACCTTGTTTGCGTGGTCTTATGTAATCTCTTACATCACGAAAGAACGGCTCCCATAGCATCCGATCTCCCTTTAAAACTTCATACCGCCTAATAATATCTTTAACGGAGTAACTATATGCCATGTTACGCTCCTAACAAAGTTTTCTTCTCTGTTTCACCACCACCCAAAACGCCTTCTGGCCTTACAACAGCCCTCTTCCCTAACTTGATACGACCTTTTTTAATGGATGGTACGGCTGCCCTGCTAGTAAAATATTTATCTGTGTTGTCTTTAACATCCTGAACGCTAATACTTTTATCTGTTTCATAACCAGAAAGTGCTTGACTTGGCACTTTACCCTCACTAATAGCCGTATAGAAAGAACCTGTAGCAGATCGTCTACTAACATTCTCTGGGTTGTCATACATATAATCTATATAGTCTTTAATACCAGATACACGAAATTCCTCGTCCCTAATACCTTGCAATCTTGCACGTTCTTCATCCTGCCGTCTTTGTATCGCAGCGTAATCAACTGCTGGCGGTGGGGAAGGTCTGCTAAAAAATTTACTCATAACTTTACTCCATCTTAAGTGATAAAACAGGGCCACGTTCTACCAACCCAGACTTCTTCATTAAATTAATAAACAGTTGTTGTTCTTTTTCTGCCAGTTCCGCAGTAGCCGTAACAAATAAATGGGAACAATCTTGTTCTTTAGCCCACTTCAATGCGTTGGATATTAAATTTCTACCTGCATCCGTTCTTCTGCCAGAAGCAAACACCCAAAACTTACTTATATAACCAAATGGTTTATCGTGAAATTCAAAACTTTTACCCATCATAACAAACCCTATTATTTCATCATCTTTCTCAGCGACTAGAATATCAGAATCTTCGTACTTGATATAATTATAGAGATATTTGAATGCGTTATCGTTGTTATATCCAAGCCCGTAGTTGCTTTCTTTATTAGCTTCTGTAGTACGTTCTACTAGCTCACTTGTATCATTAAGTTCTGCCAACCTAACCGTACTATGAGTTATTTTTTTCAAGCCGATAACAAACCTGTATTAGATTTAGTGCCAACCACCTTCTTTTTATAAAACAAACTTGGTTGGTTTAGCTCATCTTCATCTACCGTTCCTACCCCTAGGCCACCTCCTTCGTTCATAATGGTAGTTTCTCTGGTATCCGTAGAAGCTAATCGTTGCATCTTCTTACGCTTCTCATCGTCTAATTTTGCTTGCGTTACCACTTCTGGTTCTGGTAGCTCTGTCTTAGGGGGCAGATAATCTGCTTCCCTAGGTGCTGGCATCATTACTGGTGCAGGCATCGCAGGCATTGATCCTTTACTGCCCATAATTATCTCCTAATTAAATACATCATATTCTGCTACCGCACTTGGTTGCATATCTTTCACCGTCAAATATCCTGCCTCAAATCCTAAAGAACAAGTTGACAAAGCATCAAATCCATGAGAAGCCCAATTATGCAACGGTCTATTCTTGTAACAGCCGTTCTTATCATCCCATTCTTTACGGTAATTCTTCAAACAAGTCAAGCCCCTACTACATTTATTTTCATCGAAGTAGAACTGAGGAAACAAATTTCTGACGCTTTCGATCTTATCCATCACGTCAGCAGGTCTTGGTACGGTGTCAAACATCAAGCCTTGCTCCCTAGCAAACTCTTTCCTTGTCTTACCTATCGTAAAATCTCTCACCTCAATATCATGGGGTGCTAGGTGTTTACCGTAGTTATAATCTTTTGTTTTTAATAGATTAATATAATGAGATAACCCTTCGTCAGAGTTCTCGTAGTAATCTATAAACCTGATTGTATCCCTGTGAACTTGAAAAAACCAAATACAAGTGGTATCATTAATTCCTAAATCCCAACTTGTGTGTACTGGCGAACTTCTAATATACGGTACGGTTGTTACTCGTTGTTCTAAGTAAGCTAATTGTAAATGACGTGATAAATACGCCCCTTCGATACTTTGCTCAAACGCCTCTTTAGCAGTAGTAGGATATTCACGCTTGACATCATCGCCTAGCTCTGCGACCTTCTTAGCATACCACGCTTGTTGTGCTTTCGTAAACTTGTATTTAAGTTCTGCTTCCTGTTTTTTGAAGTAATCGACTACATCTGGTGTTAATTGTGCCGTTGTTTCCAATTTGTAGGCCTTTTCCTTGTACCAAGGGAAGAAAAAGAACCGATAATCCATCGTAGTGAGTTCTTTTTGTGAAATAGTAGCCAGTTCAGCATCACGACACTTGGTAAAGAAGTCACCTTCATTCCCCATAGCCGTAGATTCAATCGCAAGCAGGGCATCTCTGGGTAAAGTTTCTATACTACCCGTTCTTACCTCTCTCGCTTTCTCTGGTTCTTTCGCACAAATCTTACCATACTCTGTAATCAGTAATTGAGAGAGTGTACCCGATCTCATCGAAGTGGAAACACGGAAAGCGGAACCATTACTAAAGATCAAACGCTTACCTTGCTCACTTTCCAGCTTGATTGTACCGTGAATCAATTCTCTTAAGGCAGGAATGTCTTTAGCCACGTTATCCCAGACATCTTTAACCTTGGTACGGAAGATTTCTTCCGCATTTTCTCTCGTATCAGCGATAATTCCTGCTTCCCTGTTGGGATTAAACAGACAATCATCCAGAAACAGGACAGCAAAGAAGGTTGTGACCCCTAATTGACGTGCTTTAAGCACAACAACCCTATTCCATATGTTATTATAGAGTTCCTGCTGTGACCAATTCAAACGAAAGGGTATTAAGGAACTCCCTTCCTTTGGTCTTATATGATATAGATTGTTTAAACGCCAAGTACGGCTTTTAATTAGCTGTACTAGGTTTGTCTGCGTCTTTTCCGTCTTTTTCGTCACGCACAATCCTCGGATTATAGTCAAACCCTGATTTTTTATCTTGAATTTGCAACATCGCTTCAGCAATCGGGTTCATAGCGTTAGCTACACTATGACTTTCCACTTGGACTTGTTTCACTTCTGGATAAACAAGACGCATTATCTTTAATACTATGTCAGCTTTAACCTTAACTGGGGTATCTATATCCCTAAATATGGATACAGCCTCCTTCAAAGGTTCAAAGTTGAGCTTATTAAGAACCTCTCCTACCATACGGTTCTTGTTAATGGCATTTTTAGGCCTTCCCGGCCCTCCTATACCGCCTTTAACAAACCTTTGCAGCTTATTGTCATCTTCCATCGGGAGTTACCATATCATGTGGTGGTTTAGGTAGCTCAATACGATGCCAGTAATACGGATGTCTGACAAACCTTGGGCTACTCAAATCGTGTACCGAATAACAACGATTATCCTCACCTGATTGTTTACTTACAAATACCATTTCATATCTATTCCTAGGTCTATGACGGCAATTTACAGGGTTAGCTGTATAACTGACCTCCAAACCAGACTCATGGACTAGCTGTATTTGAGTTGGAACCTCATTTAAAGACCAATCAACCATCTTATGAGGAGCAGGTATCACTAGCATAATCGTTATGATTAGCTCGTTCATTTTGGATCAGGCTTATCTCTATCGATACCCATCTTCCAAGTGGCAGCACCACCAATACCTAGCATACCCCAAGCCTCTTCAGAGAAGCTATGGTAGCCAAACATCTGACAAACCATCATACCCATACCTAAACCCATTAGTATGTAAGTTTTTTTACCTGCAAACCTACTGTCTATAAACTTTATAATTACCGAAACCATCTTATCCTCCAGTTAGTCATTAGCGTTACACTCTGACAACCTTTTTACCATATCGTTCTCAAATTGCAAGCGTTCTTCCATCCATGCTTCAGACACGGCATAGCTACCGTCATTCAAAAGACGCATCTCACCGTCTTTCAGTAGAATTACCTTGCCTGCGCAAGCGTTTAAAGATACCAGCAAGACGACCAACATCACGGTCAGCCAAGGCTTTCTTAATATCCTTCTCGTTGTCTTTCCAAACACGTTCTTTACGGGCTTTAAATCGTCTAGTAACTGTTTCTCTGACAAATCCGAGTGCTTCTCCAATAAGACCCCACATGACGGCTCCAATTTATAAGGACAGTTACTCGTCTTTAGGCTCTTGGTCTTTCTTAGTGATGTAAACCATGTAGTCAGGGTCATTGTCCTTGTTCTTAAATGTGTTTGACATTACCAACATCTTTGTACCGTAGGTAAAATTACCACTAAAATAATCATTACCGTTCTTGTCTTGATTTTTCCAAAGACCACCTATCTTAACAAGTTCACCCATTTTTTTCAATGTCCTTTATGTTAGGTTTAAGTTTATCACTACCTGCCTCTATATGCCAAGACGCTCCCAAGTCATTAAACTCTGGAAGATGTTTCTCATTCCATTTTAACATCATTAAATTTGCACAAGCGTGTCCTATATGATCCTCTCCCTGATGTCCTTCTTTCAAATAAATATAGATATGACGTAAGGCGTGGTTTATGAGGACTGAATCCTTAAGTCCTTTCTTCCAATTGTGATCCCCATGACTCTCCGCACCTTCGTGCATGGCTTGGGCTACCGCTTCAACACCCTCTGCTGGTACTAAGTCATACCGTACCCCTTCAACATCGTCACTCCTACTAGCCCCAGTTTCATACACTTTCTTTTTAGGCACAATACCCCCTTTCATCATTTCCAATATATCTGTCTTTACTCCATTCATTATATAATTATATATTATGCCTTTCATAATAATTAATCAGCCCTCTTGGGCTGTAATATTTTTTATAAATGTTTTTCATTATTTTCTATTATATCATTTTTGAACAATTTTGTCAACCCCTTTAAAATCAACTAATTTTTTTATATATTACAAGACTCAGGTTTTAAATGTAGGGTTTTAAATTTTATATTTTTTTTATAACTCTACTCCTAAACCACCGCCTTTGGGAAATAGTGTCGTGCTGGGGATGGGTTAAGAGAAAGCGTATGAAATTCCCACTTTTCGGGGTATGCGTGTCTATAGATTGAAAAAAGGTATCATATAGGGTTTCATGTAGGCCTATGTAGGCTGGCTTGTACGGGTATGACTATCATTACTTACTATCATTGGCAATTGATCGCACCTTATAAACCTCATGTAAGGAAAACAGGCAACGTGTTTATAAACTGTAGTTATCATTTCACCTAACGGCCTTATCCCTAGGCCTAGTCTACGTTATAGCGTCCCGTCTATATCGTACAATCAATGTATAATCATTAAATAAACGGCACAAAACGTATCAACATAAACTAGCACGTTGTAGGATAAAAGTTGATCGGCTTGAAACTCAAGCCCAGCAAGGCCGAAACGGTTGCTCCGATTTTGTTTGACAACCAAAATGATTTTTGATACGGTTCGGATTGAACGGTTGCCGTCCCTACATGGCAACGTAGCATGGCTCTTTGACATAGGTTTACTTGCAGTAGGTACGGTAGCCAATTGATAACACTCCATTTAGGGAGCTTAAATATCATGGCAAAAAAAACCGTAGTAGATCCAAGTAAACGTCTAGCAGAACTAGAAGCAGAGCTTGCAGAGCAGAGCAAGACGATCACCAGATTGTCCATGAACCAGAAGGGTGCAAAGAAAGCGGTTGAACTAGCATCGGGACAGGTATGGACGTTAGAAGGCCGACAGGCCTTGTCCATAAACCCTATGGCCGATCCTACAGAGAGCGTTAAGGTAGATGGACAGGTTGTTAAAGATGCGGACGGTACAATCCAAAAAGTACGTATCGAAAAAAAATCTGGTAATCCGAACGGGGGGTTGATTACGATAACCCAATGTTCACCCGATGGCAAGATGGCACAGGCCGTCCAGCTTTACTGGGATCAGCTCTACAGCTTG